>Ga0210044_10001091_pt1 | contig 41252 bp, 40 predicted proteins | sample CryGey13umfilter_2_FD_183959 | JGI IMG/M metagenome (GOLD analysis project Ga0210044, IMG submission 183959) | Groundwater microbial communities from aquifer in Utah, USA - Crystal Geyser 4/9/14 3 um filter (SPAdes) (version 2) | ecosystem: Environmental > Aquatic > Deep subsurface >... | reverse complement strand
GCCCGCCGTTGCCGCCCACCCCCAGCACCGTGATCTTGTCCACCCGCACCGACTGCACCGTCCCCATCATCGTCTCCACCAGGCTCGGCAGCTTCTGCAGCAGGAACACGTCCCGCGCGTTGTCCCCCGCCTGCTTCCACGCGGTGGTGATCTGCGACAGCACCTGCACCGTGGCCTTGCCCTCCTCGATGATCTTCGCCGCCTGGCCGCGGGCCTCGTTGATCCTGGCCTCCATCTGGGCCTGCGCCGGCTCGAGGATGTCGGCCTCCAGCTTGCGCTTCACCTGCTCGATGCGCGCCTTCTGCACCTCGATGTCCGCCTGGGCCTCGGCCACATCGGCGACGATCTTGCCCCGCTCCTCCGCCACCAGCGCCGCGCGCTGGGTCTGGGCGTCGGCCACCTTGCGCTTCACGTCGGCCTCCATCGTCCGGATCGCGGCCCCGATCCGCACCAGCTCGGTCTCCTGCACGTTGGACGCGTCCTTCACCACCGAGGCGGTCTTGTTGTTCGCCTCCGCGATCACGGCGTCGCGCCGGATCTCGGCGCCCTTGATCCGTCCAATGCTGTCGAGATACCCCACGTCGTCGGAGACGTTCTGGATCTTGAGCGTGTCCAGCAGCAGGCCCAGCCGGTTGAGGTCGTTGTCGGCCTCGTCCATCAGCTGACGCGCGAAGGCCAGCTTGTCCTCGTTGACCTGCTCCGGCGTCAGCTTGGCCAGCACCCCGCGCAGGTTGCCCTCCAGCGTCTCCTTGGCGATGGACATGATCTCCTGGCGGCTCTTGCCCAGCAAACGCTCCACGGCGTACCCCAGAATGGGCTCCTCGCCGGCGACCTTGGTGTTGGCCACGCCCTCGACGTTGAGCGGGATTCCGCCGTGGGAGAAGGCCCCACGCACCGAGACGTTGATCGCCATGTTGGTCAGATCCATGCGATCCACCAGCTCGATCAGCGGCGCCTTCAGCTTGCGGCCGCCGCGGATCACCTTGTACCCCACCTTGCGATCGCCCACCCGACGGTGGGTGCCGGAGAAGATCAGCACCTCGTTGGGCTGGCAGATGTACAGCATCTTCTTCGCCAGTATGATGATGGCCACCGCGGCCAGACACAGCATGATGATTACAGTGATTCCCATGTCCGTTCTCCTGTTTGTCCACCCGCCCGTCTCACGAAACAGATCTGCCCGACACTCGTCCGACCCACTGGACTACACCCGATCCTCGAGCGGCTTCTTGAGCCCCACCGCAGCTGAAGGGTTGTGTCGCTCGGTGTGTCCGTTCCTGGGGCTCAGCAGCTGCGTCACGTCGACGCCGGTGGAGTCCTTCAACGAGCGCAGGATGGCCGTCACCGTCGACGGGAATCCGGCGACGTAGTTGGGCAACGCCGACCCGTCCCCCGGGTCGATGATGTTGACCTCCCGCACCTTGAGCGCCGCCAGGCGACGAACGATGGTGGCCATCAGCTGCTCGACCTGCTGGATCAGGAAGATGTCCCGCGCCGCCGGGCCGGCGTCGGCCCAGGCCTTGGCCAGCATCTGCAGCACCTGGGCCAGCGCCTTTCCGTTCTCCTCGATGGGCGACGCCTCACCCTTGGCGATCAGCTCCTGGGCTCGACGCTCGGTGTCCGCCGGGATCACCACGTCGGCCTGCAGCCGGAGCTGCTCCAGCTCGCGCCGGATGCCCTGCAACTCCTGCTCCGCCTCGGCCCGGGCCTGCTGCCCCGCGGCCTTGGCTCGTCGCAGCTCCGCCTCCGCGGCGGCCTCCAGCTCGGCGGTGATCCGCCGCTGGTCGTTCCGCTTCTGGATGATCGCGCGCTCGGCGTCCTTGCGCGCCACCTCGCCCTCGGCCTTGGCATCGGCCGACTTCATGTTGGCCTCGTTCTTGGCGTTGGACTCGGCGATCTCGGCATCCTTGATCACGTTGGCGATGCGGGCTCGACCGATGCTCTCGAGGTACTTCACGTCGTCGGAGACGTGCTGGATCTTCAGCGTGTCCAGCATCAACCCCAGCTTGTTGAAATCGTCCTCCACGTCCTCGGCCAGGGTCTCGGCGAACTTGAGCCGGTTCTCGTTCACCTCCTCGGGGGTCAGCGTGGCCAGCACGCCGCGCAGCGTGCCCTCCAGCATCTCCCGCGCCACCGAATGGACCTGGGACTGGTCCTTGCCCAGGAAGCGCTCGATGGCGTTGTTGATGTAGCCCATGTCCGAGGAGATCTTCACGTTGGCGATGGCGCGCACCGCCAGCGGTATCCCACCCTTGGAGTAGGCCTGGGTCACCAGCACCTCGATGGGGATCGTGGTCATGTCCATCCGATCGACACGCTCGATGATCGGTATGCGCCAGCCTCGACCTCCGAACACCACCCGCCACCCGACCTTGCTCCCGTCAGCGGCCTGCCGGTTGCGCCCGGAGAAGATCAGCACCTGGTTCGGCCGGCAGATGTAGAGAAACCGACGCAGGATGAAGAACAGCAGCAGCAGCCCGATCCCCACGCCGGCGGCCCAACTGACCCATGTCACCAGCTTCTCCAGCTCACCGACCCTTGAAAGCGCTTCCATCGTCATCCTCCGTGTCTCTGATCCGTGTGCGAGTCGCTCAGTTCCAGCTCCGGTGCCGGCTCCACCAGCGCCTCGTTACCCTTGATCTCGATCACCAGCACCACGCGTCCCCGGGCCACGCTCTGGTCCCCGTCGCAGCGCGCAATGAGGTCCACCGTCTGGCCACCCACCGTCAGCCGGACCTTCCCCCGCGTGCCCGGCTCGATGGGCAGCAGCACCCGGGCCTCACGTCCCTTGAAATCCTCCTCCGACACGACGAGGCCAACCTCCGCCTGCTTCAGGCGCTGGATGATGAAGGCCGCGGCAAACCCGGTCACCGCTCCCACGCTCACCGCCGTGATCAGCCCGCCCCACTTGCTGGCCAGCGCCAGCAGCGTGAGCACGGTGCCGGTGATGCCAAAGAAGCAGAGGAAGAAGACCCAGAACCGGATGCTGAGGAACGGGATCCAGAAGTCGCTGAGGCTGAATCCATGCGCGTCGACACCGGCGTCCACGTGGACATCGTGTTCGCCCGCGGCGTCGGCGTCGGCGTCGGCGTCCGCGTCGGCGTCCACGTCGGCCGAGGCATCCAGCTCCACCTGAACGTCGTGATCAGCGTCCAGCTCGACATCGTGATCGGCGTCCACGTCGTGGTCGTGGCCGCCGAGAAACAGGGACGCCCCGAGCAGAATGCCGCCGATGATGAATGCAGCGACGTAGATGTAGAGCAGCAGCACGACACACCTCCACTTGTTGTCCGCCCATCACCTTCAGGCTTTTCCGCTTCTGAGCCTGAACCTAGTAAGATATTTGTCGTGGCGGGTAGGGCAGAGAAGGTTAAACTGAGTCCGCCTAAATATACAGCCCTTCCCGGACAGGTGGGGCTCGAGACCAGGGGTAGACCATGACCAAGCTCCGTCGGCCTGAAACCCAGAAAGTCGCCGAATTCCTTTACGACTTGCTCGTGGCCAACGCTCCAACCAAGGACTATGCGAAGCGCGTGGCCGAGCGGATGGAGCTGCCCTATCCCTCGCTGGCTCGCTACTGGCAGGGACGAGCCGCGTTCCCCGCCGGCCTGGTGCGCACGCTGTTCGTCGCCACGGACTTCAACCTTCGCGTGGCCGAGACCTTTCTGCTCGAGGGGACCGACTACCAGCTCGAACGCAAGGAGCCCATGGAGCGCGCCCTCAACATCCAGCGCGATCTGATGATGCTGAATCAGATGGAGGGTGAGATCAGTGGGCTGTATCTCCAGGCCACCGACAAGGACAGCGACTCGGGCGAGCACATCAGCTACAGCGAGGCCAAGGAGCTGGCGGAGGCGCTGCGCAAGCTGTCACGCATCGCCGAGGATCTGCGACAGGTGATCAAGACCTCGCACCAGCTGGCGTAGGCGGCTACTACTAGAGGCCGGACTTGTTCTGGGTGCTGGTCGGGTTGCTGGGCACGGCCTTCAACACCTTCTTCTTCGCCGGCGCGGCGCGACGACGGGCCACACGAAGCTGGTCGATTCGCACCTGCAGCTGGCTCGCCAGCATGGGGAAGCTCTTCTGTGCCTTCCGCAGCGCGGTCTCGCCCCCGTGGGCAACCTGCTCGACGCAGGGCCGCACCGCCGGCACCAGCTGCTTGAGCAGCGCGGGGCGGGCCTTCAACACGCGGTTGTAGTATCCCAGCGCGAGGCTGCATCGACCGGCGGAGGTGGCTTCATCGGCCAGCGTGAGGTCGCGGTTGACGGAGTCTGCGTCGTCGGACTGGCTGTTGGCCGCCACGGTGGAGGGCTTGGCCTTCGACGCCTGGGCCACCGGTGGTGGCAGCTTGGGCGCAGGTCGAGACCGCTTGGGCCGCATGGTCGGCTGCGGTTCCGCCGCCGGTGCCGGCTCGTTTCGAGCGACCTGCCCCGACGAGATCCCCGTCTTCCACAGTCCCCGGGTGCCGATGTGGCGCCGGTTGTCCTGGGGCGCCTGCTGTTCGGCCTTGCCGCCGCCGCCGGCCTGGCGCGCCAGTGGAACCTCGGTCTGGGCCCAGCGGCTCTCGCGCCGGGTCGGATGGGCCTTCCCCCGGGTACGCTCCCCCGTCGTGCGCCCGGCGGTCTTGTCGTCGCCGTCCCGCCACCCCGAGGCCAGACCGTTCTGCGCCGTGTCGGTCCGGTCCAGCTGTCTCCCCTTCTCCGTGCTCCTCGCGGCGACGAGCTCCCCACTGGGCCCCTTCCTCGGCTCGTCCCTGGTCAACGTCTCCCCTGCTCCGATGCTGGCCGGGGCGCCCTCGAGCTTCACCTCCGGCAGCTCGGTATCCGTCGAGGCCTGTCGGTCGGGAAGCGGTCCATTGCGATAGGCATAGAAGCTGACGCCCACCACCAGCAACAGGGTGACGGCTGCCGTCATGGCGGGGTGCACCACCATGAACCGCAGCGAGTCCAGTAGGCGGGACCAGAAGGAGCCCCGATCCACCTCGTCCCGTGCGGCCTGGATCAACCGCTGGCTGATGAGCGCCGGTGGGTCCAGCCGGGGAAGCTCGCGGAGCACTCCACATGTCTTGGACAGCGACGCCAGCTCCTCCGAGCACCGCGGACAGCCCGTGAGGTGTGCCTGGAAGGTATCCACCTGCTGCGGATCGAGCTCGTGGTACAGGAAGTCCACCATCCGCTCGTTGGCGTTTCTGCAATCCATCGTCGTTCTGATCTCAGCCTGCGCCAGTTCGCCCACACCCGCAAGTCTGCGGGTTGGGTGGGTGGAGCCGGCAATCGGTCAAGAGCTCATCCTTTTTGGGGCGGTCTCCCTGTGTCCCACATCCAATAGAAACGGCGGGCTCAGCGGAAAGGTCTACACGGGGCGCCACGGGCCGAGATCACAGGGGGTCTCGGAGGCCTCGCGCACGAACCAGCTCCACGGCCAGGACACCGATTCCGATCAGCACCAGGTTGCCCCAGAACACCTCACAGCGCGGATCTTGGAAATACAGATAGAATGCGCGCCCCAGCCCGATCCCGCCTGCCACGCCCGTGACGAGCCGCCACCCGTTGGGGCCCTGGCGCGGGCGCAGACGCCCCGCGGCCCAGTTCACCATCATCGGCAACTCCGCACCGAGAATCAGCAGCCAGTCGATTCGCCCCCAGGGCCTGGCGTGGAGCCATGCGTGCAGCACCACCGTCACCAGCAGGGTCGGGTAGAGCGCCGCGCATCGCGCACAGATGGCCAGGCGCCTTCCACCGATGGGCAGCAGCAAACAGCGGTGCACGTCCTCGGCGCGATGGTGCGCCAGGGCCATGATGTGCAGGATCGGCATCAGGCAACGACCCCGATGCTGGCGAATGCCATGGCGAGTCGACCGAAGTCGTCGACACTCAGCGTCTCCGCGCGACAGGTGGGGGCGATGTCAGCGATGCCCATGGCACGCATCACCTGCGTCGGGACGAACCGCGCTCCCAGCGCGTTCTTCAGCGTCTTGCGCCGCGCTCCGAAGGCGGCGTGGACCACCGCGTGGAACAGCTCCTCGTCGCAGGCAACCACGGGCTGTTCCCGCATGGTGAACAGCGCCACGGCCGAATCGACGCGGGGCGGCGGAACAAACGCACCGGCCTTCACGGTGAAGCATTGCTGGACGGTGGCGTACTGCTGACACATCACGCTGGGAATGCCGTAGGTCCGGTTGCCGGGCCGGGCGACGATCCGACTCACCAGCTCGCGCTGGAACATCAGGGTCGCCTGTGGGATGTGGTGCCGCCGCGCGATGATGCGGAACAACAGCGGGCTGGAGATGTTGTAGGGCAGGTTCCCCACGATCTTGATCGGCGCCCCGATCCCCGCGTAGTCGAAGGTCAGGGCGTTCTGCTCCGCGATCTCGACGTTGTCGATCCCGGCCAGCTCGTGGCGCAGCACCGCCGCCAGGTCTCGGTCGCGTTCGATGGCGATGACATGCCCGGCGACCCGGGCCAGGGCCACGGTCAGCGTCCCCACACCGGCACCAATCTCGACGACGGTGTCCGTCACGTCGAGGTGTGAGACGTCCACGATGCGCCCCACCACCGACGCGTCGTTGAGGAAGCATTGCCCCCAGCTCTTCTTCGGCCGCAGCCCGTGTCGCTTGAGGATCACGGCGGGAGACGTCACAGCGAGAGCCGTGGGCTGGCGTTGAGGGCCATGTCGTCCCGCTCGCCACGGACGAGGTGCTCGGCCCCGGCCGCCGCGATCATCGCCGCGTTGTCAGTGCACAGGTCGATGGGCGGGACCCTGACGCTGATCCCCTCGCGGGATGCCTCGTGCACCAGCGCGGCACGGATCGCGGTGTTGGCCAGCACACCGCCCGCCGCCACCAGCGCGTTGACGCGGTGGATCCGCACGGCACGGATGGCCTTGCGCACCAGCACGTCGGCCACCGCGGCCTGGAAGCTGGCGCACAGATCGTTGAGCGAATGGCCGGTGACGGCGCCGTGCTCTCGCACGTGGTTCGCCACCGCGGTCTTGAGCCCGCTGAACGAGAAGTCCAGCTCGTCCCGACGTGGCAGGGCCCGCGGAAAGTGAATCGCGCCCGCGTCGCCGGTTGCGGCCAGCGCCTCGATCACGGGGCCACCGGGGTAGCCCAGGCCCAGCAGCTTGGCCACCTTGTCGAACGCCTCTCCGGCCGCGTCGTCGCGTGACCGGCCGATGATGCGGTAGTGTCCGAAACCTTCGACCAGCACCAGCATCGTGTGGCCCCCGGAGACCAGCAGCGCCAGATACCGTCCCACAGGCGGGTCTGTCCCCAGACGGAAGGATTGCAGATGCCCCTCCAGGTGGTTGACGCCGATCAGCGGCAGATCGGCGACGTAGGCCAGCGCCTTGGCCATCTGGATCCCCACCAGCAACGCCCCCACCAGACCGGGACCGCGGGTGACGGCCACGCCCTCGAGCTGGTCCAGCCGGACACCCGCCCCCGAGAGCGCCTGCTGGACGACCACGGTGATGTTCTTCAGGTGGTGACGCGATGCCAGCTCGGGCACCACGCCGCCATATGGCTCGTGGATCTTGACCTGTGACGAGACGATGTTGGACAGGAGCTGCGTCCCGTCGACGACCGCTGCCGCTGTCTCGTCGCAGGAGGACTCGATGCCGAGGACCAGCAATGGACTAGCTCGTGGCGGCCGGGCGGCCCGGCGACTGTGGTGAACCCGGGGTCATGGCCTCAGAGCGACTTGAGCACGTTGCGAATGTCCCTGGCGTAGCGGCAGTCCGGGCACTCCTTGAGGAACGTCTCGTAGGCCTGTCGCGCCTCGGCCTTCTTGTTCTTCTCCTGCAACGCCGCACCCAGAACCAGCTGGGCGTAGGGTGCGCGCGGGTTGGCGGCCACCGCCGTCTGGGCCAGCTTGAGGGCCTTGGCCATGCGTCCCGCTTCCATGTGGTACAGCGCCAGCTCCTGCAGCGCCTCCCAGCCCTGTGGATTGGCCTCCACGGCCCTGGCCAGCACCTTCACCGCCTGCGACTTCTTGCGTGACTTGAGCAGCTGCTCCGCCTCGGCGACCAGGGCCGCGTAGGAGCCCGTGGCAGTCGGCGTGGTGCCAGCGCTGGCGTCAGGCGTCCTGGCGGTCACGACGGCGGCGTCGGGGGTCTTCGCAGCCACAGCCGGCGCACCCGCGTCGGGGGCGCTGGCCGTGACGGTCGCGTCGGCGGCGGGCGCGGACGCGGGTACCGGCGTGGCGGAGGACTTCTTCCCCTGTAGCAGATACTGCTCCTCGCCGTTGTCGCCCGAGGGAGGCCTGGTCTCCGTTCGGCGTGCGACCATCCTGGGGTCGACCTGCAGCTCCTTGGGGCCGTCGCCGACATAGGGTGACGTGCTCACGACGTAGACCGCCACCGACCCGCCCACGACGGCCACCAACACCATGAGCAGCGCGACCCACTTGGCGCGGGATGGTGTGCGCGGCTCCCCGATGTACGAATCGTCGAGAAACGCCTCTTGCTCATAGTCGGAGGCGAAGAACGCCTCGTCCTTGACGTTGATCGATGCCTCGTTGGGATCGGCCTCACCGCCTCGCAGCGCCGACTCCAGCGCCGCCTGGTTCAGGGCTCTGCTCTCCGTCGTCGCCTCGGCGCGACCGGGGAACGGAATGACGTGGCCACGCTTGTCCGCCGCCGCGTGATCGGTCGCCGGGTGCTCCTCCGACGCCAGCCACTGTTCCAGCTCCTGCTCCTCGTCCACGCTGGCCTTCGCGCGCTCGGCGACGGGTAGCTCGGTCTCCAGCGGTGTCGGTGCAGCTTCCGCCGGTGGTGCTTCGGCTTCCGGCTCCGGAGCGGCCGCTTCGGTTTCCGGCTCCGGGGGGGTAGCGGCCGCTTCGGTTTCCGGCTCCGACGCGGCGGCTTCGGCCTCCGGCTCCGACGTGGCTTCGGTCTCGTCCCCCGACGAAGCCTCCTCGGCCTGCTCCTCGCCGGCAACCGGCGCGTCGGGGGGGACATCCGGTTCGGCGAGCCGGGTGGCCTCCGCATTCGGCTCGACGGGCGCCGCCATCCACTCCACCGGCGCTGTCGTTGACGGCGTTGCCGGGGTCCATTCCACCACGGGCTCCGACTTGGACGGCGGCGGCTCTGTAGCCTCCGCCGGCTCCTCGTCGACGACGGGCTGGACTTCCTCCAGCGCCTCGGTGAATGCATCGCCCACGCCGTCGGTGGACAGACCCCGCAGGGTATCGCGCTTCTCGACTTCCCGCTCCTCCCAGCTGTCCAGCCTCGGACGCACGGGCCCCTTGGCGATGTCGTATACCAGGCCCTCGAAGAAGAGCTTGCTAATGATATCCAGCGTTTCGAGATCGCCAAACTCGCTGTCGTCGACCACCTGCATCAACGTCCGACGACGATCGAAGAGCCGCAGGATGCCGTTGACCTCGTCCGGGATCTCCCCCAGTCGATCGGCGAGCTCCTCGTAGTCCACCTCGAACACGGTGTCCAGCGGGGGCAGCTGCTCGAGGAGACGACCCCACTCGTCCACCCGGCGCATGCCCTCCATCAACAGCGCCTGGTTCGAGCGCTGGATCACGTCGTTGCGTCGGACGATCTTGAGCTCGACCTCGAAGCTTCCGTCACTCCACCCGAGAAGCCGATACACAGCGGCCTCACCCTGAAGCCGGCCCATCTCGGCGTCGATGATGTCCCCGTTGCGGAAGTAGATCGCACCCTGGCGACCGTGCTCGTTGGCGAAGTGGATGATCCCCGACTTGCGCCCGAGCTCCAGCGTCTGGATCAGATCCACCACGGCCATATCGGTGAGATCGCCGGTAAAAGTGGTCCGCACGTCGCGTCTGGTCAACGACTCGCGTTGCCGCTTCTGAAGCTGCATCTTGATGCGGATCACGATCTCCTTCACGAAGATCGGCTTGGTGAGGTATTCCTCCACGCCAAGCTCGAGCCCGCGGATCTTGTCTTCGATGGAACGCTGATTGGTGAGGAAGATGAACGGAATGACCGACCATCGCGGATCGTGCTTGAGGCGCTCGCAGAAGGTGAACCCATCCATCTCGGGCAACTTCGTGTCCGAGATGATGAGATCCGGCTTCGCGGTCTCGACCTTCTCCAGTGCATCCAGTCCGTTCACCGCCGTCGTGACCACATAGCCGGCCTTGCGCAGGCTCACCTCCAGAACACGAAGGTTCCTGGCGTCTCCGTCGACGAGCAGCAGGTTTGGCTTTCCCACGCGCAGCCCCTTGGTGGGCGAAGAAATCCAGTCCCACGCGGTGGTTTCCCGTACCCTCCCAAACCCCACATCGAAAATCCTTGTTACGCTAGCTTGTGCTCACGACAGGGTCAAGGAAAGGATGGCCTGGACGTGAGACAACCACCTACAGTCAATCGAGATTTCTTGTCCCACAACACACATTATCCACAACGCTATCGACAGTCCGGCAACATGTTTTTCCATTGGATATCAACGGTCCCAAGGCGGTGTTGACGGAGATATCCACAGAAAGCCACAGGTTGAGCGAACCGCGGCCGACCCGGATTAGCGCAACGCGTCATACCTTGACAGCACCGCACACTTCTGTTACCGTTTGTCACACTTTTGACGCCACCTGGATGAACCGCAAACATCACATTTCCTGGTCAGATGTCGTGGATCTACGGGTGGTTCAAACCCTTGCCCAGTTCATGGCGTCCCGCTGGAAGCTGGGGCTCGCCTTCGTGGATCGGGAGGGCCTGATCCAGGTGGAGCAGCAGGGCGAACACAACCCCTGCCTGCGGCTCGAGTCCCCACGGCTGGGCAAGCGGCTGGCACGGCTCGACACGGGCGGCTCCCTGGTGTCCGACCTGGGGTTTCGCGAGGTCGCCATGCCCATCGTCATCGAGGGCCGGCGTGAGGGCTTCGTCCTGGCGGGAGGCTATCTATGTGAAGGGAACGGCGACCGTCGACAGCTGGCCGATGGCCTCGAGGGGCTGCCGGTGCTGACCCATGACGACGAGACCAACCTGCATCAGCTGATGGAGCTGCTGGCCAAGGAAGTGGTTCGATTCCAGGAGGAGTCCTCCGGCACGGACCGCCGTGAAAGCGCGCTCGAACCCCATCCGACCCGCTACAACTATGACGAGATCATCGGTCGCAGCCGACCGATGGTGGAGCTGTATCACCTGCTGGACAAGGTGATCGACTCCGACTCGACGGTGTTGATCCAGGGGGAGAACGGCACCGGCAAGGAGCTCATCGCCAAGGCCATTCACTACAACTCCGGGCGCCGTGACCGACGCTTCGTGGTCCAGAACTGCTCCGCGTTCAACGACAACCTGCTGGACTCCGAGCTGTTCGGCCACAAGAAGGGCGCATTCACCGGAGCCGTCAGCGACAAGCAGGGCCTGTTCGAGGTCGCCGACGGCTCCACCTTCTTCCTCGACGAGATCGGTGACATGAGCCCGTCGTTGCAGGTCAAGCTGCTCCGCGTGCTGCAGGAGGGGACGTTCATCCCGGTGGGTGACACACAGCCCAAGACGGTGGATGTACGCATCATCGCGGCGACCAATCGCAACCTGAAGAAGATGGTGGAGCAGGGCGAGTTCCGTGAGGATCTGTACTATCGAATCAACGTCATCAACGTCCGCATCCCCCCGCTCAGAGAGCGGAAGGAGGACATCTTCCTGCTGGTGGACCACTTCCTGCGCAAGCAGACCAAGGGGAATCGAGCCAGACTGCGCAAGATCAACCGCGAGTGCGTGCGACGGCTGATGGAGTACAGCTGGCCCGGCAACATCCGGGAGCTGGAGAACGAGATCGAACGGCTGGTGGTGCTGGCAGGGGAGGAGAAGATCATCGGCGACGAGCTGCTCTCCACCCGGATCCGCCAACCGACGGATGATGACCTGTCCGGCACCGGCCATGAGCCCAGCGGCCTCCCCGAGGCGATCCAGACGCTGGAGCGCAACATGATCTATGATGTGCTCAAGCGCAACCACTGGAACAAGACCCGCGCGGCCCAGGAGCTTCGCATCAGCCGTCGAAACCTGATCCGCAAGGTGACCAAGTACAAGCTGGACCAGCGTCGGGCCGGCTGAAGGGGTAAGGATGCCCGTCCATCCGAGGATACTCATCGCCGACAACGACGCGACAAACGTCCAGCTGCTGTCGGACATCTGCAACACCGAGGATCTGGAGGTGATGGTGGCGCAGGATGGCGCGGAGACGCTGAAGACCATCCTCGAAGACCCCCCCGACCTGGTGCTGCTGGACGTGATGATGCCCGAGCTCGACGGTTTCGAGGTGCTGCAGGCGCTGCGGCGCCGCCCCGCGACGCGCCACCTCCCGGTGATCCTCGTGACCGCGGTCTCCGACGACGACTCGATCCGGCAGGGCTACCAGCTCGGCGCCGACGACTACCTGACCAAGCCGTTCAAGGTCGTGGAGCTCGTGGCCCGCATCAAGACGCTGCTCGGCGCCGCCGCCTACCAGCACGTGATCGAGGGTGGGCTGCACTGGCAGGTGGGCAACCATCGCCAGCTGTTGCTGGTGCTCGAGGAGAGCCTGGTGCAGAGCTGCCTGCCGCTGTCGCTGGTGGTGATGCAGGTGCTGGGGCTGGACAGCATCGAGCAGCAGCACGACGGCGCCACGGCGGTCCGCGTGATGCGGCGACTGGCGGCGCTGCTGCGCGCCCGACTGCGCGGAGTCGACAGCGCCTTCATGATGCCGCCGGACCTGCTGGCCTTCGTGCTCGTGACGACCGACGAGCAGGGATCCCACGCGGTGACCCGGCGGCTGCTCGCCACGCTGCGACAGCCGCTGGTCCTGGACGAGGAGTTCCACCTGGACAGCCGCTGGGCCGCCACCACCGCTGACGACGATCAGCGTGGCCCGGCCCAGCTGATCCAGCAGTGCATCGATCAGCTGACCCACCCCGCCTGACCGCGGCCGGCCGGCGATTCGGCCGTCCGGCCGTCCAGCAGACAATTGCGCAAACAGGCAAGAATGTTACAGTGTGCCTGACGCTCCAGCTCGTCGAGGCATCTGTTGTCGCGTTCCGTCTCCACACTCCTGCTGCATCTGGTGCTCTGGCTGCCCCTGGGCTGTGGAACTTCGAGCCCCAAGCCCGTCCAGTGGCAGGAGGCCATGCTGCGCTGGTACGACAACAGCTCGGTCCGTCCTGGCGAACCGCCACGCCAGCTGTGGGAACCGCCGGAGGTGGATCTGCTGCTCAAGCGGGTGGGGTTCGCCGACGCGGTGGCGGTGGGCCGCGCCCGGGCGGTCACGTTGTTTACCATGCTGAACACACCCAAGCAGCTGGCGGTGGTGTTTCACCCCGAGGAGTTGATCTACGGCGACCTCGAGCAGCTGACGGACGACAGCGGCGATCTGCTGCTGTCTCTCGACCCGGGAGACGTCGACTTCCAGATGGCGCTCAAGACCTACGACTTCCTTCCGGGCAGCCGGTACCTGCTGTTGCTCAAGCGCCAGCCCACGCGGGACAAGAAGGACTTCATCCTGCGCTGGTCGCTGTACAACCCGCAGCCGCGGCTGGTGCAGGAGATCCGCGTGATGTTCCGCTGGCTGAAGGAGAAGAAGAAGAACTGACGCGAGGCCGCTACAGGCTACCGAAAACGCCTCGGGATGAAGCTGTCGAAGATATCGTCGATCTCCTGCCACACCTGCTGCGGGTTCGAGGGGCCGGCCCAGCCGCGGAGCTCGAACGCCACGCCGTGGCTCACCACGCACAGACTGCGCAGCTGCGTCGAGTACCCGGCCTTGCTGAAGCTGTAGACCGCCTTGACCCCCATCATGCCGGACCCGCCCACGTTGTTCACCTTGTGCACGCTGATCACGCGCACGTCGGGGTTGAGCTGACGGCGCTGGGCGTAGATCGAGCTCCACAGCGTGTTGACGTCCCGATCGGCGGCCTCCCAGGTCAGCACGTGCACCGAACCCAGATAGGTCTTTCCCTCCTGGCGGAAGAAGGGGGTCGACATCCTCACGCCCCCCATCTTGACCTGCTTCGCCCGATCCAGATGCCAGGTGGAGGGGGCCTGGATCACGTATCCCATCGCCCGGTCGCGGTAGGTCCGCCAGGCGCTGGCGACGGGGGTGCCGGGCGCAGGCGCGGGCGTGACGGCCTTGGATGCGCCGAAGCAGTAGATCGCGTTCTTGGTCCTGAACAGCACCCGGGATCCCGCCGCCACGGGGCTGCCGGTGCCAGCTGCGTCGACGGGGAGCTTGGCCAGCTGGCTGCCATCGTCCGGGCTGTAAGCCACGGCGTGGGTGTTGCCCTCACGATCCGCGATTCCGGTCCACAACCGGCCGCCGTGCAGCAACACGCCCATGTCCACCACGTTCCCGTTGCGATGCCACAGCAGCTTGTCCTGGGCCGGATCGTAGGCCAGCAGGCTCGACGGCTCACCCGCCGTGCCATGGTTCCCGATGAACACAATGCCCGAGTCGTTGGTCGCCACCGAGAATCGATCGCACGCCGCCTCAGAGTAGGTAGCCGGGTGACCCTTGTTCAGCGCCTGGTCCTTCAGCTTCTTGGCCCGCACGTAGTCGGCCTCGGTGAAGTACAGCTTGCGCGGGTTCGTTCCGTCGCTCTGGCGCTGGGAAAAGTCGATGAACACCACTCGACCGTTCCCCACCTTGATCACCTGGTGCCAGCCCGTGGGGAGCAGCTTGAACTCGTAGGCCTTCTTGCCGTCTCGCAGATTCACCACGATCAGCCGGCGCACGGCGCCGTCGTGGACATAGAGCACGACGTGGTCACCGTCGACGCCGCGGATCTCACCGGTGTAGCCCTTGGCCCGGGCCAGCCGCTTCTCGCCGGAGCGGTCGAAGCGCAGCACGCCGCTCCTGGCCATGACATAGATCGAGTCCGAGCCGTACTGCAGGCTGGAGGGGCTCTGGATCGCCTTCTTCCGCACCACATGCCCGTCACCCGGGTCCAGCAGGTAGAGCGCATTGCCGCCCAGCACGTAGATGTGGCGCGGGCTGGCGTCCAGTACACCCATGCCGTAGCGCAGCCCGTCGAGCTTTCGGGTCCACAGCTGCTTGCCGTCGGCCAGACTGTGCGCCGTGATGCTGTCGCCGTTCTTCAGCACCAGCTTGTCGGCCGCCACCGCGGGCGGCCAGACGCTGGTGGTCTTGAGCTTCCACACCTGGGCCAGCGTCTCCTCGGCCCCGACGGATCTCGGCGCCAGGACGAGCGCCAGGCAGCATCCAAGCAGCAGCCAGCGGTCCCGTGTGATCATCGCAGCGTGTCTCCCTTGCTGAACTCGTAGGGTACGTTCCCCCCTCGGGTCAGTCAACAAGTGCACCGGGCCTTGCATTCCAGCAGCCGCGAGCCCGGCCAACTGTGACGCAGGTCACCACAACGGATAGATCCCGGTGATCGGATCTCCCGGCTGCAGCGATCGGAGCAGCTCGAGCTCGTCCGGCTCCACCCGTCCAACCGGGGTGAAACGCCCGTCCAGCCAGGGCTGCCGCTCCAGCATCACCTGCAGCCCGCCGTCCTGCAGCAGCCCCACGCTGCCCTCCTCGGCCGGGGTCGGTCCACGCTCGCATGGCGCCGTGGGCCCGGCGATCCGACCCTCCAACGGGCCGAGCTCCACCCGCTGACCCGCCACCACGCGACGCACCACCATCGCACCGAGACCACGTACGAAGTAGGCCGGCATCCGCGACGCACCATACGTCGCCGCGCCGCAGGGCAGCACCGGCCCGGGACGGGTCAGGACCACGTGAAACACGCCGCGACGGGTGACCACCTTGAGCCGACGCGGTGGCTTGACCCCCGGGACCGGTTTGGACGGGACCGGCTTCGACGGGGCGGCCTGAACCGGCGCGCGCGGGTGTCGGGAACTCTGGAGTGCGGAGTGGAGCACACCCGTGGGCGCGTGCGACAGCGCCGTGACGACCTCCGCCTCGAACGCGACGTGCATCGCCGGGGTCACCCGCTTCGAGTGGGCCGTGCCGCAACCCGGCGTGTGCTGCAGGCGTCCCTGCGCCAGGTCCACCAGCTGTGCCGCCGCACAATGCACCAGATCCACGGCCTGGGCCTCCTTCTCGCCGTACGTCACCGCCGCATCGGTGGCGTCGGAGAGGTCCAGCACCTCGCGTCCGACCCGCGCCACCTCGGGGAGCGCGGCGTGACGTCGGAGCAGCTCGAGGCTCACCAGCACCGGGTGCAGCGCCGACCCGGTGAGCCGAAAGTGGTTGGCCGAGACCTCGCGCCACTGCTGCTGGAGCTCACGCGCGAGACGACGTGCCCCGGCTGGCCCCGCTGCGCCGAGGGCCCGGGCCGCGGCCACGCGCACCTCGAACCGTGCATCGCTCATGCGTCCCGCCAGCCACTCCAGATCGCCACAGGGGGCCAGCGCCGCGGTGGCCCAGCGCCTCAGCCCGTCGTCGGGGGACGTGCCGCAGCGTCGGAGCAGCGGCACGAGCCGAGCCTCATCGGTGCCGCCCATGCGCGCGGAGTGGGCCTCTCCCCGGGGCGCTCCGGGGAGGAGCCGCTCTGGAGTGCAGAGTGGAGCGCACCCGTGGGCGCGCGCCAGCACCATCGCCGCCAGCCGCTGCAGGGGCACGGCGTCCCGGCGCAGCACGCGGCGCAGCGTGGCGTGCAGACGCGGGGTCACATCTGGCCCGATCCGCTTCGCCGCGATGGCCAGCGCCTCAAGCGCCGCGACCCGCTGACCCGCCGGCCGATCCAGCTCCTGCAGCAGCAGGTCCACGGCCCCGGCCGGGGCGATGGTGCCCAGGGCATGCAGCACCGCGGCGCGGATGCCGGGGTCGGCCTCGCGCTGCAGCTGTCGTCGCAGGGCGATCGCGCCTCGAGGAGCCGGCAGGGTCTGCAAGGCGAACACCGCACGACGACGCACGGCCCGCTCCGGGCTCTTCAGCTGACCCTCGTACAGCGCCGCCGGCTCGCCACAGCGACAGCCGCAGACGAGGAGCACCAGCAGCACCGTGAGCGGTCGAATCACAGGGCCAGGCTAGCAAAAATATCGCCGCGCTGCACCCGCGGGCGAGCTACAATGCGTGCGCTACAACGGATGGAGAAGGAGACGCTCGTGGCCAAGTATGTCGGAACGGTGAAGCAGACCGATCTGGAGGGCGGACACTGGACCCTGGTCACGGACCAGGGCGTGGTGTACCAGCTCGTGGGTGGTGATCCGGGGGTGCTGCAGGAGGGACTGCGCGTGGAGCTGGAGGGGAAACTCGCCACGCAACAGATGGGCATCGCCATGCTGGGCGATCTGCTGGAGGTCAAGGGTTATCGACGCCTCGACTGAGACCCTGCGTCTGGTGCTGTGGCCCAAGCGCATGTTGTACCTTGCGCTGGGCGGCGCCCTGTTCTACCTCGCCCGGCGCCTGGCGCTGCCCTGGAGCCTGACGCTGGTCACGCTCGTGGCCCCGCTGGTGCTGCTGGAGGTGCTGCTACGGACGCTGGTGCAGCAGCGGAGCCACCGCTTCGAGCAGCAGCTGCTGGCCCTGCTGCAGTCCAACCACACCGCCGAGCTGCTGCCGCTGTACCGGCGCCAGCGACTGCTGCGGTTCGCCGCCCCCCGACATCTGATGCTGGGCAAGCTGGGGCTGATCCACGCCCGCCTGGGCCAGCCGCATCAGGCCGTCGCGGCCTACCGCGAGGCCGTGGAAGATGCTCCCCCGAATCTGCGCTACACCCCGTCGCTGGGGCTGGCGGGCAGCCTGTTCGCGCTGGGTCAGGATCAGGAGGCCGAGCGAATCTACCTCGGGTCCATCGACGACGAGCACATCAACGCCCAGGCCTGCGCCAACCTCGCCCGGCTGCTGCGCAAGCGCGGAGCGCTGGAGCAGGCCGAGCTGTACCTCAAGCAGGCCGTGGAGGCCGCCCGCGGCGGCGTCCTGCGGTGCGAGCTGGTCCAGTTGCTGGTGCAGCGCCAGCGGCTGGAGGACGCCACGTGGCAGCTGCAGCTGTGCGACGAGGAGCTGGCCAGCGCCGACGAGGCCGGACATGCCGCTCTGGAGCAGGCGCGACAGGCGGCGCGGGAGGCCGGGATCGACACCGGCGGCTGAGCGGATCAGACCTGCTCCACGAATCCCAGCGCCACCGGCGGCTGAGCGGATCAGACCTGCTCCACGAATCCCAGCGCCACCGGCGGCTGAGCGGATCAGACCTGCTCCACGAATCCCAGCGCCACCAGCTGCATGGCGTAGCGATCCACATCCACCTGCTCCAGCTCGAGCCCCATGCGCTTGCTAACCAGCTTGGCGACCTTGTCCGTGCCCCGGCGCCCGTCGAGCAGACGGGCAGCCTCATACTCCATCTCATACAGCCGATGTCGCACGCCGCTGCCGGGATCCTCGATCACGTAGTACACCACACCGCCGGTCTGGTTCCGGGTGATGCGGAGCTCCTTGGCTCGAAAGCGGTAGGTGCTCACCGGCCCCGCTTGAGCTCGGTCAGGACCAGCTTGGCCACGGACTTCAGCGTGTTGAACACGCCAAAACCGGTGGTGGCGACCGCCTCGAACTCCGGCGCGGCGGAGGGGTTGAACATCTCGCGCAGCTGCTCCACCGGCGCGACGTTGGGCAGGTCACGCTTGTTGTACTGCACGACGTAGGGCAGCTTGTCCAGATCGTAGCCCTGATCCGACAGGTTGTAGCGCAGGTTGTCCAGGCTCTCGATGTTGGCCTCCATGCGCTCGATCTGCGAGTCCACCACGAAGGCCACACCGTCGACGCCCTTGAGGATCAACTTACGGCTGGCGTCGTAGAACACCTGCCCCGGCACCGTGTAGAGGTGAAACCGCGTCTTGAACCCACGAATCTCTCCCAGCGACAGCGGGAGAAAATCGAAGAACAGGGTGCGCTCGGTTTCGGTGGCCAGCGAGATCATCTTGCCCTTGGCCTCGGGGTTTGTGCGGGCATAGATATATTGCAGGTTGGTGGTCTTTCCGCACAGACCGGGGCCATAGTAGACGATCTTGCAGTTGATCTCCCGTGATGAGTAGTTGATGAACGACATCGAGATCAGTCCTTGAAGAGATTGTCGATGTCCTCATCTGTGATCTCGGAAAAGATCGACGGCGCCGAGGGTTGTTCAACCTTGGCCATCAGCGAGTCGAATATCCGCGCCAGCTCGTCACTGGCCTTGCGCACCCGCAGCCGAACCAGCCCCAGGGAGGACCGCTCGTCAAACAAGATCACCAGGATCACACGCTGGGCCACCAGGGAGATGTGGATGTTGGTGTGTTCGCCCTCGTGAAACTGTCCCGTGAACTCCTTCTCCGCCAGAAGCTTGGCGATCCCACCCGTGGCCGCCACGTTCCCCGCCATGAGTGACGACAGAGAGGTAGTGTCCAGGCTCGACGTCTCCCCCGATTCCGCGATGAGCTGACCGTTCTTGTCGATCAACAACACAGCCTTGGAATTGGAATCGCGATGCAGACGGACGCAGACGTCCTGGATCTGTTGGAACTCCTCTTCATACATGACCAATTCGGGGTTCATACCGTGCTCCTAGGCGAAGGGGATGAACCAACCTGGCGCCAGTGAATATCAAATCCTTTCTGTGAGTTCAAGTACTTTCTCGAACTCCACCCGCCCTCGCCGAACTAGCAACCTATCCTTCATCGGGCCGAAACGCAACCAGACCTTCGGATCGCTGCCCCAGCACCGCCAGCGCCGCCTGGACGCGAATCACGCGATTCGGGTGGCTCAGTGCCGCGCGGAGCAAATCCAGGTCTCGGGGCTGGTACCGCATTCCGAGCGCCCACACCGTGGGCCACAGGCTGGTGCAGCCGCTGTTCAGCGCGTCCACCAGCAGCCGACCCCGTGACGAGGCGTCCATCGACTGGCACAGCGTCGGCAGCACCACCGCGCGCTCCTCGCAGCTGCCCCGCGCGCCCAGCCCCAGCGCCAGCAGCGCGTCCACCTGTCCCAGCCGCGAGAGCCCGACCTGGGCCGCGAGCCGCGTGAGCGGGTCCGGGTCCTGCAGTGACTTCTGCAGAACCCCCACCGGAGGCGTCTTGAAGCGGGACAGTCCGAGCACCGCAGCTCGCTTGAGCTGCGGCGGTCCGTCTTCGAGCGCCGCCCGGGTCAACAATCGTTCGAAGCCCGGGTCGGTGGCGCTGGACAGCACCGCCACACGCAGCTCCAGGGTCGAGCCCTTGTTGTCGTAGATCCGCAGCAGGTGCGGCAACGCCCGCGGGCCCAGCGCCCGCACCAGCGCCGCGGGCAACCGCAGGGAGGGGTTGGCGCCCATGCTCAGCTGCACCAGCTCGCGGGCGAACAGCTTGAGCTTCTGCGCCGCGGGCCCCTGCAGCCCGAGCACCCCATCGCGGCGAGCCGCGTCGCTGCCCAGCAGCACCCGTCGGACCCGGAGTATCCCGGTGGCGTCGGCGTTCTGGAGCAACCCCAGCGTCGCCGCCTGCGCCACCCGGGGATCGCTGTCGTCGAGTTGGGCTCGGAGCAGCCCGATCTCTGCCGGTACCCCCCGCGCGCCCAGCGCCCGCATCGCAGCCACGCGGACCGCGGCGTCCGAGGCCCGCGCCGCCCGGGCCACGGCCGGCCCCACGCGCGGATCCCGAACCAGCGCGACGGCCTTCAGCGCGGCGGCCTGTTGTTCCGGGCTGCCGTGCTCCAGCGCCTGAAACAGCCGGTCCAGCGCGGGTGGTTGCTGCCGGGCGATGGCCGCCATGGCCAGCTGCATCGCCCGCGGCGAGGGGCTGAACAGCTCGCGGTGGATCATCTGTAGCGCCAGCGGGCGATGGGCCTCGATCGAGGTGGCCGGCGTGACCCGGCCGACCTGGATGCGCCAGTACTCCTCGCTGTGGTCCACAAACTGGACCCGGTAGCGCTGCGCCGGCAGGCCCGGGTGCAACCAGCCCCACCCCATTCGTTGCCGCAGCTCGGCCACCACCCGATCCTGCCCCTCCTCCGCCTGCACCGTGGCCCGGAGCTCTATCAGATTGACCCGCGTGGTGCGGCCATCCTGCGCGACGTGGCCCGGCGGGCCCTTGACCCAGCGCGGCGTCAGGTCGTAGTTGGCGTACAACAGTCGGCGCTCCAGCTCGCGGGTCACCGCCACGTCGCTTACCTTCGGCGACGGCTCGAGCGTCAGCACCGAGACTGCCTCCGACGGGACCTGGCGCCCGTCCAGCGCGTGCTCCAGCAGGGTGGCCAGCGCGCGATCGAAATCCACCAGGGCCGCGGCCAGGGCCCACACGTCCATCGTCCCCCGATTCACCGCCTTGACCGCGCTGCTCAGCGCCTGCTGCGCGTGCTTCACCCCCTGCGCCGACACCACACCGACCCCCGTCAGCGGCGTCAGCCGCGCCAGCATCGCGCTCCTCAGCGCCAGGTCGGCCAGCGGGTCGTGCCCCAGCTCCTCCCGCTCGGATGGAGTGAGCGTGCCAGGCCTGAGCATCATGCTCCGGGACTGCGCCGCCCGGGGCGCCAGCCGATCCAGTGCGCGCAGGAGGTCGGTCGCCGCCGTCAGATCCGGCGCACAGGCCAGCTCGTCGTCGAGCATCGCCCGGGCCTCGGACCGGTCACCCATCAGCACCGCCCACCGCGCCAGACGCACGGCGCGCCTGCGCCGCATGAGGTACAGCAGCGGCAGCTCATCCATCCCCGACAGCGTGGCGCGTGACATCTGCCACTGTGTACGTGCCACGTCTCCGCCGACCGGCGCCTCGAAGCGGATGCGCGTCCGATCACGCTCGGGGTCGAAGGCCAGCGGATCGAAGAAGAAGCGGTGGACCCAGCCCCCACTCCCGGAGCCCCGCAGCGTCATGTACACCGCCGGGTGCCGCTGCCCCTGCCCGTCGACCAGCGCCACGCGGCTCAGGTCGCCACCGGCCAGGGACTCCAGCGGCTGCGCGCCGGCGTGCAGATCCACATGGGCCCGCAGCAGGTGTCCCTGCAGCCACGTCTGATCCAGCTGCTGCGCCTTGCCCGGAGAGGCCAGGACCGCCTCGAGCAGCGTCAGCCCGGGCGGGTGCAACGTGACGAAGATGCCGCGATCCGGTCGCGCGCTCTGCTCCACCTTTTTGGCAGGCAGCTCGAGCCGCGCCATCAGGTTAGCCCGGGTCTCCCTCGCGAACCGGGCCAGCTCGTCGGCAGCCTCGGTCACCGACATCATGGCCGGCGCCTCGGGACAGTCCTGTGGCACCTGCATCGGCGTCGTGGCGTCGGGCGGGGGCGGACAGCCGGTGATCAACAGCAGCGTCAGGATCACCCTCGTTCGAGCATTCATCCGAGCTTCTCCCCGCCGAACACCAGCTCGAACACCAGGCCCTGGGCATCGGAGCGTGGGGCGACGGCGATATGCGCCCCCAGCATGCACGCGGCCCGCCCGGCGAAGTGCAGCCCAAGGCCCTGATCGCTGCGACAGCCGGCAGACGGGGCGTCCTTCACGGACAATGCGTCGTCGAGAAAGCTGGGCGAGACGTCCGGGGAGAATGGCGCTCCGCCGTCGATCACCCGCAGCGCCAGCCCCTGCTCCACGGGCTCGCTCTGCACCAGCACCGTTCCACGGCTGGGGGTCTGACGCAGGGCATGCTCGCCCAGATTGACGAGGATTCGCAGCAGCAGCGCCTGATCCGTCATCAGCCGCTCGGGCCCCAGGTCGAACTTCAACGTCCGGTTGCCCGTCAGCAGGTCCAGCTTCTCGCTCAGCGCGGGTTCCAGCTCCGACAGCACAACCGCAGCGGATGCCGGGCTCATCCTGCCGCCGCGCATCCGTCCCAGGTCCACCGCGTCGTCCATCATGCGGTCCAGCCGCTCCCCGCTAAGCACCGACTCGCGCAGCGCATCCTGCTCGTCGACTCCGGTCACGCTGCTCTGCAGGAATCGCATGTTGGACAGCACCACCGCCAGCGGATTCTTCAGGTCATGCACCAGCCGGGAGATCAGAACCTCAATCATCTGTTGAGGATCACTCATCAGCGCTCCGTCATCGATTGCTTGTCTTCGAGCCGCCGCAACCGACGGTGCTCTGCCTCACGGTACCGCCGCTGCTGCTCCTCGGTCCGGGGCCACAACGTGGGCGTCGCGCGCGGCTTGCCCCGGGCGTCGATGGCGACGAAGGTCAGATACGCGCTGGCCGCGTGCTGCGGCGTCTGGTCGCTATCGCTCTCGTACTCCACGCGAACACCCACCTCCATCGAGGTGCGCCACACGCGATTCACCGAGGCCCGCAGCACGACCACATCTCCCAGCCGAATGGGACGATGGAAGATCAGGCTATCCATCGACGCCGTCACCGCCACCCCCCCGGTGTGCCGCCGCGCGGCCACCGCGGCGGCCACGTCGATCCACTGCATGATCTTCCCGCCAAAGGCGGTGCCCAGCGAGTTGGCGTCGCCGGGCAGCACCATCTGCGTCATCTCGACCCGGGACTGCTCGGGGCTCTTGTCACCTGAGGTGGACATGTTTCGGCATTGTAGCCGCAAGCCCGCCCGGGGGCCACCTGTGACACCGCGCACTTGGTGCACCCTGTCCGCTGAGGTAGACTTGTTGGCATCAGACTCAGACCTGGAGGAACAATGCGAAGTCGGTTGATCGGCGTCATCCTCGCCGTGTTCTCGATCATGCTCCTGTCCAGCTGCTTCGTCCGCCACCCGGGGCCGGTGCACAATCGAAACGAGTACCGTTCCGGCCCCCGCCCCGGCCGTCACCATCGCGGGCGCAACTGCCGGCAGGTGTGCTCACACTGGGGCAACGCCCGGGACTGCCAGCGTCGATGCGCGACCTATGCCAACGGCGTGTGCGTGCGCTGGCACGAGCACTGCAGCAATCGACGCGTGTGCCGCGGCGAGACCACCCGCTGCGACTAGGAGTTGACTAGAAGCGAGTAGAGCATGATGGGTTGGGCTCCGGCAACGCCCCTGGCGCTCGCTCGCCTGACCTAGAGTTCCCGGCGACTCTCCATCGCGCGGTTGAGCGTCACGCCGTCCGCGTATTCCAGCTCTCCACCGATGGGCACGCCGCTGGCGATGCGCGTCACACGGATCTGCAGCGGCTTGATCAACCGTGCCAGGTACAGCGCGGTGGCGTCGCCCTCGACAGAGGGGCTGGTGGCCAGGATCACCTCCTGGATCTCCCCCTGGCCCAGCCGCTGAAGCAGCGGCTGGACACGCAGATCGTCGGGGCCGACCCCATCCAGCGGTGAGAGCACGCCGTGCAGCACGTGGTACCGCCCGCGATAGCTCCCCGTGCGTTCGATGGCCATCAGGTCCTGGGGCAGCGCGACCACGCAGACCTGTGTCCCGTCTCGACGGGGATCGGTGCAGTAGGCACAGGGATCCTGCTCCGTCAGGTGACAGCAGCTCGAGCAGTAGATCAGGCGGCGCTTGAGGTCGAGGATCGCCTGAGACAGCTCCTCGGCGTAGGTCGCGGGGGCCCGCAGCAGGTGAAACGCCAGACGGGTCGCGGTCTTCTCACCCACGCCTGGAAGCCGGGCCAGCAGCCGCACCAGCTGAGTCAGCGGGTCGGCCATCGACCGGCTCTAGAACAGGCCATGGAGCTTGATGTTCATCTGACCGGTGAGCCGGGCCATCTCCTGCTGGGCCAGCTCGGTGGCCTTCGCCATGGCCTGATTCACCGCTGCCAGCACCAGGTCTTCCAGCATGCCGACCTCCTCGCGGTCCACCACCTCGGGGTCGATGCGCAACGACACCAGCTGCTGCCGGCCGTTGGCCACCGCCCGCACCAGTCCGCCGCCAGAGGATCCCTCCACCGTCTTGCCCGCCAGCTCCTCCTGGATTTTGCTCAGCTGTTGCTGCACATGCTGGGCCGTGTCGAACAGCGACTGCAGGTCGGGGGGGCTCTGTCCGTCGGTCATGACTCGTCTGCCTCGGTGGTGATGGAATTGATCGTGGCCCCGAAGCCGTCCACCAGCGCGCGCGTGATGGGATGGCCCTGGGCCTCCTCCCGCAGGGAACGGGCCCGATCAGCCTGCTTGCGGGCTTGCTCCTGGAACGCAGACGCCTGCATCACCTGCGGTGACTGTTGCTCGTCGGGCCGGATCTCACGGATCTGCACCGAGAGCCTGCGCCCGGCCTGCTGACTGCACGCACCCGCGAAGTCTTCGAGCTTCTTGGCGTCCCGTGCCCACCCAAGCTCGAAGGAATCCTGGGCGTAGCCCAGCACCACCGTGTCCTGCTCCCAGCTCACCAGGCTCCCGGCGGCGAAGGCGCTGGCCGCCACCGGCTCCTGCTGCATCACCTTCTCGAGCAGTTGCTGCCACGCCTCGAGGCCGTGCCCATTGCCGGGCGGTGGCGCGACGGATTCCCGCGGCGCGACGGATTCCCGCGGCGCGACGGATTCCCGCGGCGCGACGGATTCCCGGGGCGCGACGGATTCCCGGGGTGCGGCGGATTCCCGGGGTGCGGCGGATCGCGACGGTTCAGCGGATCGCGACGGTTCGGCGGATCGCGGCGGTGGGGCCTGTCCATCGGTCTCGAGCGGGGGCGTCTCGCGAGCCGGATTGTGGGGCCGTGTGGCCCGCGGTGATTCGGTGGCCCGTGGCGCCGCGATCCGCGGCGGCTTGCTGGGCACGGGCCGCGCCGGACGCGACGGGGCGCGCCGGGGCGCAGGACCTGGCCCGGGCCCAGCTGCTCCCGTGAGACGTGACTCGAGCTGCTCCAGTCGCTGTAACAGGTCCCCCAGCGGCAGCAGGGGTTCGGCGTTCACCATCTCCACCACGGCCATCTCCAGCAGCAGCCGGGGGTAGGAGGAGCGCGCGATCTCCTCGGTGACCCGCGCGAAGTGATCGAAGTGCTGCGGCAGCAACGCCCCCTGCTCGCCGTCGGCCTGCTGACGCAGCTGCTCCAGCTCCGCTAGGGTGACGTCCAGCAGCGGCGATGGATCCTGGCACGTGCGGGTCACCGCCAGGTCGCGCAGGTGGCCCAGGAAGGCGTGCGCGAACTGCGACAGGTCGTGGCCGCTCTCGAACAGCCGATCCACCACCTCCAGCGCCTGCTGGGGCTCACGGCGCAGGATCGCGCCGGAGAAGTCGAACAGCACGCGCCGGTCCGCCACGCCCAGCACCTCCGCCACCTTCTCGGCCGAGATCCCCTCCGCACCCGCGTGATACGCGATGACCTGGTCCAGCAGGCTCAACGCGTCTCGCACGCTGCCCTCGCTGGCCCGGGCGATGAGCGACAGGCCACCGGACGCGATCTGCACCGACTCCCGCTGACACAGACTCTGCAGGTGCTGCACCAGCACGGGCTGGGTCACGCGCTTGAAGTCGAAGCGCTGGCAGCGCGAGTGGATCGTGGCCGGGATCTTGTGCGGCTCGGTGGTGGCGAAGATGAACACCACATGGGCTGGCGGTTCTTCCAGCGTCTTCAGCAGCGCGTTGAACGCGCTGGTGGAGAGCATGTGCACTTCGTCGATGATGAAGATCTTGTGCCGGTTGCGGGTGGGCAGGTAGCGCACGCTCTCCCGCAGCTCCCGCACGTCGTCCACGCCCGTGTGGCTTGCACCGTCGATCTCGAACACGTCCACCGCCCGACCATCGGGGATCTCGAGACACGAGGGACAGGCATCGCACGGCGTGGGGGTCGGGCCCTTGTCGCAGTTGAGCGCCTTGGCCATGATGCGCGCGACGGTGGTCTTTCCCACGCCGCGGCAGCCGGTGAAGAGATAGGCGTGATGAACTCGGCCGGCCTCGATCGCGTTCTGCAGCGTCCGCGCGACGTGGCTCTGCCCGATGACCTGCGCGAACTGCGTCGGCCGGTAGCGCCGGGCCAGCACCAGGTAGCCGCTGGCTCGCGAACGCCCCGGCAGGTCGTCGCCCTGGGACTTGTCAGCGCTCATCTTGTCGGCGCTCATCGGCTTGCCGTCGGCCACCAATCACCCAAAACACATGCCGACCCTCGAAGGGCCGGTACGTGACGTTTTGAAAAGACGGCTCCGGGTACCCGTTCTTCCCACTACCGTTGCTCCCTTCCGGGCCTGGCGGGGTTCATGGGCTTCCCGTCACCCGGAGCCATAAGTCCTGCGCGGGGCAGCGCCCCGTCCAGCGGAGAGAGAGGGATTCGAACCCTCGGTACCTTGCGGTACACACGATTTCCAATCGTGCACCTTCGGCCTCTCGGTCATCTCTCCACAGCGCTTCCCGCTCCCTGTCACATCGTGCCGTAACCATCGGCCTCATGGCCGGCGGAGAGAGAGGGATTCGAACCCCCGGTACGGCAAGCCGTACACCTGATTTCGAATCAGGCGCCTTCGACCAGCTCGGCCATCTCTCCGAAGCGCATGTTCCTCCGTTTTCGTCGCGGGAGCATAGTCGGTGGGTCTGGGGACGTCAAGGCTGCTGGTGCAGCAAGGCTGCTACTGCAGGGTCTCGTTCATCTGTACCAGATCCAGCTGCAGCTGCAGCTGCCGAAACACGGTGGCGATGGGCTGTTCCACGGGCCGGATCTGCCGGCGGTTGCCCTTGATCCGGATCCGGGCCCTGGATACCCGAGGCCGCACGATCAACGGTTGACCCGGCTGGACGGAGGGACCCAACAGCGCTTCCCGCAGCATGGTGATGCTGGAGCTGGTGTGGCCTGACAAACGGGACATGCGCACCAGAGTCCCCTGACCGACCCCCTTCTTCACCACCCCCCCCCGGGGAACATGCGTCATCACCGTCCCCGACCTCTGGACCTGAACGGTGGATGTCAGCGTGGTGGGCTTCTTCACGGTGGCGGGCTTCAGGGGCATCAGCGTGGTCGGCTTCAGTGTCGTGGACTTCAGTGTCGTGGACTTCAGCGTCGTGGACTTCAGCGTCGTGGACTTCAACGTCGTGGACTTCAACGTGGTGGACTTCAACGTGGTGGACGTCAGCGTGGACTGGCCGGTCTTGAGGGTCTGCGCCCGGATCTGCAGAACCTGGCGCGCGACGATGGTGCTGGTCTGGGCGAACGCCATTGCGGGAAGGGTGGCCAGCAGGATCACCAGAGCGCGCATGCACCGTGGGTTAGCAAGCATCACGCCAGGTTGCAGTGCCGGATCACGCAATATTCATGAAAAATTTCATGTGGCCCGGGCCTCGGGGGGCTACCCCCCAATCGTCGCCCCTCGAAATCGAATCAAATGGCGGTCACTCTAGCCACCCCGCTGTTCGATATTGAGAGACCCCTACGGTGGGCAATTGAGCGCCCCTGCGGTGGGCAGCCCAACCTCAACGCGTCAGGATTCAACACGATCCTGACGACGGCTGGCAAAGAACGCCCGCAGCAGCGAGGCACAGGCCTCCGCCTCCACTCCGCGGACCACCTCGACCCTGTGGTTCAGCCGTGGGTCTTCACACACCGCATACAGGCTTCGAACAGCGCCCGCCCTGGGATCGTCGCAGCCATACACCAGCCGCTGGATGCGGCTGTTGACCAGGGCACCCGCGCACATGGTGCAGGGCTCGAGGGTGACGTAGAGCGTCACTCCCACCAGCCGCCAGCTGCCCAGCGACCGAGCCGCCTGCTGGAGCGCGAGGATCTCGGCGTGGGCCAGCGGATCCTGGTCCAGCGCGCGCCGGTTGTGAGCGCGCCCCACGATCTGTCCCTCGGCGCTCACCGCCACCGCCCCCACCGGCACCTCCCCCTGTGCACTGGCCTGCTGCGCCTGCTCCAGGGCGAGGCCCATCATTCGAAGATGGTCCTGTCGGTTCAACTCACGCATGGTGTTGCGACTGTGATACGATCTCGCCGCCTCAGGCAAGGAGCTTGTTCATGAAGACCCTTCACGCATTGATTCTCGTCACTCTTTTGCTCGTCCCGGGCTGCAAGAAGGAAACCAAGGTGGAGGAGCCGGCGGCCCCCGCCACCACGGAGGAAGGCAAGGGCCTCAACATCTCTGCCGGCGGCACCTCGATCAAGTTTGGACCGGGTGGCCTCAAGGTCAAGACCAACACCGGCGAGGAGGTGAACGTGGGCCAGGGTGGGGTCAAGGTCAAGACCGGCAGCGGGGAGAACGTCACCGTGGACCAGGACGGGGTCAAGGTCAAGACCGGCACCGGGGAGAACGTCAACGTCAAGGCCGGCGGCGTCGAGGTGGACACCGCCACGGGCAAGGTCAAGGTCAACGAGTAGTCCGCGCACAACCTCTGGACACCGCCTCTCCCGAGACACTCCACAACAGCTATTGAGCCCACCGCGGTCCTTGGATAGTGTTGCCTCGAAAAGAGGTGATCCATGGACTACGACATCACGCCGTTCGACCCGTCCAGCGAGGGTCCCGATCTGATCGCGCTGTGGCGCGAGACCCTCCACACCACCGACAGCGGCAAGGCTCACCTGCTCGACCGCCGGCTGGACTGGCTCTATCGCGGCCAGCAGCCGACCACGACCCACGTCGCGCGCAGAGCGGCGGAGCCCCTCTCGGGTGCGGAGCGGAGCGCGCAAGATGTGATCGCGCGCGACACCCGTGGCCAGCTGGTGGGCTGCGCCTCGCTCTATCCCCGACAGCTGTGGTACGGCGGCCAGGAGCACCGGGTCGGGACCGGCTGCGACTTTGCCGTGACGCGAGCGCACCGCGGCCTCGGACCGGCGCTGGCGCTGCAGCGATCCGTCACCACCAGCAGCATGGCCGACGGGTTTCACCTGCTGCTCGTGCGACCGGACCAGGCCTCCGCCGGGTTGTTCCGTCACGTGGGCTACCGCGAGATCGGGGTCTCCGAGCGCTGGGTCAAGGTCCTGCGTCCACAGCGCTATGCCGAGGACATCAACAACTCCCCGCTGGTGGTGGCCATGAGCCAGCTCGCCTCTCGTGGGCTGCACATGGTGGACCTGGCGCTCAAGATCCCGCTGCTCCGGGAGTCCAGGCGCGTGCGAATCGAGATCCTGGACCGCGTGGATCCCCGGTTCGACGTGCTGTGGACCGAGGCCCGCGCCAACTACCCGCTGACCGAGGTCCGCTCGGCCGCCTACCTCACCTGGCGCTACGTCGACGTCGTGGGACAGAGCCACCGCTTCTGCTGCGTGGTGGATCGGCAGACCGATCGGCTGCTGGGGTACGTGGTTTTCGTCGTCGACGGCGACACCGCCTGCGTCTCCGATCTGTTCGCGGTGGACCGCGGCCGGACGATGGACCTGCTGCTGGCGGAGTTCGTCACGGCCATGCATCGCGAGGGTCTCAGCGCGATCTCCATCGTGTTCATGCAGAACGAGCTGATGCGCTCCAGGCTCAAGCGCCTGTTCTTCCTCAAGCGCGAGCAGCTGCGCCCGATCCTGGCGTACCACCACCCCGACGCACCCGAGCATCTGCGCCAGGGGGTGATGGGCAACGCGCACGACTGGCTGCTGTTCGACGGCGGAATGGACATCTGATCGAAGGGGAACCAGGAGGACACGATGAAGCTCGGATTGATCATCACGACCATCGCCGGTCTGCTGCTGCTGGTCGGCCTGCCTCGCGTCAGCTCGGGCGGCGGTCCAAAGCGTTGCGCCCCGGGCAAGACCTGCTCCTGCATCGGCTCCTCGGGCTGCTCGTACACCTGCACCGGCAAGGGGTGCCGCTTCTCCATCCGCGGCTCCGGCGGGGCGGCGATCTTCTGCAAGGCCGGTGGCTGCTCGGTGAACAAGGCCGGCAGCGGCCCGGCCAAGATCGTGTGCCAGGGCGGCACGTGCGACGTCACCGCGATGGGCAGCGGCGTGACCCTGCTCGACTGCCCCGGCAAGGCGTGCAGCATGCGCTGCACCGGAACCGGGGAGTGCATCATGGTCGGCTGCCCCACCTGCACCCAGCACTGCATCGGCACCGGGAAATGCCGGCGGCAGTGACGGAGAATAGCGCCGCTCACCGGCGGGAATAGCGCCGCCCCACCGGCGGGAATAGCGCCGCCCCGGCCCGGGTTTTGCCCCCAAGAGCACGGGACTGGTGATGTGCGGCATGATGTCGAAGACGCTGAGTGACTCCGGTTTGCCGCTGTGGATGTTCGCGGCCTCGGTGCTATGTTGCCCCGTCGCGACCTCCGCACCCCGCTCGGGCAGGTCCTTCAGCCGGGCCGCTCACCTGCCTCGCATCGCCTGTCCCGCGCCTGGCGTGATCAGCGGGTTCGAGGGCATCGTCCTCCCTGCCGATGGATACGTCCAGCCGGGGTCCGACTCGGCCCGCTGCGCCCGCCTCGTCGTCGTGGGCCGACCGTCCCCGTGGACGCGGGAGCTGCTGCACGTCGCGCCCATACCTGCACCCTCGCGAGCACGTCCCCCTCCTCGCGTGGCCTGAGAGCCACCGCGAACCACAACAACCCGAGACGCTTGTTGCAGGAGGGATCGATGTTCTTTACCAGACCCGTCACCATCACCTATCGTCACTTCGCTCCGTCGAAGGAGCTGACCCGGCTCGTGCAGCACGAGGCTCAGGAGCTGGAGCATCGCCCGGGCGTCACCACCGTCCGCGTGGCGGTGGATCGCCCGCACCGTCGGCACCATGGACAGCCCTACCGCGCGCGGGTGGAGCTGACCATTCCTGGCCGGCCGCTGGTGGCGACGGCAAACCACCAGGATCCGCAGATCGCCGTGAGCGAGGCCTTCCGCGCCGTGGCTCACGCCCTCGCATCCTATGTTGGACGACGGCGCTCGGCACCCCCGCGGCTCCGGCTGCCGTGGGGCTCGGAGCCGGCGCCGGACCAGGCTGGTTGAGCCAATGCCAGTGTGAGTGCAACCGCCGCCGAGTGAAGGTCTTGCTGCGCGTCATCTCCACCCCTTGCGTCCCGACCGCCGGTGGTCTACATCACGGGCGAGACCAACACATCGATGGCCACCGAGGATCGGCGAAGGGAGGCGCAGCACAGGGCCAGGCAGGTCTACGGCGAAGGCTCTGCTCAACTCCGCTACCCCACGCTTGACGAGGCCAAGGCCGCGTCCGGAGAGCGAGACGCGATCCTCGCCCGCATCGGCGGCCGCACCATCCTCAGCTGCAGCGGCACCAAGCTGGCCAGCGGCTCCCTCGCGCCGGGCTGTGAGATCTGCGTGGCCGGGGTGTGGTCCTGCCTGTTCATCAACGAACGCTGCAACACGCGCTGCTTCTACTGCCCGGCGCCCCAGGAGATGACCAGCGTCCCGATGACCAACAGCGTGCCGTTTCCCAGGACCGACGAGTACCTCGAGTACCTCGCGCGGTTCGCCTTCCGGGGCGTGAGCATCAGCGGCGGCGAGCCGCTGCTCACCCTGGACCGCACGTTGCGCTTCATCCGGGCGGTGAAGCGGCGCTTCGCCGGGCATCACGTCTGGCTCTACACCAACGGCACGCTCCTCGAGCCCGACATCGTCAAGCGGCTGCGGGACGCCGGGCTGGATGAGATCCGCTTCGGCATCGGCGCCACGAGCTATCACCTCGACCGCGTGCAGCTCGCCGTCGGCGCGATCCGGCACGTGACCGTGGAGATCCCGGCGGTCCCCGAGGACCATGAGCGGCTGGAGCAGACGCTGGTGCGGATGGCGAGCCTGGGCGTGAGCCACCTCAACCTGCACCAGCTCCGGCTAACCCGGCACAACTTCTCGAAGCTCGTGGATCGCGGCTACACCTTCATCCACGGCGACAACGCCTCCGTGCTCGAGTCCGAGCTCACCGCGCTGCGGCTGATGGAGCACGCCCTGGACGCCGGGATCGAGCTGCCGGTCAACTACTGCTCCTACGTCTACAAGCACCGCTTCCAGCGCGCCGCGGCTCGACGGCACGCGGCGGGCCCGGTCCTGCGCACCCACGAGGGCGTGACCGCCGGCGGCTACATCCGCACGCTGACCCTGCGCGCTGGATCCGACGCCATCGCGGCCGCGGTGGCGCGGCTGGGGCTGGCCGGGGTGCAGCCCGCATCGTGGACCGCCGCTGGCGACCGGCTGAGCTTCGCCGCCGAACTGTGGCCCGTGGTGTGTCCCGCGCCGACCGCGATCTCGGTGGCCTACATCGCGCCGCGCATCCTGCCCGGGGTGACCTACCGCAACCCGTTCGTCGAGCTGCCCCTGGGCAAGGGGCGCAAGATCGCCGTGGAGCGGGTCACCGCCGGCCCCGAGCTCGAGCTCGATGCGGCAGACGCCGAGGCGCTTCGCCGTCAGGTGCTCGAGGGGCACGCGCCCGACGCGGGGAGCGGCAGCCCATCGCTGCACCAGGCCCTGGTGTTCGAGGCCATCGAGACCGGGATGCAGGACTACTTCTGAGCCCGATCTGACCAACCTGGCGACAAGGTCCGCCGATCTGACAGGACGCTCAGCTGTCGCAGATGTCCTCGCAGCACACCCGGCCGCTCTCGCAGGTCAGCGCGGTGTTGGTCGCCGGCGCCCAGCACGCGGTGCAGGCGCTGCCGAACACGCAGTTGGCCCCCGCCGCGGCCGAGCAGGTGGAGGCCGGCGCCGCCACGCAGCACCACCCGCCGCCGGCGCAGTCCTGGTGCGGATCGGGCTCCACGGGCTCGGTGTTCACCGGGCAGATCTCCCACCGATACGGGGTGCAGGCGCCGCCCACCGCGAGGCACTTGGGGAAGAACCCGTCTCCCGGTGCCAGATCCCCAATCACGCTGTCGACCCGGGCGTCCACGGGAGGTCCATCGATGGGCGTTCCGTCGGGGAGCATCGCATCGACCGCGCCGTCCACCACGTGCTGGTCGACGCCGGCCTCGAAATACACAAATCCATCGGCTGCGCCGCGGTCGCTGCAGCTGGCAAGGAGAACGAAGGACATGACCCAGAGGCTCGTGGATCTCATCGTCCCGCTCCCGTGATCGCACCCAAAAAACGGGGTCAACCGTTGCCGGCTAACCCCGTGAGAAGCGCGCCCAGCCCGATTCGAACAGGCGACCCTCGGTTCCGTAGACCGATGCTCTATCCAGCTGAGCTATGAGCGCACATCGAGGATTAGGTACCACCCGCAATGTCTGGCGTCAATGCCCAATGGCCCGCGCCACGGCGTAGCGCCGGCCGTTGACCAGGGTCACCGCGTCGGCCACCGGGAGCAGGTAGGACGGGGCCACGTCGTGGCCGCTGTCCATCAGCCGGCCGGCCGTGCGTGTCCTGGCGTCGGGCTGACCCCTCAGACGACGGATCTGCGCCGGGCGATCACCCTGCCACAGACCCGGGGCGGTCTCGTTGGGCACGGGGACGACAGCCTGGCGCAGGCGCTGGTTGAGATACGACAGGGTCCGGGTGGAGAGCCGGCGGCCGTCCAGCAGGTGCGGTCGAGCCGTGAGCTGCTCCACCGTGCGCACGCCCCTCAGCCGCAGCCCCACGCGGTGGACCAGACCCAGACCGGGGACCCGGCCCAGGGGCTCGGCGTGTGCCGATCCAAGCAGGCCGCAAACCAGCAGGGGAAGGAAGAGACGCCGCATCCCATCCCGATGAGCAGCTTCCGTGCCATGACCAACTCACCGAAATGCGGCAACTCCGGCGTCGGTCCGGATCGACCCTGGCCGGATCACCCTGCACACCACAGGCTGCACCTGCGCAACCCATGAGCTCCCGGTGGCTCCAACACGACAATGGGCCTCTTTGACCGACTGCTCGGCCGTCCTCCGGCCAGGGCCACGATGCTGAAGCGCAACGATCCCTGCTGGTGCGGTAGCACCAAGAAGTACAAGAAGTGCCACATGGACCAGGACGCCCGGTACTTCGCACGCCAGCGCGACGCCGAGCGCGCCAGCTGCACGCGCTATGGCTGAGGCAGCTGACCGCGGGTGAGTCTCACCCGCTTCACCTTGCCACGCGGCTATCCGATCCAACATTCCGGCGGCTACACCTGCAGATCTACCAGGCGTCCGACCACCATGTCCTCGACCTCTCGCCGGCCCTGGAGTGCAACCCTCTGATACACGGACCCATGGCCACTCGACCGGCCGCGATGGCGGCCGGATCACCGCGATTTCACGACGCCCACCTTGGCCGTGGTCTTGCAGCGGTCTTGTCGTGGAGGACGCACGATGTCTCGACTACTCATCCTGCTGGCGCTGCTCGGTGTGGCTCCCGGCGCCATGGCACGTCAGGTCAACATCGGTCAGCGATTCGCGGTTCAGGGCCTCGCCCCCGGCGGGCGACACTATACGCTGATCGATCGCAAGACCGGACGCTCCGCTCCGCGGTATGGCAACCAGTATGAGGCCAAGCGATACCTGGCGATCATCAAGGGGCGGGCGCTGGACCTGTCCGGGCTGCAGATCGGCAAGGTCGAGACCACACGTCTGAACCAGCTCGGCGTCCGCGTCGGACTTCACACCGGCGCCCACCTCGGATCGGCGGCGTTTCAGCTCGTGGACAACAAGGGCTGGCGCAAGGATGGATCAATCTATCGCCGCCTCGCGACGCTCAATAACCGACAGTACGAGCTGGTGTTCGCCACAGCGACGCGCGGCGAGCGCTCGCGCACCGGCGTGCTGTATGTGATGAAGCGCGCGGGGGTCAAGGATCGCCTGGGCCGCGCGCTGTACGGGCTGGCCGATCGCCTCCTGGGCAAGAAATCCTTCGAGTCACGATTCGTCCGCCCATCCCGCGTGGTCTACTCCGAGGCCAACTGAACCGGCGTCGCTACAGCTCCAGCTTGCGCGGGTCGTCGCACAGCAGCCGCAGGTAGCCGCGCTCCACGCCGTAGGCCAGGTCGCGCTTGACGCGGTCCTGATCCGCCTCGGGGATCGCCTGCTCACCGGCCACGATGCCCACCACCAGGTCGCGACCGTTGCGCTTGCCGACGTACATCGCGTGATCGGCGAAGTTGATCACCGTCTCGTGGTTGAACAGATCCGGCATGCCGGAGCCGAAGGGATAGGTCGAGAACCCCGCGGTGCAGGTGCGCGGCAGCTGCTGGTCGCCCGGCAGGTCGTACGGCTCCTGCCCCAGCCGCTGCACCACGCGCAGGGCGAGCTGGTGCAGGCTGTCGGCGTTCACGTCGTGGCACAGCACCAAAAACTCCTCCCCGCCCCAGCGCACCACGACGTCCTCGCTGCGCAGCGCCAGCTGCAACCGCTCGGCGTAGGCCAGGATCAGGGCGTCCCCCACCGCGTGACCGAAGGTGTCGTTGACCTCCTTGAAGTGGTCGACATCGATGAGGATGAAGCCCAGATACTTGTCCGCGTCCGGCGCCCCCTGTCCCCGCAGATCCTGGTGCGAGCGGCGGACCCGCCCCACCTCGGCGCCGATCATCTCCCGCAGGTAGCGCCGGTTGCGTAGCCCCGTGAGCGGATCGGTCAGCGATAGATCCTTCAGGCGCTCCGCGGCCTCCTGCAGCTGCCGTGTGCGATCTTGCACCAGCTGCTCCAGGTGCAGGTAGTCGTGCCGGATGCGACGCAGCCGGAGCCGGACGCCGATGTAGAGCGACAGCAGGAGCCCCGCGACGCACAGGCCGATGAACCACCAGGTGCGCCAGAACGGCGGCATCACTGAGAAGGACAGGCTCGCCGGGCGAACGGACCAGAACCCGTCGGCGTTGCGCGCCCGCACACGGAACGCATAGCGGCCCGGCGGGAGGTTGGTGTAGCGCACGCTGTGTTCCGACCCTGGCGCGGACCAGGTCGCGTCGTAGCCCACGAGCTTGAAGCTGTAGGCCACGTTCTCCTCGTCCTTGAACGACAGCCCGGCGTAGGAGAACGCGAGGTTGCGTCGTTCGTGGCTCAGCTCCATCCCCGACGAGTCCACCGCCACTTCCGATCCGTTGACCAGGCAGCGCTCGATCCAGATCGGCGGCGGCACACGATTGGGGTGGTCACGGTCCGCGACGTATCGGGCCAGCCCGCGGGTGGTGCCGATCCACACGTTGCGCCCGGCGTCGACGAGGAGCGCGGAGAAGTTGACCTCGTTGGAGATCATGCCCGACCTCTGCCGGTAGACCCGGGTCACCCGACCATCCCGCAGCACGTTGAACCCGCCGTTGGTGCAGACCAGCATCCGGTCCTGCAGCTCGGCCACGGCGGTGACCAGGTTGTGGCTCAGGCCCGAGCGGCGGTCGAACACGACGAAGCCGTCCTTCTCGCGCCGCGCCAGGCCGCGGTTCGTGCCGGCCCACAGTCTCCCGGCGGCGTCGGTGAACACGACGTAGACCGTGGAGCTGGGCAGCCCATCCTTCGAGCCGAAGGTCTGGACCTTGCCCTCGCGGTCGATGCAGGAGATGCCGCCCTCGGCGCCGAAGCAGGCCATCCCCCGCCACACGGTGCCCGAGTAGTTGACGTCACCCGCCAGGTGCTGCTTCCGGGTGTAGGTCCTGGACTGGGAGGTGACCGGGTCGTAGACGCAGATCCCCCCCGTGGTGGCGAGGTACAGCCGGTCGGACAGGGGCAGGATGTCGTAGATCCCGTCGAACGGCGGCGCCCCGGTCAGCGTGTGTCGGGTCGTCGTCTCCCCGTCGTCGGTGGAGTACAGCCCGTCGGCGGTCCCGATCCACAGCCGGTCGCGGTAGCTGGCCAGCGACCAGACGTTTTGCTTCCCCATCTGCTCCAGCACAGGAACGGGCTGCTGGCCCTGGGCCGTGTTGTCCAGGCGCATCAGGCCCTGACCCAGCGTCCCGAGCCAGATCGCCTTGCGATGCCGGGCCACGGACAGAATGTTGGAGCCCGGCAAGTAGCTGACGAACTTGTCCGACAGCAGCTTGGTCACGCCGGCGTTGGTCGTGAACCACACCGAGTCCTCGCGGTCCACCAGCACGGAGTAGATCCGATCGCCGGCCAGCCCGTTGTCCGTCCCGTACCAGGTCCAGGTGTGCCTCACGTCGTCGGCCGATGCGGCGGCCGGGCGCGACGTCGGCCCGGGTCGCGGGCGCATGCGGATCACCCCTTGACCCAGCGTGCCCCAGAACAGCTCGTCGCCGCGCTGACCCACGCTGTATACGCTGACGTCCGCCAGCCGCCGCACGAAGCGGCCCGAGGCCGCGCGGCTGTAGATGCCCCCGTCCCGCGTGCCGACCCACAACGTCTCGCCGATGCGGGCCAGCGCCATCACCTGTCGCGCCGGCAGACCCTCGTCCGGCCCCAGCGTCCGGAACTTGCCCCGCTCCAGCAGCGCCAGGCCGCCGCCACGCGTCCCGATCCACAGCCGGTCGCCGTCAGACAGCAGCGCGAAGACGTTGTTCGAGGGCAGGCCATCCCGGGTGGTGAAGGTGTGGAATCGCCGGCCATCGAACCGGCTCAGGCCGCCGCTGGAGCTGCCCAACCACAGCTGGCCCTGGTGCGGCACCACGCGCCAGATGATGCCGTCGCCCAGTCCGTCGGCGGTGGTGAACCGGGTGAACCGCCCGTCGGGGTTGAGCCGCGTCACCCCCTTCTCTCCCGTGAGATACAGCGCGCCCTCGTGCTCCACGACGCTGCGCACCGAGTCGTGCAGCAACCCGTCGTCCACGGTGAAGGTCTGGACCTGATGGCCGTCGTACCGCGCCAGCCCTGACGATGTCCCGAACCAGAGGTAGGAGCGGTGGTCCTGGTAGGCAACGAAGACCTGGGCCGCGGGGAGCCCGTCGTTCTGGCCGTAGTTCCGAACGTACAGCCGCTGGGCCGGGGCCCGTCCCGCGGTCAGCCCCATCAGACACCCGACCAGCACTGCCAGCGCCACGCGCATCCCGTGCAGGATAGACCCGGGTCGACCTCGCGGTCCAGTTTGCTCACCCCACGGTCACATCTTGCACGCTCCGCTCCGCACTCCAGGGAGGCTCCCGCGCTCCGTGGTGCTGTGCCACCGATCCGGCGTGCTATGCTGCGCGCATGACCCGTGCGATCTGCATCCATCAAACCGGTGGCCCCGAGGTGATGCGCCTGGAGCCGGTGGTGGTGCCGGACCCTGGCGCCGGTGAGGCCCGGATCCAGCACACCGCCGTGGGCCTGAACTTCATCGACATCTACCACCGCAGCGGACTGTATGCGCTGCCCCGGCTGCCCGGGGGTCTGGGGCTGGAGGCTGCGGGGGTGGTCCAGGCGGTGGGGCCCGACGTGACCGAGGTCCGGGTGGGACAGCGGGTGGCCTACGCCGGCGGTCCCCCGGGGGCCTACGCCGAGGCGCGGGTGATGCCCGCTCATCGCCTGGTGCCGCTGCCCGACGCGATCCCGGACGAGCAGGGGGCGGCGATGATGCTCAAGGGCATGACGGCGGAGTACCTGATCCGGCGCACCTTCCCCGTGCAGGCCGGGCAGACCGTGCTGTTCCATGCGGCGGCCGGCGGGGTCGGGCTCATCGCCTGCCAGTGGCTCGACGCCCTGGGGGCGACGGTCATCGGCACGGTGAGCTCCGAGGAGAAGGCCGAGCTGGCCCGGACCCACGGATGCCACCACCCGGTGGTCTACACCCGCGAAGACTTCGTGGCCCGCGTGCGGGAGCTGACTCACGGCCAGGGCGTCCCGGTGGTCTACGACTCGGTGGGCCGCACCACCTTCGCCGGCTCGCTTCGGTGCCTGGCTCCGCGTGGCATGCTGGTGGGCTTCGGCAACGCCTCGGGCAAGCCCGATCCGTTCGACATGGGGATCCTCTCCACCTCGGGCTCGCTGTACCTCACCCGTCCCACGCTGTTCGACTACACCGCCGCGCGTCAGGATCTGCTGCACAGCGCCGCGGCGCTGTTCGACGTGGTCCAGCGGGGCGTGGTCCGCATCGACGTCCGGCAGCGCTGGCCGCTTCGGGAAGCGGCGGCGGCGCACCGGGCGCTGGAGGGGCGGCAGACCACCGGCGCGTCGGTGCTCGTGGTGTAGCCCACCCGGGCTGGACAGGCCACGTCAGATCAGCCAGGATGCCGGCCATGGATCACGAGCTTCAGGGATTTCAACGCAAGTTCCTGCGCGGCATGGCGCACGACCTGGACCCGCTGGTGCAGGTGGGGCACGAGGGCATCACCGACGGTGTGGTGGCGGCCATGGAGCAGGCGCTGCTGGACCACGAGCTGATCAAGGTGCGGATGCACGAGCCCGAGGACAAGAAGGCGATGGCGGCCGAGCTGTCGCGCCGGGCTGACGCCCACCTGTGCGGGCTCATCGGCCACACCGCCATCATCTACCGGCCGCACCCCAAGGAGCCCCGCATCAAGCTCCCCCGCCACTAGCCTCCGTCCACCGCCTGGCTCAGCAATCGCAGTTCATCAGCAATCGCAGTTGTCGGCCGGGGCGCACTGGCCCGAACACTTGGTGGGGCAGCCCACGACACCCCAGCAGCCCAGGGTCGCGCAGCTCACCGAGCAACCGCAGGCGTTGGTGCAGAACACATCGCTCTGGCACGACATCGAGCCGCAGCTGACGTCGCACGATCCGCTGCCGCAGGTGATGGCGCCCTTGCACGACCCGGCGCCGCCGGGGCTGCAGCTCACGTTGCAGCTCGTGGACTTGGAGCAGTCGATGGCGCCGTGACAGGCGTTGGAGCCGCAGCTCACGGTGCAGCTCCCGCCGCAGGTGAGGTTCTGGGTGCAGGCCGAGCCGCTCTGCGGGCTGCAGCTCAGGTTGCAGCTGGAGGCGACGCCGCAGTCGATGGCGCCCGTGCACGAGCCCCAGCCGCACTTCACCGCGCAGGGGCCGGCGCCGCAGGTGATGTCGCCGGAGCAGGCCAGGCCGCCGGTGGTGGTGGCGCAGTCGATGTCGCAGCTCAGCGCCTGGCTGCAGTCGATGGTCCCCTTGCAGGAGCTGAAGGGGCACGCCACCTTGCAGTGGAACCCCGGGGGGCAGGTGCAGCCCGTGGCGCAGTCCATGGTGCAGGTGAAGCCGTTGCACGCCTGACACGCGGCGGGGCAGGGCGGCGGCGCCTGGTCCGGGGGCCAGAGGTCCGGCGGCCAGATGTCCGGCTGGGGTTCGAGATCGGGCAGCTTCTGGTCCGGCGGCTGCTGGTCCGGGGCCAGATCGAGGTGCTGATCCGGCAGTCCGTCCCGGGCCAGGTCCAGCGACGGTCCGTCCAGGTCCACGCCGGCCGTGTCCGACGGAGCGTCGCGGCGCGCATCCGGCCGGCTCTGATCGACCACCGAGGTCTCCCGGGCCGGGACGCCCCGGCGATCGAAGGCGCAGGCGGACAGAAGCAGCAGCGGCGAGAGCGCCACGAGGCCAAAACGGAGCATGATCGACAGTGTACTACAGCGTACTACAGCGGGAACGCGGGTGCGTAGATCTTGGCGGTGCCTACTAGGGGACCTGCGTCGTGAACCGCCGGTAGCTGGCGATGACGATGGAGCCCTGGGCGAAGGGCACGTTGATGAAGGCCAGGGAGTTGGAGGAGCGGCGGTAGTCGAAGCCCTTGCTCCGGCTGCGGGTCAGCTTCTGCCCGTCCAGGCTGACCTGCAGGCTGGCGCTGATCGGCAGGTACTCCAGCGTCGCCGCCGAGGCCGTGCCGATGATGTCGTCGATGATGATCGACAGCGTCTTGCCCAGGTCCGACTGGCACACGTCGCCCACCTG
>Ga0210044_10001088_pt1 | contig 41279 bp, 43 predicted proteins | sample CryGey13umfilter_2_FD_183959 | JGI IMG/M metagenome (GOLD analysis project Ga0210044, IMG submission 183959) | Groundwater microbial communities from aquifer in Utah, USA - Crystal Geyser 4/9/14 3 um filter (SPAdes) (version 2) | ecosystem: Environmental > Aquatic > Deep subsurface >... | reverse complement strand
GTGTCGCAGTCGCAAACCTCACGGTTGCACTTTTTCGGATCAGCGCGGCCAGGGTCATATCGCCACCCCCAGCAGAGCCGGATTCACCTTGATGGTTTTCCGCCTGCCTTCATGGGCCACGCGCACGCGGTCAAGCTCTTCCAATTCTCGAAGTGCCGCCGTCAGCCGTTCTTTATCGCGCACGCATCCCGGCCCAAGCCGTTGCGCTTCGCGGGTATGGACAAGGTGCGTCCGGTTTGTGCGGCAATGCTCGATCAGCCAGCTATCCAGCCGCGCCGCATCCGCCAGTTCCGCCGGTAGCGCAAGCTCGCCAAAGAAGCGCCGCGATTCGTTCAGGTGCCAAGCGGCTATCCGGCTTGCCGACTCGAAGCAATCCAGCCCGACAGCGCCGCCCATGCCATGCTCGAATAGCTGGAACAGCGCCCCCAGCCGCGCCGCGTTATCGGCGGATTTACTCGCCACGTCGCGCACGTCGTATAGCTCGCCGCCGCTCGCAAGTTCACTCTCGATAGCGTCGTGAAAAGCCACCCATGCCGCCTTGGCTTCAGGTGCCAGCATCAACAGCGCCGGAGAGAGCGCCCCGTCGTCATCCATTGGAACCGGGTTCGCCAGCATCGCGGCAATGCGCCGATGAAACGAGGCCAGGTGCGGCCAGTTCGGCGGTGCTTCGGTGAAGGGTCGAAAGCCTTGGGTCGATTCTGGCCAGGCCACCAGAAACCGGGCAAGGAATCCCGTTCCGCGCGCCAGTCCGCCGGATCGGTCGAAGAAACTCCGCAAGGTTGGTTCCTGTATCTGCAAGGCCACGGTCAGCCGCGCGCCCTTCACGGTGAAGGATTCCGAAGTGCGCCGCCCGACGGAATGCACGCCGCCATCCCATAGGACATTGAGCAAGCCCAGGTTTCGCATGACTGAATCTTTGCCCATGCCATGCGCGCCGAAGATCAGCCCGGCCTCGCTCGATACCACGCCGGCCGATGGCCATTGCCGCGCCAGGCTCCAAGCCAGGTTTTCCGGGGTTTCGTCGCCAAGTAGCAACTTCGGTACACGCGGCGGTTCTGGCTTGTAGCGTTGCAGTTCGGCCAGATCGCCCTTTAACTTGTCGGTCGCCTTGCCTGATTTACCTGCGCCCTTGATCGCCGACAGAATCCCATCGCGTTCGGCTTCCCATGCAGCAATCGCCGCCTGATATTCCTTGATCGCGGGTTTCATCGCCTCGGTTTGCTCTTCCTGGTACTGGCGGATTGCCGACACAAAAAAGCCGTCACAGGTCGATTTCCGTTCGCCGCTGTCCGCGATGGTCAGCAGGAACAGGCCCACCGGCCCTTGCAACCGTTCCGCCCGCTTGGCGTCGATATGGGCTTGCGCAGCCAGGGACAGCGCAGCCAGCGCCGAAGATGCAACCATCGGCAAGGGTGCTTTGACGAAGCCCGCCACTTCTTCAACCGCCGCGCGGATGGTGTCGGGCAGGGCGTCAACCGGGTAGGGTTCTGGTTCCACCTTGGCGGATAGCGGTTGTGGTTCAGGCCAGCCGTTGCCCTCAGAATCATCCGCTGGCGCGTTCCATTCGGCTTGTTGATGCGATGCACTAGCCGGTGCCGCCGCGCTCGCTATGGCCCGTCCTACGGCTTCCAGGCCGCACAGTTGCGCCAGGTCGTTGAAGTCGGTTTGTTCACTCATGACGTTGCCCTCCCGAAGTCGGGAACCGCCACCACGCCGCCCACCGCGCGCGCCGCCTCGGTCGCCGTGGTCAATCCAGGGTTGCCGGCGGTCAGGTAGTCGTCATCGGCGCACAAGATCAAGAGCAGGTCGGGGAACTTGGCGCGCATGGCCTTCGCGGTCGCCATCAAGTTGCCGGCACTGAATGCAACCGCCACCGGGTAGCCCGTCGCCTCATGGATCGACGCGCCCGTGGCGAAACCCTCACAGACGCACAAGGCCGCCGCGCCCTTCGTGGTGCCGATGGAGTAATACCCGCCCGCCACCTTGCCGCCGGTCAACGGCCGCTTGATGCCGTCCGCCGCGATGAACTGCAACGAGTGCAGGACGCCATCGGCCCGCATCGGGATCACCAGCAGCAGACCGGCCAGGTATGGCGAGAGATTGGGCGCGATGGCGCGGGCCTGTTCGGCCTCGATCACCTTCGCGCCGTGGGGCTGGATGGCTTTCTTGAGCAGATATGGGTGGTCGGTGGCAGAGAATGCCGCCGCCAGAATCAGGCCGGCCCGCTCGCGCGCTTCAGTGTGTCGGCTGGCCTGTTCGGCTTCTCGCTGGCGCCGCGCAGCTTCGATCTTGGCCCGGTGCTCGGCATCTTCTGCATGGGTCAGGGCGCGCCCAATGTCGGCTCGCCAGGTCTCCCAGCCCAGGCCATCACGATGATTCTCAAATCCGCCGGCAGGGATGCCGTCCAGGTGCAGCAGATAGGCCGCATCGCGCTTGCCGCCCTTGCCTTCGGCGTCACAGCGGTGCAGGACGCCATCGGCGCAGATTTCCAGCGGGGGGAGGATGCCGCGCACGGCCAGCGCCGCGCGGAATTGGGAAATGGCGTCATTCATGGCGCATCCCTCCCCGCTGAATCAGCCTTGTCGCCAGGCCGTATGGAATCCATCCCCACAAGTCCAAGCGCACGATCCAGGCTTTCACGAATGCACGGGTGCGGCTACCATCTGCTTGCTTCATCAAACGGCCGCGCCCCTCCCCAGGGTCTTTCGCGGCCGTTGTCACTTCTGGCCCCTGGATTGCTGCGAGTCCACCCAGCGGAAATAGGCGTCTTCGTCAACCAACACCCTGCCGGCAAGGCGTACAACTGCCCCGGCTTCCTCCATTCCGTTTCCGGGAATCTCGCCCTTGCTGCTCTGGCGAGGCTTGGCCTTAAAAACCAAATTCGTGAGTGCCGCCAGCGTGGTCATACCGGAATGCCTCTCGGCGAACTTCGGCAGCGTGAACAGGCGGCGGGGTGGGGGTTCGGTGAAGGTGGCGGGGGTGCGGCCGGCTTCGGGTTGTTGTATGGCTTGGGGTTGCATCGTCGTTTCCTTTGGCTTGCGCCAGATTGATAACGATGCGAACACTCAAGGCGGAACCTGGGTTCCGGTCAAAGGCGGAAGGGGTTCCGCCCTGTAATGCCAGTGACAGCGCGGGGGCGGAACTGCCGGGGCGGAACTACTTGCCTATTTTGTGCACCTTCGATGCCGTCAACTGTTGAACCATTGCACCCATGCCTGAAGTGGGCTTTTCCCGTTCCTCGCGCTTGATGGTGCGCACCCAGCTTTCCGATATGCCGAATTCCTTGGAAAGCGTGGCAGTAGGGTTCCTGCATTTGATAGTGGTCAATTCTTTGTGGCGAGCCATCAGGGCAGCACGGTCGGTGCCGGCGCTTTCCTCTTGAGCCTGTTCAATTGCCGGTGGCGCTTGAATTTCGGGTGACTCGATGCCGTGTTCGGCCTCAACCGCAAGAGTGTGCGCCAGCAAAAATAGCGCCGATTCTTTGGTAGGCGCATTGCAGTTCTCGCTCGACCATTGGGTTTCTACCCCCGTGGGGTAAAAATCCAGCAAGGCCGATTCCTCAATCCTGGTGATGATGAAGGCATCAAATTGGTCGCCAAGCTCCTGCCATCGCTCCCTCAGCGCCTCCCCTGTGATGTACCGGCTCATCGGCTGAAAGGCGGCTATGTCCTCGGCCCGGAACCAGCAACTTTGGAGCGGCCCAAGGTAGTCATTGCCATGGACTTCCCAATCGAAGTGAAATCGGGGTGGCTCATCGAGCTCGTTGGCATTGGAATAGGCTGCAAGCCCCTCCAGTGGCAGGCATGGCCAATATCGGAATGACGGTAAGTGGTCTTGCATCGCGGCGTGAAAGTCCTTGTTGCGGCCGTGCTTGACCATCATCACCGGACCAAAATCCACCCACGCGGCGATTTCCTCGGCGGTCGCGCCAAGACGCGCCTCAAGGAGTTTCTTTGCTTTCAGGTAGGGGATGTAGTGGTTCATTGCCCCACCCCCAGCCTATCCGCCAGGCGTTGCCCGGTCGCTACGAGATGCTCGTCCGAAAGGTGGCTGTACCGCGCCACCATTTGAAGCGTCCGATGCCCCAGCACCTTGGCAACCGCCAGCAGGGAAACCCCGCTCATGACGAGATAGGACGCGGCGGTGTGGCGCAGGTCGTGCCAGTGGAAGTTTTCGATACCAGCGGTCTTGAGGGCTTTTGTCCACGGGTCTCGCAGGTCGAGACAGTCCGCTTTCCTCGCTCGTGCCGTGGGCGGGAAAATGCGGTCATCGTGTAGCGTCCGCACCCGGCCGCGTTCGCGTAGCAGGGTGAAGGCTTCGCCCACCAGCGGCAGCGCGCGGCGGTCGCCGTTCTTCGTTTCGGTCAGGCTGATAACCTGCCTGGCGAAATCCACCTGCCCCCAGCGCAAGCCCATGATTTCCGCTTGGCGCGCCCCCGTGGTCAGAGACAGCACCACGGCTAGATAAAGGTCGGCATGGGGCCGGCAGGCAATCAGCAAGGCGGCGCGTTCATCGTCGGAGAGGAACCGCACCCGGCCCTTGCCCTCGGCTGGCTTCCTGACGCGCTCCATCGGGTTGCGTTCAAGCCATTGAAGCTCCTTCACGCCATAGGACAGGCATGAACTCAGTGCGGCAAGGTATCTGTTCACCGTGGCCCCGGTGCGCTTCTTGAGTTCGCCCGTGGCGGCGTCCTTCCGGTCGGTTTCCTCGGACAGCAGCTTGTCGCGTTCCTTGGCGATGCGGGCCGGGGTGATGGTGTCCAGGCGCTCAGGGCCGAAAGTCTCGCGCCAGTAGTCCAGGCGGGGAGCGTCCTTCGCATGGGGGGCGTATTCGTCGGCCAGTTCCGCGAAGTTGTGGCGCTTGCTCTGCCCGAAGTGCCGGCCGGCCTTCATATCGCTTTCGGTCTTGGCGGCCCATGCGCGGGCATCGGTCAGGCGCTCGAAGGTGGCGGTTTCAGGCGGGTAGCCCGTGAGGCGAACTTTCACCCGGTATGACGTGCCGGCGTCCGTGGTGCGTTTCTCGATGGTGGACATTCGTGTTCCCCGATGGAAGCGATGAATACAGGCTAGAACAACGGGGAGGAAAACACAACAACGGATTAGTAATCTCGTAGTCTAGTTTATTGATGTCGCTACCTTAAAGGTGTCGCAGGCATTAAGGCTGTTACAAGGGACACTTTAGGGACAGTGACGGTCGAAAAAGGTCACTTGTCCACAGGTCTAGCGGGCGGAAGAGACAAGTAGGTGTGATGGATTGAAGAGGGGAAAGGCCGGGCCGGGCAGCCAGCCGAATGCTGCCTGAGTTTTTCTGTGAGTGTCCCGTCAGTGTCCCGAGCCCCAGAAACAAAAACGGCCTGCATCGCTGCAAGCCGCTGTGTTGCTGGTGGGCCCCCCGAGAGTCGAACTCGGCACCAACGGATTATGAGTCCGCTGCTCTAACCAGGCATGAGCTAGAGGCCCGTCGGGGTCGCCCCCGTGTGAATCCTATTATTCCAGGAAGCTGCGCAGCCGTTCGGAGCGCGAAGGGTGGCGCAGTTTGCGCAACGCCTTGGCTTCGATTTGGCGGATGCGCTCGCGGGTGACATCGAATTGCTTGCCGACTTCCTCCAGGGTGTGGTCAGTGTTCATTTCGATGCCGAAGCGCATCCGCAGCACCTTGGCTTCGCGCGGGGTCAGGCTATCGAGGATTTCCTGGGTAACGAACTGGAGGCTGCTGTACATCGCGGCCTCGGCCGGCGCCAGGGTGGACTGGTCCTCGATGAAGTCGCCCAGATGCGAGTCCTCGTCGTCGCCGATCGGGGTTTCCATGGAGATCGGCTCCTTGGAGATCTTCATGATCTTGCGAATCTTGTCCTCGGGCATTTCCATCTTTTCCGCCAGCGTCGCCGGGTCGGGCTCAAGGCCGGTTTCCTGCAGAATCTGCCGGCTGATGCGGTTCATTTTGTTGATGGTTTCGATCATGTGCACCGGAATGCGGATGGTGCGCGCCTGATCCGCGATGGAGCGGGTGATGGCCTGGCGTATCCACCAGGTAGCGTAGGTCGAGAACTTGTAGCCGCGACGGTATTCGAATTTGTCCACCGCCTTCATCAGGCCGATGTTGCCTTCCTGGATCAGGTCGAGGAATTGCAGGCCGCGGTTGGTGTACTTCTTGGCGATGGAGATCACCAGGCGCAGGTTGGCCTCGATCATCTCGCGCTTGGCGCGGCGCGCCTTGGCTTCGCCGGTGGACATCTTCTTGTTGATGTCCTTGAGTTCTTTCACCGAAATGCCGGCGCGTGTTTGCAGCTCGGTCAGCTTTTTCTGGTGCTCATTGACATCGTGTTGCAAGCGCTCGAGCAATTCGGTATTGCACGATTTGGCGGCGAGTTCCTGCGCCACCCAGTCGAGGGAACCTTCGCTGCCCGGGAAGGTGCGGATGAAATGCTGACGCGGCATTCCGCATTTGTTGACGGCGATGTTCATGATGGCGCGTTCGTGCGAGCGGACTTCATCGACGATGTCGCGGACCGAATCGCACAGGTTGTCCACCTGGCGGGCGGTGAAGCGGATACCCATCAGATGGCCGGAAATCTCTTCCAGTAGTTTCTGGTACTGCTTGCTGGCGAAACCTTGCTTGGCGAGGGCCGATTGCATCCGGGTGTGGCACTTGCGGATACCGGCGAAGCGCTCCAGGGCGTCGATCTTGAGTTGTGCCAGGTTGGCCGCGGCGATCGCCGCGCCGCCATCATCTTCGTCGTCTTCGTCGCTCTCGGCCGCCTCCGGCTCTTCCGCCATGTTCATGACGATGTCTTTGCCGGCGCTGTCGACCAGACCATCGATCAGATCGTCGATCTTCAGTTCATCCTTCTCGACCTTGGCCACCAAATCCAGGATTTGCGCGATGGTGAGTGGACAAGCGGAGATGGCCAGCACCATGTTCTTGAGGCCTTCCTCGATACGCTTGGCGATTTCGATTTCACCTTCGCGCGTGAGCAGGTCCTTGATGCCCATTTCGCGCATATACATACGCACCGGGTCGGTGGTGCGGCCGAATTCGGCGTCGACGCTGGAGAGAGCGGCTTCCGCTTCTTCGACGGCATCCTCGTCTGCCACCCGTGCGGGCGTTTCGGACATCAGCAATTCTTCGGCGGCGGGCGCCTGATCGAAGACCTGGATGCCCATGTCGTTGATCATGCTGATGACGCTCTCGATCTGCTCGGCGTCGAGAATCTCATCGGGCAGGTGGTCGTTGATTTCGGCATAAGTCAGGTAACCCCGCTCCTTGCCGAGCATGATCAGATTCTTCAGCAGGGTGCGGCGAGTCTCCGCATCAACCTTGGCTTCCGGCTTGGCGGCCGCATGTTCGACCGCGCTGGCTTTGCCCGCCGCCCCTTTCTTCCTGGGCCCGGCAGGGGCCGGCTTGGCCGTGGGTGCGGCTTGTTTGGGGGTCTTTTTGGCCGTCGTCGCCATGGCAATGCTCCGTGAGAACCTGCGGAAAAACGCGATATTATACATGAACTTGGGCGATTTATGCCCAAGGCCTGAGAAGCGGATTGGACAGATCAGGCGGGCGGTGGTTTCCGTCGTTGTAGGGAAGCCAGCAAGCGGGTTTTTTCCTCGGGCGTGAGTTCGCTCGGTTTACGGCCGGAGAGTTCCCGCGCCTGGGCGCGCCCGGCTTGGGCGGATAAGGTGTTCAGCGCGCCCTGGAAATCAGCTTCCACGTCGTAATCCTCGTCCCAGGCCAGAAGGCCGGCGGCGGCGTGTTCCAGCAGGCCTTGTTCCTCACGGCCACGGAAGTGCTCGACGAGGTCGCGCGTGCTCAATTCGGGATGCTCGCGCAGGAGGGCGACCAGGGTCGCCAGCGCTACCGACTCGGGGCGTTCACTCTCGGGTAATTCCACCATCCGGGTGGCGCGCGTGGGGTCATGCAGCACCGCTTGCAGGGCGATCTGCCAGGCGGATGGCTGCACACCGGCACGGCCGCGTGGGGAGCGTTGCATCGGTGCGCCGCGCAGGCCACGTTGCGCGCGCGGTGGCTCCAGGCCGGTCAGGCTGGCCAGCCGCTGTTGCAACATGCGCTTGAGCAGGGGCGCCTGGCCGAGCTTGCTTAGGTACGGTTCCGCCAGCTTGGCCAGGCGCACCTGCCCTTCCTGGGAACCGAGGTCGGTCTGGCTGGTGAGTTCCGCAAACAGAAAGTCGGACAAGGGCATGGCCTGGTCACACAAAGCGTGGAAGGCATCGGCGCCTTCGGTGCGGACAAAACTATCCGGGTCTTCACCTTCGGGCAGGAACAGGAAGGACAGGCGCTTGCCATCCTGCGCCTGCGGCAGGCTGTTCTCCAGGGCGCGCCAGGCGGCCTTGCGGCCAGCGTTGTCGCCGTCGAAGGCAAATACCACGGCGTCGGCCAGTCGCAGCAGGCGCGCGGCCTGGTCGGCGGTGATGGCGGTTCCCAGGGTGGCGACCGCATTCTGGACACCATGCTGATCCAGCATCACCACATCCATGTAGCCTTCCACCACGATCACCCGGTTGTCGCCCTGGATGGCGCGGCGGTGTTCGTAGAGGCCATAGAGTTCGCGGCCCTTGTGGAACAGCGGGGTTTCCGGCGAGTTGAGGTATTTCGGTTCGCCCGCGCCGATCACGCGGCCGCCAAAGGCGATGGTCTGGCCGCGTTCGTTGCGGATGGGGAACATCACGCGGTCGCGGAAGCGGTCGTAACGCTTGTCTTCATGGGCGATGACCAGGCCGATTTCCGCGAGCAGCGGGTCCGCGTAATCAGCAAAACCAGCGGCCAGCGCTTCGCGCAGGCTTTGCCACCCTTCCGGTGCGTAGCCGATGCCGAAGCGGGCGGCGGTTTCGCCGGTGAGGCCGCGCTGCTTCAGGTAATCCACTGCTTTTTCATGGCCTTTCAGGCGCTGGCGATAGAAACGGGCGGCGGCTTCCATGCGCTCGAATGACTTGTCACGGCGATTTTCTTCTTCCGGCGGGCGGCGGCTGCCATCGTCCGGCACCGCCATGCCGACACGGCCGGCGAGTTCCTTGACCGCTTCCACGAACGGCATGCCGGCATGTTGCATGAGGAAGGTGATGGCCGTGCCGTGGGCGCCGCAGCCGAAGCAGTGATAGAACTGCTTGGTCGGGCTGACCGAGAATGAGGGGGATTTTTCGTTGTGGAAGGGGCAGCGCGCCTGGTAGTTGGCGCCGGCCTTCTTGAGTGGAACGTAACGCTCGATGACCGCGACGATGTCGGTGCGGTCGAGCAGTTGCTGGAGGAAATCCTGGGGAATCATGGCCGCCTGATTGTAAGTCAGGCGGCGGTGTGGGCAGTCTGGTTCAGCCGAGCGCGCCCTTGACCAAGCTGGAAACGGCGTTCATGTCGGCGCGGCCGGCCAGTTTCGGTTTCAGCCAGGCCATCACCTTACCCATGTCGCGCGGGCCGGCGGCGCCGGTTTCAGCCACGGCTTGTTTGACCAGGGCGGCGACTTCCTCGGTGGCCAGTTGCCGCGGCAGGTAGGCGGCCAGAACTTCGATCTCGAATGCTTCCTGATCGGCCAGATCCTGGCGCCCGGCGGCTTGATACTGGCTGAAAGAATCGCGGCGCTGCTTCAGTAGCTTGTCGACGATGGCCACCACGGCGGCGTCGTCGAGTTCGATCCGCTCATCCACTTCCCGCTGTTTCATTGCCGCCAGCAACAGGCGGATGGCGCCCAAGCGTGCCGAGTCTTTGGCGCGCATGGCGTTTTTCATGTCTTCAGTGATTTGTTGCTTGAGGGACATGGCGGTATCTCGCGGCGGGAAGAAAAACAAACGAGCCTGAACAATCAGGCTCGTGTAAACGAAGAGAAAGCCTCGCTCAGTACATTTTGGGCGGCAGGGTCTGGCTGCGCAGGCGCTTGTGTTGGCGCTTCACGGCGGCGGCCAGTTTGCGCTTGCGCTCCTGGGTGGGTTTTTCGTAGAACTCACGCGCGCGCAACTCGGTCAGCAGACCTATTTTTTCGATGGTGCGCTTGAAACGGCGCATGGCAACTTCAAAAGGCTCATTTTCTTTAAGGCGAACGCTCGGCATCTGTGGTGTTCCTGGTTGCGGGGAGGGGCAAAAAAAGATGCGGGATTCTATATCAAGCGCTTCCGAGGTTTCAATAGAATTGCCTGCTTGATTTCAGATGGACTTCCCATGCTCGTCCTTGGCGTCGAATCTTCCTGCGATGAAACCGGCCTGGCCCTGTTCGATACCGGGCGTGGCCTGCTTGCGCAAGCCGTGCACAGCCAGGTGGCCATGCATGCCGAATACGGCGGGGTGGTGCCGGAACTGGCTTCGCGCGATCACATCCGGCGGGTGATTCCACTCACCCGCCGGGTGTTGGCCGAGGCTGGCCTGGCCTTGGGTGATCTTGACGCCATCGCCTACACGCAGGGGCCTGGTCTGGCGGGTGCCCTGCTGGTGGGGGCGAGTTTCGCCAATGCGCTGGCCTTGGCGCTGGGTATTCCGGCAATCGCCGTGCATCACCTCGAAGGCCATCTGCTCTCCCCGCTGCTGGCGACGCCGAGTCCGGATTTTCCTTTCGTCGCATTGCTGGTTTCAGGGGGGCACACCCAGTTGATGCGGGTGGATGGCGTTGGCTGCTACCAGCTCCTCGGCGAGACCGTGGACGACGCCGCCGGCGAGGCGTTCGACAAGACCGCGCAGTTGTTGGGACTCGCCTACCCTGGTGGCCCGGCGCTGGAAAAACTGGCGGAAGGCGGCGAGCCCTATCGCTACAAACTGCCGCGGCCAATGCTGCATTCCGGCGATCTGGATTTCAGCTTTTCCGGCCTCAAGACCGCGGTACTGATGCTGGCGCGCAAGGAAGGCGAGTCCGCGCGGGGTCACCTCGCCGCCGGTTTCCAGGCCGCCGTCGTCGATGTGTTGGCCGGCAAGAGCCTGAAAGCGCTGCGCGAGACCGGTTTGCGGCGTCTGGTGGTGGCGGGCGGTGTTGGCGCCAATCATGCTTTGCGCGCTCGCCTCGATGCGGAAGCGAAACAACAGGGTTTCGCGGTGTTCTATCCGCCCCCGGCGTTGTGCACCGACAACGGCGCCATGATTGCCTACGCCGGGGCGCGGCGGCGGGTGCACGGAATCCCGGCCGACGGGCGGTTCACGGTGCGGCCGAGGTGGGAGTTGGCGGAATTGGCGGCGCCGAGGTAGGGCGGATGCCCGAAGGGCGATCCGCCAGCGTAATGTTTGTCGGAACCGCCTTCGGCGTTCCAGTTCCAACCTACGGATTCAGAATCGGCTGCCCGATCAGGCGCAGTGCCTCATGCGGGAACATCAGCGCCAGGGACAGCAAGCCGAGGATGGCGAGCACGACCAGGGTGGAGAAGATGCTGGCTGGGCGCAGCCAGCCCCAGTAGCGGGCAGCCAGGAACACCAGGTCCTTCTTGTGCTCGGTCATGCGCAGCCAGCCGCGCAGCAGCGATGCCACCAGCCAGACGCCATAGCCGCCGGCGAGCGAGGCTAGTACCACACGGAACACCGTGAGCAGATCCCACTCGCGCACGCCCTTATAGAACAGCGAGATGGCGCCCACGCTCAAGGCCGCCGCGGTAGCCAGCACAATGTTGATCAGCAGGCGGCGGCGTTCGCGCGCCAGATCTTGCTGCCGCTTGATGAAGAAGTCGTCGATTTCGGTTTTGAAATACTCGGTTTTTTCCTCGACCAGGCTGGTGATTTCCCGCCGCATCAGGGCGATACGCTGATCCAGCACGTCGGAAAGCCGCACGGCGGCGTAATCCACCAGTTCGTGCACGTCGTCCTTGGTGAACTGGCGCTGGCTGTGCAGTTCCAGGGAAATTTTGTCGAGCTTCTGGTCGATCGCCTGGCTGGCGTTGTCCACCACCTGCCCCATCCGTTCCCCGGCCCGGTCGACGGCCGCCTCGGAGGCGGCGATCAGGCTTTCGCGGGCGTAGTCGATGGTTTTCTCGAACATGGTCATCTCTTTTTGAAGGCCCGATTTTTGAAAGCCCTTTCCTCGCCGGAGAGGAGCTTGCGGATATTGCCGTGATGGCGCGCCAGCACCAGGCCGCAGAGCAGGGCGAGGAGGCCAATTTTGGGGCCACTTTCCGGGCCGCCATCGAGCAGCAGCCAACCATAGAACGGTGCCAGGGTGGCGGCAACCAGGGCGGACAGCGAGGAGATGCGGGTGAGGGTGAACATGATGGCCCAGGTTGCCAGGGTCAGCCCACCCAGGCGGGCATCCAGCGCCAGCAGGACGCCCAGCGCGGTGGCCACGCCCTTGCCGCCCTTGAAGCCGAAGAACACGGGAAATAGATGCCCCAGGAAAGCGGCAAGCGCGGCCAGGTAGGGCGTATAGGCGGGCAAGCCCCAGGACAGGGTTGCCCACTGCGCCAGCTTGACCGCGGCATAACCCTTGAGCGCGTCGCCCAACAAGGTGAGGACGGCGGCGGATTTTTTCCCGGTGCGCAGCATGTTGGTGGCGCCGGGGTTGCCGGAACCGTGGCTGCGTGGATCGGGTAGGCCATAGGCGCGCGCGACCACGATCGCGAAGGAGACCGAGCCGAGGAGGTAGCAGGCGACAAGAATCAGCGTGAGTTCAGGTGGTTGCGCGGTCATTTGCGTAAAATGCGCGTTCGTTTTTGTGAATAGCGGCCGGGGGTTGGATGGACATACTGTTTCTGCGGGATTTCCGCCTGGAGCTGATTATCGGGCTCTACGAATGGGAGCGCAAAGCGCCGCAGTCGGTAATGATCGACCTGGAGATCGGCCTCTACGACCACAAGGCGGGACACACCGACCAGATCGGCGACACCATCCACTATGGCCAGGTGGCCGAGCGTATCCGTGACAGCGTGGCCGCGCGCGAAATCCGTCTGGTGGAAACCCTGGGAGAACACATCGCGGAGATCGTGCGTAGCGAGTTCGGCGCACCCTGGGTAAAAGTCACCGTGCGCAAGCTCGCCATCCTGCGTGGGGTGAAGGAACTCGGCATCATCGTCGAGCGCGGTTCGCGATTGTAAAACTGTAGCGCCGGCATCTTGCCGGCGCTACACCAACCCGGTCGGCAAGCCGTCAATGCTTCGCGCGTTCTTCTCACGGCGATATTCGGCCATGCCGTCTTCGCCTTTCTTGCGTGCCCATTCCGATAATGTGCCGCGTTCACCGGCATAGCCCATCAGCGGCACCCCGGCGCCGCATGAGGTCTGCGCCGACGCCACCCGCAACAGGACGATCTGGCGCGCGCCGGGATGTTCCGGAAACAGCGCCCGCAATTCCCCCCAGCGCGGGTCGCGCGGCGGAATGCCCTCGCCCTGGCCATAGATGCGCAGGAGCAGGGCGTCGGCGGCGAAGCTACAGAACATCAGGGTCATGCGCGGGTCCGCGCGCAGGTGGGCGGCGGTTTCCGCGCTGCTGCCGGTGAGGTCGAGATAGGCCAGGGTGTGTTCATCCAGCACGCGCAAGCTGTCCAGGCCCTTGGGCGAGAGGTTGATGCGGGCGCCCGGTGCCGCGGTGGCCACGAAGAAGACTTTCTGTTTGCCGATGAACGCCGCCAGTTCCGGCGTCAGTGCCGCGTAAAATTTTGCCATTTCGCTTCCTTAGGGGCTGTCCATGTTATTCATGGACAGCCCCTCAAGCAAACCAAGGCGAACCGTGCCAGCCCATTGCGGCGGATGAATTCCCGCACCGACTGGCGCGCAGCGGCGAGCGTGGGTGCCTGAGCGGGTTACTCATGCGCGCCCCAGGGCCGCATCAATTCGTGCGCGATGCCCAAGTGATCGAGGATGCGCGCGACGATGAAATCCACCACCTGTGCCACGCTTTCAGGGCGATGGTAGAAGCCGGGGTTGGCGGCAAGAATCGTGGCGCCGGCTTCGGCCAGGGCGGTCATGTTGCGCAGATGAATGAGGGAGAACGGGGTTTCGCGCGGCACCAGGAGCAATGGCCGCTTCTCCTTGAGCATCACGTCGGCGGCGCGTGCGATCAGATTGTCGGCGAGGCCGTGGGCGATCGCCGCCAGCGTGCCCATGGTGCACGGGCAGACCACCATCGCGGTGGCCGGATTGGAGCCGGAAGCGGCGGGCGCGAACCACTCCTCCTTGCCGTAGGCCGTGAGGTGGCCATGGTGGCCTGCGAAGCGACGGTCGAAGAAAGCGGCTACCTCGCCGTTGCCGGTGGGAAGCCGCAGATCGAGCTCGTGCTGGGCGACGATGCGCGCGGCCTGCGAGATCAAGAGATCAACCTGGCAGCCTGCGTGCAGCAGGCATTCCAGCAAGCGCAGGCCGTAAGCCATGCCGGAGGCGCCGGTGAGGGCGAGGGTGATGCGTTTCATGGCGTGCTCTCTTGAGTGTGCAACAGATGATCCGCCGCAAACCCGTTCACCAGGCCGGTGATCCAGGCGGCGGAAAGGAACAGCGGCAGCAGGCCGAGAATGCTGGCCCCCGGCAGTAGCCAGGCATCCACCACCAGCAATTGCGCTGCGATGTGGGCAAAAGCGGCCAGCACGGACAAACCGATCGGGCCGAACCAGCGTGCCGGTAGGCGAATCATCAAGGCCAGCAGCAGTAGGCTGGCGATTCCGCCGGACAGGCTCAACACGAAAGCCGGAGTGAGAAACTGGCCCAGCGCCAGTGCCCCGGCGACGATGCGCAGGCCCGCCACCCAGGCGGCGGTGCGCCAGCCGTAGCGATACAACACCACCAGGGTGACGATATTGGCGAGGCCGGGTTTGACCCCGGGAAGCGGCAGTGGAATCGCCGCTTCGGCCAGGGTCAGGCCAATGGCCGCCGCGGCCAGCGCGGCCACCCGGCGATCTTCAAGCGTGGCATGGAGTTCGAGTTGCATGGCGCCATGTTATTCATTAACGAGCCCTGAACGGGTGGGGTTTCCAGCGTCGCGCCGGTAGGCTTCAGTAATTGAGCGTGTCGTAACCCGCCGCGGCGTTTTCCACGCTGACCCGGTTGGGCAGGCAGATGGCGGCCCCGCCCGGCGCTATCCAGCCTTGCCGGACACAGAGTTGGCGTGGGCTGGGGTCGCGGGCGACACGCACGCGGCCATCGCGGATTTCGATCCGGCTGATGCCCAGCGGCCCGTTGATTTCGATCTGGCGATTCAGGCGCAGGCTGGTCTCGATCGCCACCTTGCCATCGAGGCGCACGATGACGCGCCCCTCCAGGCTGTCCGCCTGGCGCAGCCACAACCCAATGGCCAGGGTGAGCCCCGCGAACAGAATCAGCCAGTCGCCGGGGCGGGCGCGCCCCACTTCAGGAAAGCTCCCGATGCCGGATCAGCACCTGCTGGGACTCGCGGAAAGTGTCAGCCAGGGCCTCCGCGAAATACACGGAGCGGTGCTGGCCGCCGGTGCAGCCGAGGCCCACGGTGAAATAGCTGCGGTTGTCCTTGATGTAGGATGGCAGCCATTTGGCGACGAAGGCACGGATATCTTTCAGCATGTCCGCCACCGGTTCCTGGGCTTGCAGGAAAGCGATGACCGGCGCGTCGCGGCCAGTCAGCGGTTTCAGCGTGGGGTCGTAATGCGGATTGGGTAGGCAACGCACGTCGAACACCAGGTCGGCGTCCATCGGGATGCCATGCTTGAAGCCGAACGATTCGAACACCAGGGTGAAGCCGGCGCTGTGCAGGCCGAGGAAGTCCTTGATCCAGTCGCGCAGGGTGTTGGCGGAGAGGTCGCTGGTATCCATCAGATGGGCGTTAGCGGAAATCCGCGCCAGCATCTCACGTTCTTGGCGGATGCATTCCTCCAGCGAGCGTTCACCGGTATTCAAGGGATGGCGCCGCCGGGTTTCCGAGAAACGCTTGACCAGCGTGTCGTCCTTGGCGGTGAGAAAAATGACTCGCAGATCGACCTTGCCGCGCAAACGCTCCAGTTCGTCCGGCAGCCCGACCAGGCTACCGCCGCTGCGCGAGTCGATACTCAAGGCGGCATCCTGAATGCCCAACAGCCGCAGATATTCCACCGCCTCCGGCAACAGCGCGGCGGGCAGGTTATCGACGCAATAGAAATTTGCGTCTTCCATCGCTTTGAGGGCGACGCTCTTGCCGGACCCGGACAGTCCGCTGACGACAACGACTCGCATATATCGAAAGTAATATTGTTGAGAGAGGCCGGATTATCCGGATATTGCTTGTTTCATGGGGTAGTGCGATTGACGGGTTTTTGTTTCCCCCGGCCGGGGGAACGCGCGCCAGGCGATTTTCGATAAAGCGCAAGGGTTGCCCTGGCCTGTTCCCATACCCGCTCGCGCAGCGCATCCGGCCCCAGCACTTCGCAATCCGGGCCGTATTTCAGGATGTCCATGATCAGTTCCCGATCATCACTATAGGGGAGTTCCAGGAGATAGGCGCCATCCCGATCCAGGTGCCCTTTCTGCTTCGGGTGCCACTGCTCGCTTGCCACCCAGCGCGCTCGCTCCGGGCTGAAGCGGAGCTTGGCCCATTGCACCTGGGTTCCAGAAAAAATGCCATAGCCGGCGCCAAGCTTCTTGTTCAGCGTTTTTTCGGCGAGGTCGCGGGCGGGCTTTTCCAGAATCTCCGCGCGTTCGATGGCGTCCACGGAAAAGTTGCGCAGGCCGCGGCGCAAGTGGCACCAGGCATCCAGGTGCCAGTTCCCGCGGTAGTGCACCAGGCGTTGCGGCGAGACTTCGCGTTCACTGACTTCATTGCTGCCGCGCGCGTGGTAGGTAATCAGCAGTCGCTTGCGGCGCAGCAGGGCGGAGCCGATGCGTTCGAATTGGGCGAGATCCAGGCTTCGCGCCGCCGCGCCGATGATCCGTACTCGCTTGCGTACTTCCTCGGCGCTGTCGTCGGCCGTGCCCATGAGGCCATTCAGGCGGGCCATCAGCGGCTGCACCTGCGGACCCAGGAGGCCGCCCTGATCGAGGCTGGCGAGCAGGTGCTGCATAGTCAGCAGGGCGTGGATTTCCTGAGCGTTAAACCACAGGCCGGGCAGCGCGAACTGCCTGCCGGCGCGCGCTGTGCCTTGCCCGGCATAGCGATAGCCGCGTGCCGCGCGGTCCCAGACGATGGGAGCGTTGAGGCGGTCGCGCAGGTAGAGCAGGTCGCGCTTGAGGGTGGCGCGCGAGACTTCCAGCGCGGACTGCAACGCTTCGAACGGCACCACGCGGCGTTCGGCGAGAAGCTGGTCGATCTTGTAGAAGCGTTCCGTGCGATCCATGCGTGAACCCTTGGCGAAGAATGGATGGGTGGCGAGAGTATGCCTCATGCCCGCCGAAAAGCCGCTGCCGCCTTGCCGCCAGCGACTTTATAACAGGCTCATCTGGTGAGCCTCGTGGCGTGCATCATGTCGCCATCTTGATGGTTTCGGAGATTGACATGAATGCAACCGATTGGACCGCCCGCCTTTCCACCCTGATCTACCCCGTGATGATCGTGGCCGGCGCGGCCTGGGGCGCGACTGGGCAATGGGCTACGGGGCTGGTGGCGCTGGTCGTGGCGGCGGTGATGCTGGGGGCGGCTTGGAGGTAGGGCGGATGGCCGGCAGGCCGATCCGCCATGCCGGGGCGTAATTCGGCGGAACCGCTGTCGCGTTCCGCCCTACACCTGGAACTGATTCACCATGCCTTCCAGCTCCCGCGCCAGGGCGGCGAGCTGCTCGCTGGCGCCGTGGGTATCGTGGGCATGGCTGGAGGCTTCGCGGGCGACGGCGCCGATGTCGCCGAGTTTCTGGTTGATGCTGTCCGCCGCGCTGCTCTGTTCTTTTGAACTGGACGCGATCTGGGCATTCATGCGGGTGATGACACTCACCGAACCGGAAATGGTGGTGAGTGCCGCCGCGCTTTCCTGGACGCTCTTCACGCTGGAGTCGGTCTTCTGTTCCGCGCTCTGGATGGCGCCCACGGCTTCCTTGGCGCGATCCTGAACCATGACGATGATGCTCTCGATGTCTTCGGTGGCGGATTGGGTGCGTTGCGCCAGGGTGCGCACTTCGTCGGCGACCACGGCGAAACCGCGCCCCTGTTCGCCGGCACGAGCGGCTTCGATGGCGGCGTTTAGGGCGAGCAGGTTGGTTTGCTCGGTGATCACGCGGATCAGGCCGATCACCCGGCCAATGTCGCGGCTATCGGTATCCAGACGCTGGATGACGTTTACCGCCTGTTTCAGTTGATCGGACATGGCGGAGATGGCGCCGAGGGCGCAGGTGGAGGTTTTCGTCCCTTCCTTCGCATCGTTGTCGGCTTGGCGGGCCGCGTCGGCCGCTGCCTGGGTTGTTATGCGCCACTTCCTGCACACTGCCGGCGAGTTGGGTCAGTGTGGCGACCAGTTGTTCGGTATCAACAAGTTGCTTGTCGACACCGGCCTGGGTGCGGGTAGTGACCATGACCAGATGGCTGGCCACCTGGCTGAGATGATGGGTGGCACCGCCGACCTGACGGATGATGTCGGCGAAGCGCTCCATCATGGTGTTGAAGGCGTGCGCCGCACAGGCGATTTCATCCCTGCCGTCCACGGGAATACGCAGGTTCAGATCGGATTCCTGTTCCACCCGCGTCATCAGCGCCGTCAGGCGGTTGATCGGCGCCGCCACGGTGCGGCGCAGGGCCAGGATGAGCAGCGCCATGCCGAAGAAGAACAGCACACCATGGATGCCCAGGCTGATCAGTCCCGCGTTGCGGATGCGCACATCCACCGGCGCCAGATCGTAGCTGATACGGACAGCGCCCAGGACGGTGCCGGTGGGTACGCTGTGGCAACCCATACAGTCGACGCCCCGGGTTTTCTCGCTCGCCCGGAACGGCCGCACCAGGGTGAGCCGGCGCCCTTGTGGGGTTTCTTCGATACGCGCGGTTTCCTTGCCTTTCAAGGCATCGCGATCGAGGTCGTCAGCGGCCATTTCCCTGGCGTCGGCCGGCCCATACTGGCCGATTACGGCGTCGCTCCGGATCACGCGCGCTTCCAGGACATTGGGCTGCTGTTTGATCTGCAGCGGCAGTTCATCGCGCGTCGCCATGGCGCCGGTCAGCATCAGCTTGTTCAGGCCATCGAAATAGGTGTCCGCAACACCACCTACCTGGTTGCCGACGAATTCCTCCGCCAGATTTTTCTGCGCGAAGTGGGCGTGTATCTGCGATGCGGTGAGGATGACCAGAAACAGGCCCGCCGCGAAGGCGAGGATTCTGGAAGTAATGGTGCCGGTGCAGAAAGCGATCGACTTCGAGGGCGTCTCCGTCTTTTTTGTATAGGGATTCGCCGCCTTATCGACAGCGGGGAACGAAACTTGAGCGCGCTGCACTTAGGCCAACCTGTTCATCTCACCGGGCGATTTCCGCCCAGCGTTTTGCCAGTCGCTTCACCGACACCGGTTCCGGCGTCTTCAGTTCCTGGGCGTACAGGGAGACGCGCAGTTCTTCCAGTTGCCAGCGGAAAGTCTCCAACGCCGGGTCGTCCTGGCCTTGCGCTTTCAGGCGTTCCACGCGGGAACGCCAGGCCGTGAGCAGCGGGGCTATTTCGCGTTGTGCGGTGCTGTCGCGCGCGGGCTGATTGGGGAGCTTGGCCAGGCGTAGTTCCATGGCCTTGAGATAGCGCGGCAGGTGGGCCAGGCGCTCGCCGGGGTGGGCCGTGAGAAAGCCGGGAAACACCAGGGCGTCGAGTTGTTCGCGCAGGTCGGTCACGGCGCTTTTCCAGGCGGCGGGGGCCTTGGCCAGTGCCTGGCTGAGACGGTACGCGGCGGCGAGGCAGTCCGTCGCCGTGGTCGCCAGGCGGGTGCTGGTTTCCGACAGGCGCGGGCGGACGGCTTGCGCGGCTTCGGCAAACGCGGCCTGGCCGCGGATGTCGGCGACCTCTCGAAGGCCAAACAAGGCGGCGGCCAGCAGGTCGCGGGTAAGGCCAAGACAGGAGACGCCCTTGAACAACAGGGCGTATTGCAGGCAGGCAGGTTTAAGGCGCACGGCCAGGTCGCGCTCGCCCTGTTTCAGCAGGTCGGGGAAGCCCAGCCAGAGCAGGCGGGCCACGCCCAGGCGGTGCGCGGCGCGGGCTGCGTCGGGATGGTCGAACAGGCGCAGATTGACCTGGCCCTCCACGCATTGCAGCGCAGGGAAGGCGGCGACGATTTGGCCACCAACGCGACCGCCGCTGTTGACCGTGGCGGTTTCCGGCAGGTCGCCGAAGTCCCATTTCGTGATCTGGTCGCGCTGGAACTGGCCGGTGATTTGGCCAACTGCGCGCGCCAGTTCCTCGCTGGCGGCGCTGCCTAGTTGCTGGCGCAGGGCCGCGAGATCGCGGCCTTCGGCCAGGGTCTTGCCGGCTTCGTCCTGCACCCGGAAATTCATGGCCAGGTGGGCAGCGAGGGCTTCCGGGCGCCAGGCGTCGCGCGGGATGAGCTGGCCGGTGGATTTGGACAGGAAGGCGGCGAGGGCGTCGGTCAGTGACGCCAGGCGCGCGGTATCGGCGGTGTTGGTCGCCAAGGCTGCCGCCGCCGCCCGGGCGTACTCCGGCACCGGCACGAAGGCGCGGCGGATGGATTGCGGCAGGCTCTTGATCAGGGCGGTGATTTTTTCTTCCAGGAGGCCGGGCACCAGCCATTCGCAGCGCGCCGGGGAAATCTGGTTGAGCGCGGCGAGCGGGACGATCAGGGTGACGCCGTCGTCTTCCGTGCCGGGGTCGAAGCGGTAGGCGAGCGGGTAGCGGGCGCTGTTGAGGTCGATCTCGGGCGGAAATTCCTGCTCTTGGGAATCGTGATCGTCGGCCAGCAGCGTCGCGCGTTCCAGGTAGAGCAGGCGCGGCTGGGCTTGCTCCGCGTCGCGCCGCCAGCGGTCGAAGGCCGCGCCGTTGTGGATGCCTGGTGGCACACGTGCGTCGAAGAATTCGTACAGGCGATGCTCATCCACCACCAAGCGGGCATTGCGGGCGCGCTGGGCGAGGTCGTCGATTTCTTCGAGCAGGCGGCGGTTGTGTTCGAACCAGGGCGCGCGGGTCTCAAATTCGCCCGCGACCAGGGCGCCTCTGATGAACAGCTCGCGCGACAGCACCGGGTCGATCGGGCCGTAATGCACGCGGCGGCCATTCACCACCGGCAAGCCGTACAAGGTGGCGCGCATGGACGCCGCCACCTGCGCCGGTTTCTTGGCCCAGTGCGGGTCGGAGTAGGAAACTTTCAGCAAATGCCGGGCGGCGAGTTCGATCCACTCCGGCTCAATCTTCGCCACCATGCGGGCATAGACCCGCTTGGTTTCCACGATCTCGGCGGCGAGCAGCCACTTCGGCTTTTTTTTCACCCCGGAGCCGGGAAATATCCAGAACTTCATGTCGCGCGCGCCGAGATAGGCGCCGTCCTCGGTGAGCATTCCGAGGTTGCCGAGGAGGCCGGGCAGGAGGGCTTGGTGCAGGGCGGCGTAAGGTAGCGCCGGCGCCTCCGCCGGCGAGGCGCCAGCGCTACGTGGCGGCTCCGGCTCTCCCACCTGCCAGCCCAGTTCCTTCACCTGGGTGGCCAGTTGTGCATACAAGTCATGCCATTCCCGCACCCGGTTGGGCGAAAGGAAGTCGGCTTTCAAGGCGTCGCGGAATTTCTTCTGCGATTTGCGGTGGACGCTGAGTTGGTCGATGTGTGTCCAGAGATTGAGCAGACTGATGAAATCGGAATCGGGGTCAATGAAGCGGCGGTGCTTCTGGTCGGCGGCTTCCTGCTGCTCCAGCGGCCGCTCGCGCGGATCCTGGACCGAGAGGAAGGCGGCGATGACCAGCACCTCATGCAGGCAGCCGCGATCCTTCGCGGCGATCAACATGCGGCCGATGCGTGGGTCCAGCGGCAGGTGGGCGAGCTGTTTGCCAATACTGGAAAGCCGCCCGCGCTCGTCCAGGGCGCCGAGTTCGCCCAGGAGTTGCTGGCCGTCGCGGATGCGTTTGCCCTCGGGGGCATCGAGGAAGGGAAACACCTCGATGTCCGGCAAGCGCAGCGACTTCATCCGCAGGATGACCCCGGCCAGCGAGGAGCGCAGCAGTTCCGGGGTGGTGTATTTCGGCCGGGAAAGGAAATCGGCTTCGCCATAGAGGCGAATGCAGATGCCTGCCGCCACCCGCCCGCAACGCCCGGCGCGCTGGTTGGCGGAAGACTGCGCCACCTTTTCCACCTTGAGCTGTTCGATCTTGTTGCGGATGGAATAGCGCTTCACCCGCGCCAGGCCGGCATCCACCACATAACGAATGCCCGGCACGGTGAGCGAGGTTTCCGCCACGTTGGTGGCGAGCACGATGCGGCGGCCACCGTGGGAGGAGAAAACCCGTTCTTGATCGGCCACCGACAGGCGCGCGAACAGCGGCAGGATTTCGGTCTGCGGCGGATGGTGCTTGCGCAGCGCCTCGTGGGCGTCGCGGATCTCCCGCTCGCCCGGCAGGAACACCAGGATGTCGCCGGGGCCGGCGGCGGCGAGTTCGTCGACGGCATGGATCAGGGCGAGGTCGAAGTCGGGTTCTTCTTCCTTCGCCGGAGCGCCGACGCCCCCTTCCGCTGCGCGCTCCGTTGCGCGGTAGCGCAGCTCCACCGGATAAGTCCGCCCCGACACCTCCACCACCGGCGCGCCGTCGAAGAAGGCGGAGAAGCGGTCAGCCTCGATGGTCGCGGAAGACAGGATCAGCTTCAGGTCGGGGCGGCGGGGCAGCAGGGTCTTCAGGTAGCCCAACAGAAAGTCGATGTTCAGGCTGCGCTCGTGCGCCTCGTCGAGAATCAGGGTGTCGTAGGCGCGGAAGTCAGGGTCGGACTGGGTTTCCGCCAGCAGAATGCCGTCGGTCATCACCTTGATCCGGCTCTCCTTTGAAACCTGATCGGTGAAGCGTACCTGCCAGCCGACCAGGCCGCCAAGGCGAGATTTCGTTTCCTCGGCGATGCGCGCCGCCACGCTCTTGGCGGCGATTCGGCGCGGTTGCGTCATCCCCACCAGGCCGCCGATATTGCCAACCCCGTGGCCAACTCCGCCGCGCCCGGCGGCGAGCGCGATCTTGGGCAACTGCGTAGTTTTGCCGGAACCGGTCTCGCCGCAGACAATGATCACCGGGTGCGCGAGCAGGGCGGCGGCGATGTCGGCGCGGCGGGCGGAAACCGGCAAGGCTTCCGGAAACTCCAGGTGGGGTAGGCTAACGGTCATGGCGGCCAGGAACCACCCTGGTTGATGAAACCGGTCGCACTTGTAGCGCCGGCTTCCAGCCGGCGTCTTTCTGATCAGGCCCACGAAGCCGGCTGGCCCTAAAGGATACCGTCCCCGCGGGACATAAAGCCGGCGCTACAGGAGGGACGTGAGCTTGTTTCACGTTAAGAGGGATGGAAAGTGAGGGTTCAGACATGGGGCGGCGAAATTAGCATGAGAGGCTGGCTGTTGTGCGGGATGTTGTTGTTATCGGTGCAGGCCGCGTTGGCGGAGGCGTTGCGCATCGACGCTCTACACCTGTCGCCGGATGCCGGCTGGCGGCGAGGCGATCCGGCGCAGGAAAAGGAGGACGGCGTTTATCTGCTGGAGTGGCCGGCTCTCCAGGGCGTCGCTCTGCAAGTCGCGCTGCCGCGCGAGTCCACGCCACTCAAGGCCGACGCGGCGGCGTTCCACGCCAATCTGCGCAAAAAATGGGGCGCTCAGTACGGCCGCGGCGCGGAAATCGGCGGGCTCGACATCGCCGGCGTGCGCTGGCTGGTCTGCCGGCGCCCGGCCAATGACGGCGGCGCGATCGTGTTCCAACTTGCCAGCGTGCATGAGGGGCGCGCCTACAGCCTGCTCGCCTTCGCCTCGCCGCAAGCGGCCGGGCTGCCCAAGCCGATCTACGACCTTCTCGCCGGGGCGGATTTCGGCCCGCAAGCGAGGCATTGGATCAGCACCCGCGTGGTGGCCGCACAACCTGGCCGTGAAGCCCTGGAAGCCCTGGTTCAGGCGGATGTGGAGCACCTCGGCGAGAACGGCATGATGACCGGCTATGGCTTCGACTACTTACGGCTTGCAGACACCGCCACCCATGCGGGAAGGGGCCTGGCGTGGTTCATGGAAGGCTTCAAGTGGCGGCGGGCGGCTGGGCGCGACGAACGCCTGCCGCTCAGCCTGCGTGGCCATCTGGAGGCGAGGGTGCCGGCTCGGGTAGAGGGGGCGCTTGCCGCCGTAAGCATTGCGCTGCAAGTCACTGCGGAATCCAGCACGGGGGTCGAAGCCGACGTCAGCCTGCTGGATTTGTGCGCGCCCGCCGCCGAGCTCGACTCCGCGCTGGCCCGTCTCGAACAAGGCGCTCGCGCGCCCCTGGAACGACTGGCGCGCGAGCGCCCGGCAAGCTGTCCCGCATTGCCCGTCGCGGCGCAGCCCAAGGGATTGCTCGCGCAGCTTGGCCAGGGCGTGGCGCAAACCCTGGAATTTTCCTTTCCTCCCGCACTGCCGCTGGCGGCGGGCCTGTCCAGAGTCCAGATAGTCGCCGTGCGACCCCGCCTGGTTGGCAACGAAGACGCGTTGGGGCAGAACTTGTTGCGGCAGTTGGGGTTGTATTTCGTCTACGCGCCGTAGGAGGCCTGCTTGTGGGCCGAACAAGGCGTGCGGGCTGCCGGCTTGGGGTGTAAACCCGCTTCAGCACTGGCTTCTCGCCATCTTTTAAGGGTGTCAAGTGCGACTTGTGTCCACAGTTGCAACATCTTTGTCAGAAAGCGTGCGTATCTCCATGATGTTGTTGGATGTTTTTGTAACCCATTGATTTTTAATAGTTGGGTGCCTGCCTAAAAAGTAGTCGCCAGACACAAGCGACCGATGGGCGGGGCAGCCAAGCGACTTGTCCCGTGTTTGTGCACAGAGTTATCCACAGAAACTGTGGACTTCTCGACATCCCCGCCACCGTGGCCCCGGCCAGGAGCGCCGGCATTTCGCCCGCTACAATGCGTGCCCCTCGCAAGTCGAAGCCCAAGCCGCCCCAACATCGACTTGGCCCCCGCGGGGTAGGGGATTTATCAGGCGGCTCATCCCGTCAGGGCGAACCGCTGCTGTGCTTTGGATCCTACGTTGTGATTATTTCTCTCGACCTGCCTTATCCCGACGACTGCGCGCGCCTGTTCGCCCCTTTGGCGCGGCAGCCCTGGGCGCATTGGCTGGACAGCGCCTGGCCGGCCTGCCGGGCTGGTCGCCACGACATCATCACCGCGTGGCCGCGTGCCACCTTGGTCACGCGTGGGCTGGAAACCCGCATCGAGTCCATGGATGGCCACTTCAAGCTGAGCCGGGCGTGCCCCCTGCAATTGCTGCGCGCGCAACTGGGCCCGCAAGTGGATGCGGCGGTGGCGCCCTTCGCCGGCGGCGCTCTGGGTTACTTCGCTTACGACCTGGCGCGGCGCCTGCATCGCCTGCCGAGCCTGGCCAGCAATGCTGAAGGCCTGCCGGAAATGGCGGTGGGGATTTACGACGGCGCGTTGGTAGTTGACCACTTTGATCGCACCTGCCGGCTCTGGGCGAGTGACGATACTGTCGGGCGGGCATGGGCGGACCGCTTTCTGGCCAGCTTACGGGGGGCGCCGGCCGCGCCGGATTTCGCCCTTACCGGCGAGATCGACTCCAGCCTCAGCCCCGAGGCTTATCGGCGGGCTTTCGCCCAGGTGCGGAACTACATCCGGGAGGGCGATTGCTACCAGGTCAACCTGGCCTTGCGCTTCGCCGCCCCCTGCCGCGGCCATCCCTGGCCGCTTTACCTGGCGCTGCGCGCGCGCAATCCGGCGCCGTTTTCGGCCTGGCTCAACTTTCCCTTCGGCCAGGTGCTGTCCTCCTCGCCGGAACGCTTTCTCTCGGTGCGGGGCGGTCTGGTTGAAACCCGGCCGATCAAGGGAACCCGGCCACGCAGCGAAGACCCAGGCGAAGACGCCCGGCGTAAGGCTGAACTTTTCAGCAGCGCGAAAGACCGCGCGGAAAACCTGATGATCGTGGACCTGCTGCGCAATGACCTGGGCCAGGTCTGCGTTCCTGGCAGCGTCACCGTGCCCAGCCTGTTCGCCGTGGAAAGTTTTGCCACCGTGCATCATCTGGTCAGCACCGTGCGGGGCCGCTTGCGTCCGGGCAAGACCGCCCTCGATCAACTGGCGGCGGCCTTTCCCGGCGGCTCGATCACGGGCGCTCCAAAACTGCGCGCCATGCAGATCATCGAGGAACTGGAAGCGGAACGGCGCGGCATCTATTGTGGCGCCATCGGTTATCTCGGCCACGATGGTGGCATGGATAGCAACCTCGCCATTCGCACCCTCACCCGCGCCGACAACCATCTGCGTTTCTGGGCCGGCGGCGGCCTGGTGGCGGATTCCGACGCCGCGGCCGAATACCAGGAATGCCAGGACAAAGCTCGCGCGTTGCAGGAGGTGCTGGCGGGGTTTCGGTAACCACATCCTACGATCCTGCTGGAGGCCTTCCGCCCCGTTTGTAATTTAATGATTTGGTGGTATGTTTCCCCGCTTTCTTTATCGACGCTGAGCGGCGGCCGAGGCTGCCGCAACTGTTTTTCAGCGCATGGAAAGCCAAGAAATGTCCGATTACCTGATGCAAACCTATGCTCGCCAGCCGGTGGCGTTTGACCGTGGTGAAGGGGTCTGGCTGTTCGACGAGAACGGCGACCGCTATCTGGATGCCCTGGCCGGGGTGGCCGTCAGCGGCTTGGGCCATGCCCATCCGGTTCTGGCGCGAGCCTTGTGCGAGCAAGCCGGACGGCTGCTCCACACCTCCAATCTGTATCGGATTCCCCTCCAGGAACGCTTGGCCGAGCGCCTGTGCACCTTGTCCGGTCTGGAACGCGCTTTTTTCTGCAATTCCGGGGCCGAGGCCAATGAAGCGGCGATCAAGATCGCTCGCCTTTATGCCCACAACCGCGGCATCGAAAACCCGGCCATCGTGGTCATGGAAAAAAGCTTCCACGGCAGGACGATGGCCACTCTCTCGGCCACCGGCAACCGCAAGGTACAGGCGGGTTTCGAGCCGCTAGTGACCGGTTTCGTGCGTGTCCCCTTCGGCGATGCTGGGGCCGTCGCCGCTTTGGCCGAACATCACAAGAATATCGTTGCCGTGCTGGTGGAGCCGTATCAGGGCGAGGGCGGCGTGCAGGTTCCACAACTCGACTATCTGGCCCAACTGCGCCGTATCTGTGACGAAAACGCCTGGCTGCTGATGCTGGACGAAGTGCAGACCGGCATCGGCCGCACCGGCACCTGGTTCGCCTTCCAGCACACGGACATCAAGCCCGACGTGATGACCCTGGCCAAGGGCCTGGGCTCAGGCGTACCGATCGGGGCGTGTCTCGCGCGCGGCGTGGCGGCGGAAACCTTCGTGGCGGGCAAGCACGGTTCCACCTTCGGCGGCAATCCGCTAGCCTGCGTGGCGGCGCTCACCACCTTGCGGGTGATGGAAGACGACAAGTTGCTGGAAAACGCGGCGGCAGTCGGCGCCTTTATCCGCGCCGATCTGCTGCACCGCCTCGCCGGCCTCGCCGGTGTGCGCGAGGTGCGTGGCCAGGGACTGATGATCGGCATCGAACTCGATCGGCCCTGCGGCGACCTGGTGAAACAGGCGCTGGCGCGGAAACTGCTGATCAACGTCACCAATGAGTCGGTGGTGCGCCTGCTGCCACCGCTGATCCTGAAGCGCGAGGAAGCCGCTTTGCTCACGGAAAAACTGGCGGCGTTGATCAAGGCGTTCCTGGAGTAAGTTCCATGTCACCGGCACTGAAGCATTTCCTGCAATTCAAGGATTTTTCCCGCGACGAACTGGAACACCTGTTCGCCCGTACCCGCGTCATCAAGGATCGTTTCAAGCGCTATCAGCCCTACCATCCGCTGGCTGACCGCACCTTGGCGATGATCTTCGAGAAGAACTCGACCCGCACTCGCCTTTCCTTCGAGGCGGGCATGCACCAGTTGGGCGGTGCTGCGATCTACCTCAACACCCGCGACACCCAGTTGGGGCGTGGCGAGCCGGTGGAAGACGCGGCGGAAGTGATCTCGCGGATGGTGGACGTGGTGATGATCCGTACCTTCGAGCAGGACATCATCGAACGTTTCGCCGCCCATTCGCGGGTGCCGGTCATCAACGGCCTCACCAACGAATACCACCCCTGCCAGATCCTCGCCGACATCTACACCTTCATCGAACAGCGCGGCCCCATCCAGGGCAAGACCGTGGCCTGGATCGGCGACTCCAACAACATGTGCAATACCTGGCTGCAAGCCGCCGAGGTGCTGGACTTCAACGTCCACGTCTCCACCCCGCCCGGCTACGAAGTGGAAGCGGCCCGCGCCGGCCTGTTCACCACCACCCATTACGAAGAATTCGCCGATCCGATGGACGCCTGCCGTGGTGCCGATCTAGTGACCACCGACGTCTGGACCAGCATGGGCTTTGAAGCGGAATCCGCCTCCCGTATCAAGGCCTTCGCCGACTGGCAGGTGGATAGCGACATGATGCGGGTGGCCGCCGACGCTGCCCTGTTCATGCACTGCCTGCCCGCGCATCGCGGCGAGGAAGTGGAAGCCGCCGTCATCGACGGCCCGCAATCGGTGGTCTGGGACGAGGCGGAAAACCGGCTGCATACCCAGAAAGCGTTGCTGGAATATTTGCTGCGTGGGCGCGTCGAGGACTGACGCCTTGAACATGAGGAGGCCCGTGCCATGAAGCTGAAAGTCATCGTCCATAACGCCGAAGAAGGCAGTTATTGGGCCGAAGTCCCCACTCTTCCAGGATGCGCCACCCAGGGAGAGAATTTCGAGGAATTGCTTGCCAATCTCTGCGAGGCGGTGGAAGGCTGCCTGGCCGTGGATGTCAGCCAGATAGCCACGGAAGCGACGGACCGCGTCCTTGAAATCGCGGTATGAAATCAATCAGTGGCAAGTAACTTGCCCGTTTGCTGGAACGGCATGGCTGGCAGCTCATGCGGATCAACGGCAGCCATCATATTTACGGAAGATCGGGCAGCATGGCACGGTTGTCGGTGCCGATTCACGGCAATGAATTGCTGAAAACCGGCCTGCTCAGGCATTTACTCAAACTCGCGGATATTTCTGAAGATCAACTATGAGCGACATCAAAAAAGTAGTCCTCGCCTACTCCGGCGGCCTCGACACCTCGGTCATCCTGAAATGGCTGCAAGACACCTACCAATGCGAGGTGGTCACCTTCACCGCCGACCTCGGCCAGGGTGAGGAACTGGAACCCGCACGCGCCAAGGCGCTGCAATTCGGCATCAAGCCGGAACAGATTTACATCGACGACCTGCGCGAAGAATTTGTGCGCGATTTCGTCTTCCCGATGTTCCGCGCCAACACCGTCTACGAAGGCGAATACCTGCTCGGCACCTCCATCGCCCGGCCGCTGATCGCCAAGCGCCTGATCGAGATTGTCAACGCCACCGGCGCCGACGCCATCTGCCACGGCGCCACCGGCAAGGGCAACGACCAGGTGCGTTTCGAACTCGGCGCCTACGCGCTGAAACCGGACATCAAGGTCATCGCCCCCTGGCGCGAGTGGGATCTGCTTTCCCGCGAGAAGCTGCTCGCCTATGCGGAAAAGAACGGCATCCCGGTCGAGATGAAGCACAAGGCCGGCGGCTCGCCCTACTCGATGGACGCCAATTTGCTGCACATCTCCTACGAAGGCCGCCATCTGGAAGACCCCAACGCGGAAGCTGAAGAGGACATGTGGCGCTGGACCGTGTCGCCGGAAAAGGCGCCGGACCAGGCCGAATATCTGGAACTGGGATACGCGCGTGGCGACGTGGTCGCCATCGATGGTGTCGCCATGAAGGCCCATGAAGTGCTGGCGAAACTGAATGAACTGGGTGGCAAGCACGGCATCGGCCGCCTCGACCTGGTGGAAAACCGCTACGTCGGCATGAAGTCGCGCGGCTGCTACGAAACCCCCGGCGGCACGATTTTGTTGAAAGCCCATCGCGCCATCGAATCGATCACCCTCGACCGCGAAGTGGCGCACCTGAAAGACGACCTGATGCCGCGCTACGCCAGCCTGATCTACAACGGCTACTGGTGGGCGCCGGAACGCCGCGCCCTGCAAACGCTGATCGACCACACCCAGGCCAACGTCAACGGCACGGTGCGGTTGAAACTCTACAAAGGCAACGTCATGGTCGTTGGCCGCGACTCGAAAAACGACTCGCTATTCGACGCCACCATCGCCACCTTCGAAGACGATGCCGGCGCCTACGACCAGAAAGACGCAGGCGGTTTCATCAAACTCAACGCGCTACGGATGCGCATCGCGGCAAAACTCGACGACCGGAGGAAGTAATCCTTGATGGATGTCCATTTGCATCCCCACGCAGCCCAGCGCCTGGAAGAACGCGGGGCGATGTTGGATGAAGTACGGGTAACCGTGATGGAAGGCGAGCGCTTTGCAGCAAAATTCGGTCGTAAAGGTTTTCGCCGCAACTTTACTTTCGATGGTGTCTGGAACGGTAAGGTCTATGCCAACAAACAGATCGAAGCCTATGCCGTGGAAGAAGATGGCGCCTGGCTGGTTATCACCGTGATCGTGAAGTTCTTCTGAGGAGTTGGGCATGAAACTGACTTATGACCCCCGCTACAACATCGCTTATCTGCGCCTGCATGAGAAGACCGGGCCGGTGACCACGCTGCGCATCAGCGACGAACTCAATGTGGACATGGCGGCGGACGGCACGGTCTATGGTTTTGAACTACTCAACGCCAATGCTCAATTGGCTGAGGATGAGGGGCAGATCATATTGGAACTGGGTAGCCAGGAAACGCGTGTTCCTCTGGCTGCCTGAATAACGGAAAGGAAAGCTCATGGCCCAATTCGACAACGTCGCCGTCATCAAGAAAGCCAACGTCTACTTCGACGGAAAATGTATCTCCCACACAGTCCAGTTCGCCGACGGCAGCAAGAAATCCGTGGGCGTCATCCTGCCGGCGCGCCTGATCTTCAATACCGGCGTGCCGGAAATCATGGAAGGCGTGGATGGCCGCTGCCGTGTGCTGTTGAGGGGTGAAATTGAGTGGAAACAATACGGCGTCGGTGAATCCTTCTCGGTGCCGGGTAACTCCAGCTTCGAGATCGAGGTGGCGGCGGGCGAGGCTTATCACTACGTCTGCCACTTCGGCTGATCCCGGATGTCCGTTAACGTGAAACAAGCCCACACCCCCACTGTAGCGCCGGCGTCTCGCCGGCTTCGTGGGCCTGATCAGAAGGACAAAGCCGGCGAGACGCCGGCGCTACACAGCCCGTAGGATGCGGTAAGCAAAGCGCACCGCATCAGATCGACAAATCCAGCAGCAAATCGGCCAGGCGTTTTTCCTGTGCATGGATAGCCAGGCGCTGCGTTCTGGCGATGGCCAGGAGATCGGCCAGCGCGGTGTCGAACTGGTCGTTGACCACCACATAATCAAATTCCAGGCAGTGGGAGATGTCTTCCCGCGCCACTGCCATGCGCCGGGCGATTACTTCCTCGCTGTCGGTGCCGCGCCCTTGCAGGCGGCGACGGAGTTCCTCGATGGAGGGCGGCAGGATGAAGATGGAAACGGCGTCGGGGACCAGGCGGCGCACCTGGGCGGCGCCCTGCCAGTCGATCTCCAGCAGGATGTCGCGGCCGGCGGCGCGTTCGGCCTCGATCCACGGTTGCGAGGTGCCGTAGTGGTTGCCGTAGACCTCGGCGCTTTCCAGGAACTCGCCTCGCCCCAGGCGCTCCTGAAAGTCCGCGTGGTTGACGAAGTGGTAATGCACACCATCTTCCTCGCCAGGGCGCGGCGAGCGTGTGGTGTAGGAAATCGACAGGCGAATCGCCGGGTCGCGTTCCAGCAGGGCATTGACCAGGCTGGATTTGCCAGCGCCGGAGGGGGCGGAGACGATGAATAGATTTCCCGACATGGCTAGCTCGCCTTACTCGATGTTCTGGATCTGTTCGCGCATCTGTTCGATCAACACCTTGAGTTCAACCGCCGTCTGGGTGAGTTCCAGGGAAACCGATTTAGAGCCCAGGGTGTTGGCTTCGCGGTTGAGTTCCTGCATCAGAAAATCCAGCCGTTTGCCAGCGGCGCCACCGCTGCCCAGTACCCTTTCGACTTCATCGAGGTGAGTGAGCAGGCGGTCGAGTTCTTCGTCGACGTCGATCTTCTGCGCGAACAGGGCGACTTCCTGGTGGAGGCGGTCATGATCCAGCACATTTGACAAATTTGGCAGCAGTTCCGCCAGGCGTAAGCCGAGTTTTTCCCGGTAGGCGGCGACGATTTCCGGGGTGCGCGGGCGGATGCGGGCGACGTGCTCGCGCATCCCTCGCAGACGCTCCAGGATGACGGCTTTCAGCTTGTCGCCTTCGCGTGCGCGGCTAGCGTTGAAGTGAACCAGGGCGCGGTCGAGCATCGCCAGGGTGCCGGCTTGCAGGGCATCGGTATCCAGTGTGTTCTCCCCCAACATGCCGGGCCAGCGCAGGATTTCCGCCACGGAGAGGCCGGCGGCTTCCGGAAAGGCGTGGCGCGCGGACGCGGAGAGGGCGCCAAGCTGATCGAGCAGGGCGGTATTGAGTTCAGTCGGCAGCGCTGCGTCGGCACGTGCGACCAGATTCAGGCGGCATTCCAGCTTGCCGCGTTTGACCTTCCCCGTGATGTGTTCGCGTAATGCGGGTTCCAGCGCGCGGAAGTCCTCGCCCATGCGGAACGAGAGATCGAGAAAGCGGGAGTTGACCGCGCGGAGTTCCAAAGTGACGTGGGCACCCGCGATATCGGCGGATTCGGCGGCATAGCCGGTCATGCTGTGTAGAGTTTCCTTCATGGCTGACACGATCTTGGTTATCCTTCGGCGAATTCAAATCGGCGCATCTTACCCCGCACCCAAGCCTGAATTACATGGCCTTCCAACCCATCGAACCGCTGCCCCGGAACTATCACCTGGGTGAGTATGTGATCGACCGCCGCATCGGTGGTGGCGGTTTTTCATTGGTGTATCTGGCCTATGACAGCGAGGGGCAAGCGGTCGCCATCAAGGAGTACCTGCCTGGCGGGGTGGTGGCGCGCGGCAAACTTGGCACGGTGCATCCTCTGGCGGAAGACAAGGAGGCTTCATTCCGTTATGGCATGAAATGTTTTTTCGAGGAGGGCAGGGCGCTGGCTGGCATTCACCACCCCAACGTGGTGCGCGTGACCAACTTCTTCCGCGCCAATGAAACGGTCTACATGGTGATGAAGTTCGAGCAGGGCAAAACCCTGCAACGCCACATCACCGGCATCAAGGAACCCCTGCGCGAGTCCTTCATTCGCAGTGTTTTCGTGCAGTTGCTCAACGGCCTGCGCGAAGTCCACGCCCACAAGATCCTGCATCTCGACATCAAGCCCTCGAACATCTACATCCACGCCGACGGCTCACCCGTGCTGATCGACTTCGGCGCCGCCCGACATGCGTTGACCTACGATTTCCAGGCCGCCTCGCCCATGTACACCCCGGGCTTTGCCGCGCCCGAGCAATACAACCAGCGCGACCGCCTGGGGCCATGGACCGACATCTACAGTGTCGGCGCCACCCTCTATGCCTGTATCGCGAAAGCCCCGCCGCAGCCATCCGACCAGCGCATGGACAAGGACAAGTTACTGCCGGTAAGCAAGAGCCATGCCGGGCTGTTTTCCAAAGAATTGCTGGATCTGGTCGATACCATGCTCAAGCTCAACTACACCGAACGCCCGCAAAGCGTATTCGCGGTGCAAAAGCGGCTGATCGAAATGGCCCGGGTGTCACGTGAACACAAGCCCAGCTTGCTGGCCTTGATAAAAGAACGCATAAACAGGTAAGCATGAAATACGTCGTCTACCAGGCCAGCCGTTGCGGTGGCCGCCCTTACAACGAGGATCGGGTGGGATATGCCTATACCTCGGATGCCCTGCTGATGGTGTTGGCCGATGGCATGGGCGGCCATGCGCGCGGCGAGATCGCCTCGCAACTCGCCGTGCAGGTCATCACCGGGCTGTTCAAGGCGCGCGCCAAACCCCTGCTGGTGGATATGGCCTCGTTCTTGCTGGACGGCATTTATGCCGCCCATGACGCCATCAACGAATACGCCATGCGCCACAAAATGGCGGAGCCGCCGCGGACCACCTGCGTGGTCTGCGTGGTGCAGAAAAACCAGGCCTGCTGGGCCCATGTCGGCGATTCCCGGCTCTACCACTTCAATCGGCGCGCGCTCAAATCCCGCACCCACGACCACTCGGCCGTGCAGCAACTGGTGGACGACGGCCTTCTGGAAGAAGACCAGATGGGCGTGCACCCGGATCGCAACAAGCTCTATAACTCGGTGGGCGGTTACATGCTGCCGGACATCGAGCTGGAAACGCCGGTCAAACTCGCCGAAGGCGATGTGCTCTATCTGTGCAGCGATGGGGTCTGGAGCGAACTCAACCCGCAGGAAATACTTTCCACCCTGCGCGCCTATCCGCTCGAGCGGGCGGTGAAGAACATGCTTGACCATGCCGAATTCCGCGCTGGCCAGTACGCCGACAACCTCTCGGCCGTGGCGATGCGTTTCGGCGAAGAAAAATTTGATGACGACGAACTGGTGCAGGCCGATGACCTCGGCCTGGACGGCTTTACCACCCAGTTGAAACGCCTCGGCGGCAAGGAAATAGCCGAGCTTGCCGGCAGCGATTACGAACTCGAACACGCGCTGGCGGAAATTCAGACCGCCCTGGGGCGCAACCCCACTTCCTGAAGGAAACCCGATGTCTGAACCACAACGCCCCTCCGGGCGCGCCGCCGACCAATTGCGCGCCGTGCGCCTGACCCGCAATTACAGCAAACACGCCGAAGGCAGCGTGCTGGTGGAATGCGGCGATACCCAAGTGCTGTGCACCGCCAGCGTGCTGGAGAAAGTGCCCGCGCATGTGAAAGGCACCGGCGCGGGCTGGCTCACCGCCGAATACGGCATGTTGCCGCGCGCCACCCACACCCGCGGTGACCGCGAAGCCGCGCGCGGCAAGCAATCCGGCCGCACCCAGGAAATTCAGCGGCTGATCGGCCGCTCACTCCGCGCGGCGGTGGATCTGGACCAGCTCGGCGCACGCACCATTCAAGTCGATTGCGACGTGCTCCAGGCCGATGGGGGCACCCGCACCGCCAGCATCACCGGCGCCTGGGTAGCGGTTCATGACGCCGTGGAGTGGTTGGTGCGGGAGGGCAAACTCCCCGCCAACGCCATGCACGGCCAAGTCGCCGCCATCTCCGTGGGTATCTGGAACGGCATTCCAGTGCTCGACCTCGACTATGCCGAGGACGTCGCCTGCGATACCGATATGAATGTGGTGATGCTGGGGGAGAAAAGCCTGATCGAAGTGCAGGGCACGGCGGAAGGTGTGGCGTTCACCCGCACAGAATTGAACGCGCTGCTCGACCTGGCCGAGAAAGGCATTCGCGAATTGATGGCCTTGCAGCGTAGTGCATTGGCATGAATGTAGCGTCGGCGCTACTGGACACCCACATGAAAAAAATCGTCATCGCCTCCAACAACGCGGGCAAGTTGCGCGAAATCGCCCGAATTCTCGAACCGATGGGTTTCGAAGCCATGCCGCAAGGCGCTTTCGGTGTACCCGAGTGCCCGGAACCGCATGTCACCTTTGTCGAAAACTGCATCGCCAAGGCGCGGCACGCCGCGGCCCACACCGGCCTGCCGGCGCTGGCGGATGACTCGGGTATCTGCGTGGATGCCTTGAACGGCGCCCCCGGTGTGTACTCGGCGCGCTATGCCGGCGAACCCAAGTCGGACCAGCGCAACAACCAGAAGCTGATCGAAGCCCTGCAAGGCGAAGCCAACCGCCGCGCCCATTACTACTGCGTGATGGTCTATGTGCGCTACGCCGACGATCCCACCCCGATCATTGCCGAGGGCGCCTGGCACGGAGAAATCATCGACGCGCCGCGCGGCGACGGCGGTTTTGGCTATGACCCCTATTTCCTGATCCCCGCCTTCGGCCGCACCGGCGCCGAACTCGGTATGGAGGAGAAGAACGGCATCAGCCACCGCGGCCAGGCATTGCGGGCGTTGGCGGAGAAGTTGGGGAAGCTGTAGGTTGGATGCCCGTAGGGCGATCCGACACCGTGGCTCGATTGTCGGAACCGCTTGTCGGAACCGCTTCGCGTTCCGACCTACGCTCCAACCTGTTCCAGTTTCGCCAACAACTCCCCCACGCGTTTGTCATGCGGCGCCGAGCGGCGGGCGGTCTTGATGCACTCCAGGGCTTCATAGACCAGGTGCAAGTCGCGGCCGTGTTGTTCCATGTGGGTGATGAGCAGGTAGGCGTGGTTGAGCAGTAGGCGCGGGTTGCCCGGTAGCTTGTGGCACGCTTCGCGGAGCAGGGTCAGGGCTTCGTCGAGTTTGCCGGCGCGTGACAGGCTCACGCCCCGGTCCATGATATCCAGGGCGGATCGAGTCGCCTCCTCCACCAGCTTCACCCCTTCCTCCTCGCGTCCCGCCTCGGCATAGAGCGTGCGCACCCGGTTCGCGTAGTCGGGGTGCTCGTGGTGGTTGGCCAGCAGGTTGGTGAACACGGCGTCGAGCGTTTCCCTATCCCCCAGTTGCAGGAGTGGCCCGGCCAGGTCGAAGGCCAGTTCCGGCGGCAGTCGATGCGCGTCGTGGCGCAGGCTGGGGGCCAGCTCAGCCAGCAGTTGACTCGCGGCCTGCTCGCCGCCGCTGTTCAGGCGGATCGGAATTTCCATCACACGCGCCAGGAATTGCGCGTTGCTGTCGTGCTTCATGTCAACGCCGAGGCGGCCGATCACCTCGGCCGCCTCGCCGCTCTCGCCGCGCGCCAGGAGCACGCGCGCCAGGCTCAGGTAAGGCTCCACGGACGCATTCCGGGAATTGCGCGCCAGTTCAATGCCGCGCCGGTAGGCTCGCGCGGCGGTTTCGAGATCGCCACGCCGGGCGGCCACCTCGCCCAGGCTGGATTGCCGAGCGGCGACATGCGGCGACAGCGAGAGGGCGTGCTCGAGCGCTTTCTGGGCGCCATCCAGGTCGCCCAGGCTTTCCAGCGTTCGCGCCAGCCAGTCGTGGGCGTCCAGGTAGGCGCGGCTGCCGCCCGTGATTCGCAGCAGATGCTGGCGGGCTTGTTCCAATTGGTTGTCCTGGAACAGGATGCGCGCCAGTCCCAGGCGAGCCCAGGGCAGATCGCGCTGGCCCAGGGCGTCCTCGAACACGGCGCGGGCCTGTTCCAGGTCGCCCGATTGCAGGGCGAGTTCCGCTTTCAGGCGTTTCAGATCCCAGGTATATGCGGAGTGTGTGGCGAGGAGCTGGTCGACCAGGCGCATGGCCTTGAGGTACTCGTGGTCGCGCATGGCCTGCTCGATTGGCGCCAGCACCTGCTTCTTGTCCATCTGGTGCCGCAAGCGGATGAACAGCAGGGTTTCCGAGATCGGCTTGACCAGGTAGTCGTCGGGCCGCGTTTCGGCGGTGCCCATGACCATTTCCGAGCTTTTCTCCGCGCTGATCATGAGCCAGACGCCATGGGGCGCGAGGAGTTGGCGCAGCCGCGCTTCTTCCAGCACCTGCTGGCCGTTCTTCCCTTGGCCGAGATGCAGATCGCAGAGCACGGCGTCGTAACGGGTCTTCTCCAGCATCGTCAGGGCGCTGTCGCCGCTGGCGGCGAAGTCGATGCGGGTGGCGCCGGCGCGGCCGAGGAGGTCGCGCAGGATGCCGCGCATGCCTTCGTAGTCTTCGACGATGAGAAATGACTTCCGCGAGAAGTCGGGGAGCGGGAGGTTATGAATCTTCACGGTAATTCCAGGACGAAACAGCCACCGCCGAGGGAGCCCTCATTTTCCAGGCGGGTGCTGCCGTTGCGTTCGCCGCCGCGATGCAGGCCGGCCACTACGCTGGCGAAATACAGGCCCAGCCCGGTGCTGCCGGTTTCGAAGCTGATCTCACGCTGGTGCGAAGCGCCTTGTCGCAGCAGGAAATCGGGAAAACCCGGGCCGTTGTCTTCCACCCGGATGCTGATGCCGCCGCGCGGGTCCGCCGCGATCAGGCAGAGCACGCGGCCGCGCGCGTAGTGCAGGGCATTGTGTAGCGCCTGTACCAGCACCCCCACGATCAACTCGTAATCGAACCAGGCGTGGAGATCGTCGGGACACTCATATTCCAGGCTGATGCCGCGCGCTTGCGCCAGGTTGGCCACGCGGGACAAGGCGTCGAGCGCCAGGTCGGCGAGATTTTGTTCCCGTGGATCGAATGGGTAGAAATCCTGCTCGATCTTGTACAGGGCGAGAAGCTGGATCAGGTGGTCGTTGATGCGCCGCGTCTCGTAGAGCGCCTGGCTGGCCTGCCGATAGAGTGGGGTGGCGGGATCCGCCGCTTGCGCCAGGGCGGTTTCCAGGAAATCCGCCATCACCGCCAACGAGTTTTTCATGTCGTGCACCGACGACACCAGAAAATGGCTCATGCTCATGCCGGGTTCGGCGTTCACGGGGTTGGGGAAGTCGGTCATCTTGTCAGGGGCTGTGGCCAGGTTGGCATCGCTCATACTATCGGCCATGTCCGCGATTCTCTTTAGCCCAACACCCACCATGCAGCCTCCGCTCTCGGTCTACGTCCACATTCCCTGGTGCGTGCGCAAATGCCCATACTGCGACTTCAACTCCCACGCCCAGCGCGAGGAAATCCCGGAGGCGCGCTATCTCGATGCCCTCACCCGCGACCTCGAACTGGCCTTGCCTGAAGTGTGGGGGCGCGAGGTAACGAGCATCTTCATCGGCGGCGGCACCCCCAGCCTGTTCACGCCCGCCGGCATCGACCGCCTGCTCACCACCCTGCGCACCCTGTTGCGGGTCTCGCCGCTGGCGGAAATCACCCTGGAAGCCAACCCCGGCACCTTCGAGGCGGCGCGCTTTCGCGGCTATCGCGAAGCGGGCGTCAATCGCCTCTCGCTCGGCATCCAGAGCTTCAACCCGGAACACCTGAAGGCACTCGGCCGCATCCACGACGACCAGGAAGCGCGCACAGCGGCGGAAGCGGCCATCGGCCTGTTCGAGACGGTCAATCTCGACCTGATGTATGCGCTGCCCGGGCAAAACCTGGAACAAGCGCGCGCCGACCTGGAAACCGCCCTCGCGCTCGGCCCGGCGCACCTCTCCGCCTACCACCTCACCCTGGAACCCAACACCCCGTTCGCGGCAGCGCCGCCGGCCCTGCCCGACGACGATCTTTCCGCCGACATGCAGCTTCAAGCCGAAGACCTGCTCGTCGCCGCCGGCTACGAGCACTACGAAACCTCCGCCTTCGCCCGGCCGGGATCGCGCTGCCGCCACAACCTCAACTACTGGACCTTCGGCGACTACCTCGGCCTCGGCGCCGGCGCCCACGGCAAACTCACAAGTCGTTCGCCGGGCCGCCCCAAGAACGACTTGGCCCCCTCGGGGGGCGGCTCGGGCGTCTTTCCCGAGCCGGGGGTAAACCATTTCCACGACCGCATCGAACGCCAAGCCCGCCTGAAGCACCCGAAGGCCTACATGGACGCGGTGTTTGCAAGCCCACCGGGGCATATCGCCGAAACCCGCCAGTTGAGCCGTGGCGACCGCGTATTCGAATTCATGATGAATGCCCTGCGCTTGAACCAAGGCTTCGACCCGCGCCTGTTCGAGGCCCGCACCGGCCTCTCCATCGCCGCCGCCGAAGCCGGCCTGGCGGAAGCGCAACGGCGCGGCTTGCTGCTACGGGAACTGCACAATGTGCGCCCCAGCGAGACGGGGCGGCGTTTTCTCAATGAGTTGTTGCAGATTTTTCTTTGATTGGGTGGGAGTCGCCGATAGCCGCTCCGTTCGGACGGATCCCCGCGACTTCGCTGCGGAGTGCGTTTATGAACAGGCGGGACTTGACACCCGGATCATCACAGATGATTGGAGCGGCTATGCCGGCCTCAGCAAGCGCGGCTACAGCCACGTGTCCATCGCGGAACGGGGCGATACGCAGGTCGCCGAAGAGTTCATGCCCATCATTCATCTCGTATTTTCTAACCTCAAAACCTGGCTGCGCGGTATCCATCATGGCGTCAGCCCGCAGCATCTACAGGCGTACCTTAACGAGTTCACGTTTCGCTTCAACCGCCGCTTCTATCCGTTCAACGCCTTCCGTTCCCTACTCGGCATCGCCGGCGACGTCAGAGCCCCGACCTATGCTGAGCTCTACGCCGCAAAGCCATGGACCACTACATCTAGTGGGTGTCTGTGACAACCGGATAAGCACGGAAGAAAGGTATTGATTCCGTGCCAGTCTATATGGACACCAGCGTCCTCGTCGCCGCGCATACGCGCGAGCCGCATACCGTCCTGGCGCAAACCTGGCTGGCCGGACAGAGCAGCAGTGGCCTGATCCTCTCCACTTGGGCGCTTGTGGAATGCGACAGCGCCCTCGCCATCAAACGGCGGCGCGGCGAACTGGATGAAATCGGACCGATGGCCGCCAGCGCCGATATCGACGCCTTCGCCGCCCGCTTCGCTCCCCTTGTTACCCCCCCGGGAAGCTGATCACCAACGCACCCGCGAACTCTGCCGCCAGGCCGTCTCGGTCCTGCGCGCGGGCGATGCCCTGCATCTAGCCATGGCTCTTCGCCAGGGCGCCAGCCACTTCGCCACGCTGAATCAGGTGCTGGCTGGCAATGCCGCCAGGCACGGGTTGGCGCTCGCCATTAAGATGGCAACCTGAAGCGCCAGCCCGAAGCGCTTCGACACCCACCCACCAGGAGGCAACCGCATGACTACCTACACCCGCGACGACCAGCTCGCCGTTCAGCCTGAAACCAATGTCGGCGCCCGCATTGAAACCTCCGGCGCCTATGTCGGCCGTCTGACGATGGCAAAAGAACGCACCGCCAAGACTGGCACCCAGGGGATCGAATTCACCTTTGAGGCGGATGACGGCCGGGTGGCGCGCTACCTGACGCTGTGGGTCGCCCGCGCCAATGGCGAAAAGATCGAATACCCTTTTAGCCTGCTCTCCGCCCTGATGGCCTGCCTGGAGGTGAAAAGCATCGAATCCAGCGCCGAAACGGTCGATGAATGGAACCCCGCCAGCGGCACCTGGGCGCCGGCCGAGGCGCAGACCTTCCCAGCGCTGATGAACAAACCCATCGGCGTCCTGCTGCAACGTGAGGAACGCGAGTGGGAGGGCAAGACCTACGTCAGCATGAAGATCGCCCAGTTCTTCGACCCGCGCGACCGCAGCACCCCCGCCGAGATCATCTCCGGCAAACGCTCCGGCCAGGCACTGGAGAAACTGGTCTCCAACCTGCGGGAAACCGTGGTTCGTGCCGACGCCCCCCCGACCGGCGCCGCGCCGGTGGGCGGCGGTTCCGCCGGCTT
>Ga0210044_10001087_pt1 | contig 41289 bp, 32 predicted proteins | sample CryGey13umfilter_2_FD_183959 | JGI IMG/M metagenome (GOLD analysis project Ga0210044, IMG submission 183959) | Groundwater microbial communities from aquifer in Utah, USA - Crystal Geyser 4/9/14 3 um filter (SPAdes) (version 2) | ecosystem: Environmental > Aquatic > Deep subsurface >... | reverse complement strand
TTGTCGTGAAACGTCGGGATTTCCGCGAGACGCAGATCCTCGGTGTGGTGGTCGGAGTCTTCCGACAGATCCGCTAGTGTAAACCGTCATGACTCTCCATGTTTATTGACTGCAAGGAGCGCCCCCCAATCCTCAGGAATTCTTCAAAAATACCGGCATGTTGTTGATTACAGAAAAAAGAAAGTCATTGGGGGTCCGGGGGACAAAGTCCCCCGGCGGGTCAGGGCAGAGCCCTGCTTCCCTGAAAGGCCACGCTCATAAGCACGGACACATGTGAAGCGTTACACTAGCTCTCTTTCAGCGTTCTCGACGGCTTTGCGGTGGTCCGTGTCGGGATCAGGGACGGGAGCGTGAGTGTGGCCAATCCTCTCACTTTTCGCTCCCTCTCCGCGAAAAGAAAGTCGTGGAAGCCGTCTCGAGTGTCCGTTGACAGTCCATGATCACCGCTCTATATGTTACGTGCCTTTGAGCGCCAGAAAACACGCGTGCGGGCAAGGATTTCTCAATCAGACCCGCGACCCTTTGTCGCGATCCAGTCTCCATCCCCGTCGCTTTCGCGAGCGGGATTCGACGTTGAGAGCCGATGTACGAGCAATACTATCCAATCGCTCTGGTCTTTGGCTTTGCAGGTGCGCTGGTCACCTTCATCGTGTTGTTGTCGACCTTTGTCGGCCCCACGAAGGTAAATCGAGGCAAGTACAAGACCTTCGAATGTGGTTCAGACCCAGTTCATGACGTGCGACAGCGCTTCAGCGTCAAGTTCTACGTGGTCGCTATCATCTTCATTCTATTCGACATAGAGACCGTCTTTCTCTACCCGTGGGCCGTGCTCTACAAAGAGTTCTCCATGGCTGGGCTGGCGGCGATGATGTTCGTCGAGATGCTGCTCTTTCTCTTGGTGCTCGGCGTAGGGCTCGTCTACGTTTGGAAGCGGGGTGCGCTAGAATGGGACTAGAAACCAAGTTGCCCAATGTGGTCACGACCAAGCTCGCGACGGCGGTCAACTGGGCAAGGAAATACTCGCTGTTCCAGTATCCATACATCACTGCATGTTGCGGCATGGAGTACATGTCCGTGGCGTGCTCGCGCTATGACATCGCTCGGTTCGGCGCGGAGATTCCCCGGTTCAGCCCACGCCAAGCAGACCTGCTCCTGGTCGTAGGGACAGTGGGGCACAAGCTCGCACCGTTTCTGCGCCGGGTCTATGAGCAGATGGCAGAACCCAAGTGGGTGGTCGCCTTCGGCGCTTGCGCATCGACGGGCGGATTCTACGACAATTACGCGGTAGTCCAGGGGATCGACAAGATCATCCCAGTCGACGCCTACATCCCAGGGTGCCCTCCTCGTCCGGAACAAGTCCTCGATGCCCTCATGGCGTTGCAGGAGAAGATCGCGAAGGAGCCTTGGGAGAAATACGATTTCGAGGCGAAGCTAGAAGAGAAGCGACGCCAGCAGGGCTAAAGATCGCTTCGTCGAACGCCGGCCAGCGGGTTGCCTGACATCGACGAGCGAAGAATACAGGAGCACCCATGAGCAAAAAAGCGCTCAACAGGGTCAAGAAGCAGTTCAAGAAACAGCTGATCGACACGCACAGCCAGTGCGGAGACGAGACGATTATCGTCGGCAGAGAGTCTCTTCACGAGGTGGTTGCATTCCTCAAGACCGACGCCGAGACGAGCTTCGACATGCTCTCTGACGTGACCGCTGTCGACTGGCTTGGTGTGCGCGACGACTATCGGTTCGAGGTCGTTTACCACTTCCTGAGCCTCTCTTTGCGCCAGCGCATGCGAGTCAAGGTGCCCCTCACCGACGCAGACCCCACCATCGACTCGATCAGCGATCTCTACCACTCGGCAAACTGGGCCGAGCGCGAAGTGTTCGACATGTACGGGATCCGCTTCAACGGCCACCCCGACCCTCGGCGCATGCTGCTTTACGAAGAGTTCGAAGGGCATCCGTTGCGCAAAGACTACTCGATCCTGGCCTCGCAGCCACGCATCGACTTGCTCGACGTCGAGCGTCCGACAACCAATCTCTACCAGCCGAATTACGGTGAGTACGGCCTGGCAAAGGAGGTCCACTGATGGCAGCTGACGTCGCGGGGATCCTCGAGATCGACCAGGATCTTCATACCGAGGCCATGTTGCTCAACATGGGTCCTTCCCATCCCGCAACCCATGGGACGGTTCGCTTCGTCCTGACCCTCGACGGGGAATCGATTCTCAAATGTGACACCGAGATAGGCTACCTGCACCGCGGCTTCGAGAAGATGTGTGAGAGTTCGACCTGGACTCAGGTCTTCCCCTTCACGGATCGACTCAACTACGTGTCGCCGCTGATCAACAATTTCGGTTACGCCATGACCGTCGAGAAGTTGTTGGGCCTGAAGGTGCCCATCCGCACCGAGTACATCCGGACGATCCTCTCTGAGATGAGCCGGATGAGCGACTATTTGACCTGCCTCGCTGCGGGTGCTCTCGAGCTCGGAGGCTTCACCGCGTTTCTGTATGCGGTCGAGGGTCGCGAGTTCCTGTGGGACCTCATCGAGGAGGTCACCGGCCAGCGAATGATGACGAACTACGGGCGCATTGGCGGCCTGAAGGACGACCTCACCGACGGCTTCGCGGAGAAGTGGAAGGCCCTTGCTCCGCACCTTCGCTACCTCGTAGATGCCGTCCACAAGCTGTTGACCCGCAACCGGATCTTTATCGACCGAATGGAAGGGACCGGGATCATCTCGCAGGCGGAGGCCATTAGCTATGGCTTCACGGGGCCCTGTCTGCGCTCGACCGGTGTAGAGTACGACGTTCGCAAGGCTTTCCCTTACCACGCCTACGACAAAGTCGACTTCGATCTCGTGGTCGGGTCCGCCGGCGACAACTACGACCGGTACCTCGTACGTATGGAAGAGATCATTCAGTCGATGCGCATCATCGACCAGTGCCTCGACCAGATGGAGCCAGGCCCCATCAACTGCGACGACCCACGCGTGCTGTTGCCACCCAAAAGCTCGGTCTATAACTCGATCGAGGGCATGATCAACCACTTCAAGCTGATCTTCGAAGGCATCCAGGTTCCGGCCGGCGAAGTGTACGGCTACGTCGAGGGCGGAAACGGCGAGCTCGGCTACTACATCGTCTCGAACGGCTCTGGCCGTCCCTGGAAAATCAAGGTGCGGCCGCCGTGCTTCTACCTCATGGGTGGCATGGCCAAGATGGTCGAAGGCGCCATGCTCGCCGATATCATCCCCACGTTTGACACCATCAACCTCATCGGTGGCGAGATCGATCGCTGAGCGGTCACGCTTTACCTCCGTCCTTTTTGGACGGCCATTAGGTGATTGAGAGAAGTCGATGCCCAAGCTGACCATCAATGGAAAGACCGTTACCTGCGACGCGGGGACTCCCCTCATCGAGGCGGCCAAGCAGGTAGGCGAGCACATCCCGTATTTCTGCTACCACCCGTCTCTGACCCGGCCAGCGTCTTGTCGCATGTGCCTCGTCGAAGTGGAGAAAGCCCCCAAACTCATGCCCGCGTGCTACACGACGGTCGCCGAAGGCATGGTCGTCCTGACCAAGAGCGACAAGGTCATCCGTGCCAGAAAGGCGGTGCTGGAATTTCTCCTGCTCAACCACCCCGTCGATTGCCCAATCTGCGATCAGGCTGGCGAGTGCACTCTGCAGAACCTGTACTTCGAGTACTCCGCGCAGGAGAGCCGCCTCAAGACGCGCAAGGTCAACAAGGTCAAGGCCTTTCCCATCGGTCCAGAGGTCGTCTACGACGGCGAGCGCTGTGTGCTCTGCACGCGCTGCGTCCGCTTCTGCGAACAGATCACCAAGACTAACGAGCTGACGACCACTCAGCGCGCAGACATGACCGAGATCCGCCCCTTCCCTGGCCGGGAGCTCGACAACGACTACTCCCAGTGTACGGTCGATCTCTGTCCAGTTGGCGCTCTGACGAGCCGTAACTTCCGGTTCAAGTGCCGGGTTTGGTATCTCGACACGACCGAGAGCATCTGCACGGGCTGTGCCCGCGGCTGCAGCACTTACCTCGAGCATTTCCGTGGTGAGGTGCAGCGGTTCCGTCCGCGGACCAACCCGGAGATCAACAGCTACTGGATGTGTGACCACGGTCGTCGCCTCTATCGCGAGCCTCACGAGGACCGACTCCTCAACCCCTTCATCAAGGGCGTGGGAGCGGTGCCGAGAAACAAGGGGCTGGCCGAAGCGGTCAAACGACTGAAGGCTTTCAGGGACGCAGGCCGAGCGAACAAGCTGGCGGTGGTGCTCTCTCCGCAAGGAAGCAACGAGGGCCTCTTCTCCCTTATCCGCTTCGCTTTGAAGTACGGCGTCGAGCGCTTCTACATGAACGGTAAGCCCGACACCGCCTTCACGCTGCGAAACGAGCCCGACAAGGTCGCGGATGACTTCCTCATCGTGGCCGACAAGAACCCGAACACCACTGGGTTGCGGCGCCTCGCCGAGGCTTTTGGCATCACGGTCCTTTCCGCGGCTTCGCTCGCTGCCGACCTAGAGTCGAAGAAGGTCGATAGCGCCTTTATTCTGGGCGCAAATTTCCCCTTGGACTTGGACAAGAAGTCCAAGCTCTGGCAGAAGCTCGAGGACGCAGACCTGGTCATCTTCCTCGGTCAGCGCGCCACGCCTTTCACCACGCTCGCTCACGTCTCCCTTCCCTCGTGTTCCTTCGCGGAGAAGCAGGGCTCGTACATCAACATCGACGGCATTCGTCAGGTCGCCAAGGCCGCCTTTGAACCGCACGGCTTGAGCCAACCGGATTGGAAGTGGATCGAGCGCCTCTCGCTCCGCCTGCAGCTCGGCTGGGAGTACGAGAACTTCGAGGACCTCGAGGCCGCCGCAAACGCAAAACTTGCCGCTCCACCAGCCAAAGAGCTTGAGGAAGACAAGAACGCACCAGCCCAAACCTAATTCTTTGTCAGGGGCGCTTGCGCGGGGCCCCTACGCCGCTTGACCAAGCGGGGCGTTCACTTATAGAAGTGCACACGAGGTCGTCGCTCGAGTCCGAGTCGCATCCCATCCGTCGCTGATAGAGGAGCATTCACGACATGCTCGCCGATACCGTCATCATCCTTGTGAAGATTCTGGTCATCCTACTCGGCATCGCCCTCACGGCCGGAGCCTTGCTGACGTTCGTCGAACGCAAGCAATCGGCGTGGATCCAGAATCGCGTTGGACCAAACCGCGCCAACATCTTCGGCCACATCCGTGGCGACAAGTTCAAAGACTCGATCAAGCTTGGGGGTCTCCTGCACCTCGCCGCCGACGGCCTGAAGATGCTCCTCAAAGAAGACATCATCCCCAAAGGCGCCAATCGTGTCCTGCACACCGCTGCGCCGGCGATCGTGCTCTTTCCCGTCCTCGTCGGCTTCGCCATCATTCCCTGGGCAGACCACTGGTGTGCAGGTGGCCTCACGCTCCTCGTCAACCACCGAGACGTCTGCCTGAGCGAATCGCACAACCTCTTCTCCATCGCCGACCTCGACGTTGGCTTCCTCTTCGTCTTTGCCATCGCCTCTCTGAGCGTCTACGGCGGCGCCATCGCTGGCTGGAGTTCCAACAACAAGTTCAGCTTCTTCGGCGGCCTTCGCGCCAGCTCACAGATGGTCAGCTACGAAGTCCCCATGGGTTTGAGCGTGCTCGGGATCGTCATGATCTTCGGCACCCTGAATCTCAACGAGATCGTCCGCGCCCAGGGAGACCTGCTCTTCGGTGTGCTGCCAGCTTGGGGCATCTTCGTTCAACCGCTGGGATTCATCATCTTCCTCACCGCGATGATTGCCGAAAACAAGCGCGCCCCCTTCGACTGCCCCGAGGGCGAGTCGGAGATCGTGTCCGGGTATATGACCGAGTACTCCGGACTGAAGTTCGGCATCCTCCAGCTCTCTGAGTTCATCGCCGTCATCTTCATTGCTTCCATCGTCTCCGTTCTCTTCCTTGGCGGCTGGCAGGTCCCGTACCTCTACGGCGACGGCTTCCATATGCCGCACAGCGCGTTCTTCCCGCTCTTTGCGCTTCTCTTCTTCGTGGTGGGCGGCTACCTCATCGCCGTTGGAGTGCGCCGAGAGCAGATGCTGCAGAAAATTGCTGGAGGCCTTCTCGTGGTCCTCGGCTTGGTCTATGCGGTGATGAGCACGACCCAAGCCAACGGTGTACAACACCTCCCCTACGAGGGTGTGGTGCTGCTCCGGCTCGGAACCATGTTCGCAAAGGTTATCTTCATGGTCTGGTTGCAGCTGATGATCCGTTGGACCGTGCCCAGGTTCCGGTATGACCAAATCATGCAGCTTGGCTGGAAGATCATGCTCCCCGCTGCATTGGTCAACCTCCTTATCACCGCGATCATCCTGATCCCCCTGTTCAGCTGACGACGAGGTCTTCGATGCCCAAGGTGGTTACAAGAGAACCGATGAGCGTGCTGGAGCGATCCTTCGTTCCGGAGATCATTCGGGGACTGAGCACTACGATCAAGCACTTCTTCCACGCCGCCTCGGGGCAGAACTACCACGAGAAGCAGCACCTGTGGTTCCTCAACAAGGGAAACGTCACCTACAACTATCCTGAGGATGTTAGGACGTACCCCAAGCGATACCGCGGTCAGCATCGGCTGATGCTGCGCGAAGACGGCAACGTCCGTTGTGTCGCCTGCATGTGTTGCTCGACCATCTGCCCAGCCAACTGCATCCACATCACTGCGGCGGAGAGCGACGACCCCTCGGTCGAGAAATATCCCGCCTCGTTCGTGATCGACGAGCTCAGGTGCATCTTCTGTGGCTTCTGTGTCGAGGCTTGCCCCTGTGATGCGATCCGCATGGATACCGGCCTCCATGTGCAACCCTTCCTTGACCGCAATAACGCCTACTACGGAAGAGACCTCTTGATGGAGCTCGGTGAGTTGAGCGTTGCGATCCAGGGCGGAGACAAGAGCTGAGTCGGTCTCCCGGCAGCTCTCCGACATCATCCAAAACGATGAACGCACCCGACTCCGCTCGCCAAGCCGCCCCAACCTCCAGACGGCGCCGCGCCCAGAGCGTTGAAGTCTGGGTTGGTGCCGGCCTAGCGGTGCTGCTGCTGCTGTTGGTGCCGCTCTCCATCTATCTTCAAGACTCGGTGCGCAGCGCTCTGACTCCGGCCGCCGATTGGCAGGCGGCCGCTGCAGCGGTCAGGGCAGAGTACCAACCAGACGACGTGATTCGGGTTATCCCCATCTGGTCTGACGACGTCCGTGTCTTCCTCGATGGGGCTCAGTTCGACCTCTCACCCGAACCGCGGACCGATACTCTCGACAGGTACAAGAGAATCTGGCTCGTCGCCGGGCTGGGAAGAGGCGAGGAGGCCGTCAAGGCGATCCCCGAGCGCTACACGCTCGTCGAGCAGCAGTCCTTTGGAAACGTCGTTGTTGCGCGTTTCGATGTCCCGCCCACCGCCAAGCCCAAGTACGACTTTCTGGAGCATGTCGCGGACGCAGAGGTGTCTCGCCTCGCGCCGTCAAAGCCCGCTGAGCCTTGCACGCTCTGGCGCAAAGACGCATGGCATTGCGGGCGCTTCGACAAGCACCTTAACGTCGGCGTCAGGGTGCGAGACATGAACAACGAGGCGCGCACCTGCATCTACGCTCCTCCTGTCCCAGAATACGCCTGGCTGGAGATTGAGTTCGACGACGTACCCATTGATGCCACACTGATTGGCCGAGTGGGAATGGACAACAAGGCGCTGCGCTCGACCCGCGGCAGCGTGACCGAGTTCGAGCTGCTCGTGGACGGTGCCCCCTTGATGCACCTCAACCTCTTGCCCCGAGATCCAGAGTTCAAGGAGTTCTCCGTCGACACAAGCACGCTCGCCGGAAAAGCCGGAAAGGTGACCTTCAGAGTCCGCGCCAAGGACTTCTTCGATCGATTCCTCTGCTTCACGGCGCAGGTCCCGTCACCATGACTCGCCCGCGCTGGGCTAATTCCGAGGTGGATTGGGTGCAGTCTGCGGCGCTGGCGCTGTTGCTGGTCTTTGCGCTCGCAGCTGGCCTAGGTCTCGGCAACGATTGGCTCTGGGGACATAACGGCTACAACGGCGCCGCGTTCAGCCAAGCGGCCAGAAATACCCTGCGCTTCGCCGAAATCGGCCAGGCCCAATACTGGACTGCTCCGACCCCGCCCCCCAGTGAGATCATCTACGCTCACCACCCACTCCTCCTGCATCTGCACGTCGCGGTGATGTTCGTCCTCTTTGGAGAACATGAGTGGGCGGCCCGACTGGTGCCAGCCATCTACAGCGTCTTGAGCGCTGCGATGCTGTACTTTCTCGTTCGCCGTTTGTGGGGAAGTCGGGTCGCCGTCGTGTCGCTCTTCGTCTTCGTGTGCCTGCCCATCGACCTCATCTACGCCAACATGGTGGACCATGAGCAGGGCTCGATCTTCTGGTCCCTCGTCATGCTTCACCACTATCTGCGGCTTCGCGAGACCGGAGCACGCCGAAACCTGTGGGGATTGTTGGCGGCGACGTTCATGGCTTGCCAGTTCGATTGGCCCCCCTACTACATCGCGTTCTTCCTCTTCCTGCACGCCCTCGTGGGTGGGCTGCGCAGACACCCAGTCAAACTCCGGCAGACCGCGGAGTTCAGCTTCCTTGTCGTCTTCGGGGCCTTTGTCTTGGTCAACTTCTTTGGCTATTTCCTGTGGATCTTCCTAAAGATGGGGTCCCTCCGAAACATGGTGGACTCCTTCGTATCGAGAAGCGCTTCGCCGGACGACATCTGGTCTCAAACCCTGACCAGACTGCCGGACATGTTTCCGGCTTTGGTGCTCAGCCTCGCCGCTTTCTGGCTCATCTCATTCTTGGTTCGTTTGGGCCGTGGGCAGTCGCAAATGAGAGACCTCCTCCCCCTCTCATACTTCCTGGCGCAGACCGTTCATCAAGCGGTGTTCAAGGAAGCCGGCTACCTTCACGTCTACTGGTTCTATCACGCCGCGCCTTTCGTCTCGGTGGCTTCGGGCATCGCGCTCGTCGCCAGCGCCAGATTCGTCACCAACTTCCGCGCTTTTGACGACTCCGCGTCGCCCTCGGGGGTGCGCCGACTCCTTGTGGCGGCGGCGCTCGGTGCCATCCTGCTCTCGTTGTTTGTCGCTGGCGTTCGCGGGATGGCGTGGGCGCGCCCTTTGGAGGGTTCGCCCTACGCTCACAAGGGGCAACAGAACCAAGACCTGGTCTACGTCGCACGATGGCTGGGCGAGCACACTGCTCGGGATCAGGCCATCCTCTTCCATGAGTCGCTTCCAGTGCGCATCGAGGTCGTGTGGTACTTCGACCGGGTGCACGCCTTGGTCCCTGACCTCGACCTCGACGAGCTGCCGGCGGTCATCGGCCCCTGCGAGCCCGCGTATTACGTGCTCGACATCGCCGAAGCCCCGCCTGAGGCCTATCAAGGCTTTCTTCGAGAAGGACGGCCCGCGACGCTGATGAATGGTCACCTCCTCGCGATCAACCTCAGCACGCTCAGCGACACCGAGGCCCTGAACGAGTCTCTCGAGCTCGTCCAGGAGGAGCCCACGCTCTGGTCGACTTACTGGAAGAGCCCGTGGGGAGCTCGCGCGCATTGGGTCTCAGAGCCGACCGGGATTGACGTTCTCGCGCGCCTCCGCACCATCGACTCGTCCCCCACTGGGCCCTCGCCATGAAGTGCTTCCTCGCTCGGCCATATTTGGTCTTCTCATTCGCGCTGCTGGCGTTATTGTTGAGCAATATTGGCGTTCTGCGTTCTCGTCTGCCAGTCTTCGACGCGCCCGCTCTCGGCAGCGTCGACCAGGCCCAGACGCTTTGGGGCGAGGCCGACGCGCCCATGGTCGCACAACATCATGAGGCCTTTTACTTCGCACAAAAGAAGGTCTTGGGCATCGTCCTCGACGAGCGCTTGGAGTCGCCAGCGAGAGCGCTCCTCTTCACTGTCTTGCTGGCCCTTCTCCTCGCCGCACTGATGAGGTCACGCAGTGAGCTGGCGAGCCTCTCGACCTTGGCAGCGTTCGTGTGCACGCCTCTCGTCATCCTGACGGGTTCCTTTCCAGTGCGAGCGCAGGCCTCTGCGTTCTTCATCATCCTCGCTTTCCTCGCGCTCCAAGAGACGCGGCGACCTGCACCATGGCTCTTGGCGCTGGCTGGGCTCGGCGCCGTGCTCGCTGACCTCGGTGGCCTCTTTGGCGTCGGCGCGTTGGCGCTGATGGCCAGTTGGCGAACCAAGCGAACAAACCTGGAGTTCGATTTTTTCGGTGAGCGTCACGCCAGGACGAGCCCCCCTGCGACGGGCTCAACATCAAAGACGGCGGCGTTGGCAGCGGTCTTCTTGGTGGGCCTAGGAGCGGCGTTGCTCGAGGGGAGGAGCGTCGAGAGGGTGCTCCAAGTCGTCGATGGGCGTTTCCATTTTGGCTACGACCATCTGCTGCTCGTCGCGCGTGCAGTCCCGTCACTGCTGCCTCTGCCGGTGGTCGCCGTCACCGCGCTCTGGTCGTGCATCTATCTCCTGCGCCTGTTGCGTGGACAGGCGCGCCCAGAGGAGGGAATCGTCCCATTGCTGGTGGTGGTCCAAGGGCTCGAGACCGTGGTGGTGCGCGAGCCAGCCTTCGCGCCGAGCCTGTACTATGTCGGGCTCGCCGGTGCGATCGCCTTTGGCTTCGCGTGTGATGAGCTTTGGAAGGTCTCGAAGCAGTGGCTGGAAGGAGCGAAGCGATGGCTCAGTGCAATGGCGTTGGGGAGCCTCGGTATGGGTCTGGCCTGGTCGTTGTTCACTGTCGGGTCGCTCTCGCCAGCGGTGCGCATGGACATTCTGGAGGGGTTTCGCATCTGCGTCGTCGAGGGGCGAGCAAGAACCGCGTTCATCCTGGCCGAAACCCTGGCGAAGGAGGGTGAGACCATCTTCTTTGGCCCTGGAGTGGTCTGCGGGCGGTCTTGTATGTCCACCGGCCACACGAAACGCTTCCTCGAGATGCGCTCGTCGACCGATGACGCGGCGCTCCCCAACGAAGGAATGCTCATCGCCAAGGTCGCGCTTCCCGGTCGACGGGTGTGGGCGAAGTCCGACTTTGTCGTGATGGAGTTGGGGCGCAAAGCGATTTCGCGACCCGCGCCTTACCTGGCGAAGCTGAGCTCCGAGACGCCTTGGGAACTCTTGAGCCAATACCCGCTCAACGTCTTGACGACCGACGAGGAGGAGACGCCAACGGCGGAGGAGCCTGAGCCTGAGTAATACGGGACACTATGGGTCCAGAGGCCGCCTCAGCGCCTTTCGAGGCGGGCCACCTAGAGCTTCAGGGGCTCCTCAGCGAACTCGAATCACTCGCTTGTTCTCGACCTTCGGCAGAACGGTAAGGGAGTACATGCGCTTCTTCCCCTTGCCGCTGATTTCGACGTCGTGCTGGCCTTCCCAGAGGTCGACGGTGCCAATTGGGGTCTTGCCGATCTTCGTGCCATCGATTTGGATCTCGAGACCGTCTGCTGGGTTCGTGACGAGCAGCAGCGAGCCTTTTTCGAAATTGTGGTTGACCTCGTACTTTCGACCATCGAAGACGTGCACGGAGATCACTTTATCCGCCTTTTCCTTTTTCCCGACGAGCTTGACCTCGTGGTCGCCAGCAGGAAATCCGAGGGTTCGAGGGGTCGTTCCCAAGGAGCTGCCTTTGTAGAGGATCTTCGCCTGCATGTTGCTCGTGATCCGCACCTCGCCGAATCCTTTGGAGAGGCCTGCGCTGACACCAGGGAGGTTCTCGACCTTGATGTTCGCGATGTCTGCGGTCGTAACCACCGTAGAGACGGGTTCGCCCTCGACGGAGTCGTCGGCCGCTGGCTCATTGCCAGTGTCTGGCTCAACGTCGGGCGCGGCCTGCTGGGTATCGGCGGCGGCGACCGCGACCCTGGTGTCTTGGGCGACGTCAGGCTGCGCCGCAACGGCCCCTGCGTCCGGTGTCTCGGCAGACGCGACGTCTGGCTCGTCCTTGGCACTGGCCGCGTCGACCTCCGGAGGTTTCGCAGCAGTGTCCTTGCCCGTGGCCTCTGCGGTCTTCGCTTCGTCGCCACCAGCGAACATCAAATAGGCGAGCGCTCCCCCGCCCCCAATGACCAAAATCGCGATGATGATCACCGCAATCAAGAGACCGCCGAGCCCTTTCTTCTCCTCGGGCTCGAAGGGTGGCCGCGCGGGTGCAGGGGTTTGCGACTTGGGACGCTGGGTCTTGCCCGGAACCGCCGCCACGGTCTGGTCGGTCGCCACATTCGGCCCAGTGGACCTTGCCTTAAGCTCCTCGAGGGAGACCTGGTGCGTCGCTCCAGCGCCCAGACCAATCGCGTCGAGGTTGGGGCTGGAGCTGAACAAATCGGCGAGATAGGTGCTCACCTCGCGGGTGGAGATGAACACACCGCTGCGCTGCAAGTACATCTCGAGGTCGCGCGCCATCTCCAGTCCGCTGGCGTAGCGTTCGTCTCGGTTCTTTGCGAGGGCTCGGTAGAGAATGGCTTCGAGTTCTTCCGGGAACTGCTCGTCGATCTCTCGTGGGTTCTTGGGGGGCTGGTGGACAATCGCGGTGATTGCCATCAGGTCACTTTGCGTCCCGAACGGGCGTACGCCGAGCAAAAGCTCGTAGAAGACGATGCCCATCGCAAAGATATCGCAGCGACCGTCGAGCTCGCCGCCAGCGATCTGCTCTGGGGCCATGTAGCTGAACTTGCCCTTGACGGCTCCAGTCTGGGTCTTGGTCTGGCTGGTCCTCGCCTTTGCCACCCCGAAGTCGACGAGCTTGACGACCCCGTCCTTGTTGACCAGAAGGTTCTGTGGGCTGATGTCGCGATGCACGAGATGGAAGGGCTCACCACTGCGTGGATCGCAGAACTCATGCGCGTAGTGGAGACCTTGAAGGGCGTCAGCGATGATCCGCGCGGCGATGGGAGGCGGAACCCGCTTCCCAAAGCTCATGGCCCTCTCGATGATCTCGGAAAGGTCGTTGCCGTCGATGTACTCCATGGCGATGAAGTAGGTACCGTCGACCTCGCCCAGATCGTAGATTTGGACAATGTTGGCGTTGTTGAACTGGGCGGCAATGCGCGCCTCGTCCAAGAACATCTCGACAAACTTCTTGTCATCGGCGAGGTGCGGAAGGATCCGCTTGATGACGAGCTGTTTGTGAAAACCTCCTGGCCCCTCTTGAGAGGCAAGGAAGATCTCGGCCATCCCACCCTGAGCAAGCTTGCGCTCCAGGGTGTACTTCCCAAGGGTGCTTTTCTGTTCCGCGTCGATACTCACAGACCAAGGCTCCCGTAGAAGGTGCTCGAATTCGAGCCGGTGGTCTGGATCTCCGTCGATCGACGGACGTTCTAGGCGCGGCCAATCCATTGGCCTCGCTCAAACGTCGATCAGGCCCCTTCGAAGCATCGAGATGGTAAGGCAAGGCCGATCAGCGTGTCAATTGTTGGCCCTCTCTTGGCTGCCGACGCGGGGCGGCTCTGGCAACACCTTTCCGACCCTTTTCTTCGCTGATTACCGCATCAACACAGGCCGCCGTGGTTTTCTTAGGACTCCTCTGGGCGCTCGAATGCATCGCTGGCTTTGGGAAGCGAAATAGTATGCCAGCTCTCGGCGACCTCTCTCGTCCCCATTTTTTCGCTGGCCCGGATCATCGCCCCTGGCGCTCGGGACCCTGGCGCTGCGACTCCGCCAAAGAGCAGCGCCACAGCTCGACTCACCCGTCGATGCGGGGTCAGCTCGAAGGTCTCGGCTCGGGAGAGCAATGAACCCAGGAACTCCCTGCTCCTCGGCTCCTGCGATACCGCTGACACCATTCGTTTTTGGTCAAGAGCAACCAACACGGCTCGATAACGTTCCGCGCCAATGAGGCTGAGCAGTGCGCTCTGCCACCGCTCGATTTCGGACTCAGTGCCACAGCCGCGCAGCGCCTCGGCAGCCTCTTCGACTAGTGCGTCTCGCACACCGAGGCGGTTCAGCGCCATCGCCAGCAAATAGTAGCCGGCATCCACGTCGTTGCTGGCACGATGGATGTGCACCTGCAGGAGCAACAACTCTTCGAGCGAGGTCTCGTCGGCCTGCTCGACGAGCATTTGGATGGCGGCGGTGGACGCCGCGAGGGCATCATCGTGCCGACCAAGCTCGAAGGCCACTGTGGCCAGCAGGTGTAGGCTCCAAGGGAGCGCGCCATAACTGTCGATGAGCGCACTCGAGAGGCTCCACAGCCAGTCCAGCTCGCCTCGAGCACCGACCTTTCTCCGAGCAAAGCGCGCGAGCTTCTCGGCCTCCTCGCTGCCCATCTGGGCCACTGCTCGTTCGAGCGCTGCCGAGACCCGAAGCTGCTCGAACACGATGGAGTCTGACAGCGACGGCTCGAGGGTCTTGGCCGCCATCAACAACGCATTGGCTTGTGTGGGGTCCTCCGTGTGACGAGCCTGCCCCATGTACGCGTCAGCGATGAGGGCGCGGGTGGCGACGACCGCAGGCACGTCGCCGAGCCGACGCTCGGCCACCTCGAGCCAGCCTTCAGCCTCGACGAGGAGGTTTCCCTGCACGGCCGCCTGGGCGGTCAAAAGAGCGTCCGAACCAACCTCGTGCCCCAGCTGAAATGCGGCCCTCATTGCGGCAAGCGCGTTGCTCGCCTCGCCCTCCGCCAGTTCGACCCGCGCAAATCCCGCCAGCGCCTCGGTCGCTTGGGGATCGAGCTCGAGGGCTCGGTCATAGCTCGCCTTCGCACGCCTCGAGTTGTCCAGCGCCTCAAAACAGCGACCGCGCAACAGGTTCGCAGACAGAGTGTCATCATCCCTCTGGAGCGCAGCCAGTGCGGCCTTGGGAGCCTCGCCCGCCAGCAAGCGTTCGCAGGTCGCATGGCTATCTTCACGCCGCATCCAAGCTTCGAGGTCAGGAATCGGCGGCGCAAACGCTTCTAGCGTGCGCTTGGCCTCCTCGAGGTGCCCGCTCTTTTGGGCGAGGACAAAGAACGTCCTCAGGTGACCACCGGAGACAACCCCTGACTCGAACCAGCGAGCCAAAGTCTCGTAGCAATCCTCCGGAGCCTCCTCCGCCAACTCGAGCACCGCATCGCAGAGCCCTTGCTCCTCGCCCGAGACGGGCTCGCAGCGAAGCTCGTGGAGGCCGATCCAACCACGTCGCAGTGAGAGCGCTTCGGCAGCGGGGAGGTCACCGATTTCTTCTTGCACGGTCTGCAACCGGCGTCGGAGAAGCGCTTCGTCGTCGCAACTCCATTCGACCAATCCAACCGCCAGCTCTCTCCTGGCGCTGCGCACATCCAACCCACGCTCCCGTAGGAGCAGTACGGTGGCGAGAGCTTGTTGTTCGAACTGCCGAGCTCGGTCGAGAAACCCGATGACGGAAAGGGCGACTCTGACGATCCCTTGCCCCACTAGAATGTCACCGCTGACGTCGGTGGGTTGCGGATGAACGCGGGTGAACCAATCCGTGAGGTGTCGCGCGACCAGGGCCGCGACTTCAGACATCTGGGTCGCTCCGGAGCTGGCGAGCAACACGCTCTCTCGAATCGCCCAGAGCATCGCGCGAGATTCCTCGATGCCGTCACGGAGCTCAGCCAACGGCGGGAGGTTCAGGTCGGACATCGCGTGTTCGAGAGCGGCGAGCAGCGCGAGAGGATGGCGTGTGGCCGGAGGCGGCAGCTCGCTCTTCTCCTCTGGTGTCGGTCTGCAGAGCACCCACCACAGAGCCTCCTCGGCGAGGAACGCGGCGCTGGGAGGCCCCGCCGCCGTTGTGGGTGAAGCTCCCGCGAAGCAGCCTCGCAACAGACCGCCGTTGGTTAGACTCGTTGTCATGCGCGCTCCCTCTGCGTTGCGCAGCCTCGCACACTTTCGCTGCTTATCAGGGACTTGCGGCGCGAAAACCGGTCGTCCGCTCACAGGACTTCTCTTGGTGGACATTGACGACTTACCACCTTCGTCCGACATTATCGATTGGATTTCGCGCGCGATACTCGGACCAGAGGTGGCTCGATGCGAGCCACCTCGCGTCCCTACACGCGATCGACCCTGACAGCTGTGTTTGACACTCCTTCGCTGGCCCGACTATTCTCCGCCGGCTCCTCGTCCGTCTTCTCGCGCGCAACTCGGCTGCGCATTTGGAGCGGTCGACAGAACGCCGACGCCGGAGGCCCTGATGAAGACCCTAGTCTCGCTCGATGTGAATGGGCGAACGTACGAAATTGCTGTCTCTCCAGAGTTGACTTTGCTCGAGGCCCTGCGTTACGAGCTTGGCCTCACTGGGTCTAAACAAGGCTGTGACAAGGGCGACTGCGGCGCCTGTACCGTGCTCGTCGACGACCGGCCGACGTTGGCGTGCCTCACCCTGGCGGTCGCCGTTCAGGGCCGTAAGGTTCGCACCGTCGAGAGTCTCGCACAGGCCAATGTCCTCCACCCGCTCCAAGACGCCTTCGACCAACACGGCGCAGCCCAGTGCGGTTTCTGTACTCCAGGGATCCTAATGAGCGCGGTCAGTCTGCTCGAGCAAGGTGGGGACGCTCCAGACCGGCTCTCAATCAAGAAAGCGTTGAGTGGAAACCTTTGCCGGTGCACTGGTTACACGAAGATCATCGACGCCGTTGAAGACGTCGCTGCGAACACTTCGTCGCCAGGGCCCCCTGGACATACCGGGTCCTGAACCTCTGCCAGTCGCCCGTACGAGTCGAGGGTCGCGTTTCTCGTTGGTACTTCGGAGGTGGTTATGCCGGCAAGCAAAATTCATACAGTCAAACAAACCCTCCACGTCATCGGACAACGCACGCCAAAGATCGATGGGCCCACGAAGGTCACGGGTGAGGCGCTCTACACCGACGATATGCGGTTACCAGGAATGCTTTACTGCAAGATCGCGCGCAGCCCGCATCCCCATGCCCGTATCCGCTCCATTGACGCTTCGGCGGCGCTCGCCATCGAGGGCGTGCACGCGGTCATTACGGGGAAGGACCTACCAGTCCCCTACGGGATTCTTGGCTGGTCCCGTGACGAGCACGCTCTCTGTCTCGACAAAGCGAGACACGTTGGCGACGCCGTGGCTGCCGTCGCGGCCGAGAGCGAGGCCCTGGCCGTTCGAGCCGTCGACGCGCTCGTGATCGAGTATGAGGTTCTCCCACCAGTGCTCTCCATCGATGACGCCAAGACCCTCGTCGACGAGCCAGTCAACGGGCGAGCCCGCAGCGGCAACGTCCTCAAACGCGTCGAGCTCGAGTTTGGCGACCTGAAAGGGGAATTCGCGAAGTCCGACAAGATCTTCGAGGCCGACTACTTCTTCCACGGCACGACGCACGCCGCCATCGAGCCCCATTGCGCCATCGCCAAAGTCGATGGCGCCTCTCGCCTCACGGTCTGGTCCTCGACTCAGGTGCCGCACTACCTGCACCGCGAGTTGGCGCTCGTCCTCGGGCTCGAAGAGAGCCGCATCCGAGTGGTCCAGCCCAACCTCGGTGGGGCCTTCGGCGGCAAGAGCGAACCCTTCGACCTCGAGTTCTGCGTGGCGAAACTCGCGCTCATCACCGGCCACCCAGTCAAATGCCTCTACACCCGCGAGGAGGTGTTCTACTCCCACCGCGGCCGGCACCCGATGCGAATGCACTTCGAGACCGGCGTCGATGCCGAGGGCAAGCTGACCGCGGTCCGCTCCAAGATCGAGATGGATGGTGGGGCCTATGCGTCATTCGGAGTCGTCACCACCTACTACTCCGGTCAGCTCATGACTGCCCCGTACGCCCTGCCTGCCTACGCCTTCGACTCGACCCGTTACTACACCAACAAGCCCGCCTGTGGACCCAAGCGCGGACATGGGACGGTGCAGCCACGGTTCGCCTTCGAGGTGCAACTCGACGAGATCGCCCACGACCTCCACATCGATCCCATCGAGCTCAGACGCCGAAACTTCATCGGGGACTTCACCGAAACCATCAACGGCCAACGAATCACCTCCAATGGCTTCCTCGAATGCCTCGCAGCCGTCGAGAAAGCCAGCGACTGGAAGGCCCGGCGCAGCAGCTTGCCGGCAGGCGTGGGGCTCGGCGTCGCGGGCTCCATGTACATCTCTGGGACCAACTACCCCATCTACCCCAACGACATGCCCCAATCGGGAGTCCAGGCTCAAATCGATCGCTCGGGCCGAGTGACCCTCTTCTCAGGGGCAAGCGACATCGGTCAGGGCTCCAACTCCATGCTCGCCTCCATCGCCTGCGAGGAGCTCGGCGTCGACCGCCGAGACGTCGTCGTCGTCAGCTCCGACACCGACCTCTGCCCTGTCGACTTGGGCGCCTACTCCAGCCGTGTCACCTTCATGGCTGGAAACGCCTGCGTCGACGCCTGTCGTCACCTACGTACGCAAATCCTCGAGGTCCTGCGCTCGGAATGGCACATCGACGAGCCACTCGACATCTTCGCCGGAGAAGTGCGCACCAAGGACGGCAAACACAGGCTCCCCGTCAAAGAGGCGTTCCGTCTCGCGGAGGCCCGTCTGGGAAGCCTAGGCTCCATGGGCTGGTACAACACGCCCAAGCTCGGAGGCGAGTACAAAGGCGGCAGCATTGGCGCCTCTCCAGCGTATTCGTTCACCGCGCACGTCGCCGAAGTCGAGGTCGACCGAGAAACCGGTCTCGTCGATGTGAAGAGAGTTTGGATCGCCCACGATTGTGGCCGAGCGCTCAACCCCATGACCGTCGAGGGCCAAATGGAAGGCTCCGCCTACATGGGCTTCGCCGAGACCCTCTTCGAGGAGCACGCCGTCGACGCTCGTGGCTTGCACCTGGGCCCCAACCTCCTCGATTACCGCCTGCCAACCCCCCTCGACACCCCGGATTTCGAAGCGCACATCGTCGAGACCTTCGATCCAGAGGGTCCCTACGGCGCGAAAGAGGCCGGCGAGGGCCCCTTGCACTCCGTCATCCCGGCCATCGCCAACGCCATCTTCCATGCGACGGGCGCCCGGCTGCGAGAGCTCCCCTTCACGCCCGCAAAGGTGTTGGCCGCCCTCCGTGCCACGTCCATTCCTGAGCGACTTCCACCGTTGGAGCCTTAGATGCTGCCACTGCCTCCGTTCGCCTATCACCGTCCGCGAGACCTCGAAGAAGCCGTCGCGTTGTTGAGTGAGCTCGGCCCAGACGCTAAGCTCATCGCTGGGGGCACCGACCTTCTGCCAAACATGAAGCATGGTCTCCTCGCTCCAAAGCACCTGATCGCCCTCGACGCCATCAGCGACCTCGATCGCGTCGAGGTCCTCGATGATGGATCGCTCTCCATCGGTGCGCTCACGAGACTCTCTGACCTGGCGGTCCACCCCACGATCCGAGTCCTTATCCCTGTTCTTGCCGAAGCGGCAGCCGAAGTGGCCAGTCCCCAAATCCGCAACATGGGCACGATCGGCGGCAACGTCTGCCTCGACACGCGCTGTGTCTACTACAATCAGACCCAGTTCTGGCGCAGCGCGCTGGGCTTCTGCCTCAAGAAAGACGGAGACACCTGCCACGTCGTCAAGGGCGGTAAGCAGTGCGTCGCGGCCTGTGTCGGAGACACTGTGCCAGCCCTCATTGTCCTTGGCGCGGCGGCTCGAGTCTTGGGCCCTGAGGGCATGCGAGCAGTTCCACTCGAAGCGCTCTACACGACGCCGGGCAGCGACCACCTGAAGCTCGCTCGAAACGAGGTAATCGTCCGGTTCGAGGTCCCCAGACCCGGCGAGCGCTTGCGCTCGGGTTTCTTTAAGCTCCGCCTTCGAAGGTCTATCGACTTCTCCTCCTTCAGCATCGCCGCAGCGCTACGACTCGACGGCCGCACGATTCAAGACCTGAAACTCGCCGCAGTCGCTTTGAACTCCAAACCTCGCGTCCTGAACGCCGAGAAGTTGGGGGTTCTCGGCCAGGACCTGACCAAGGAGGTCATGAGCCATATCGGCGAGCAATTCCAGCGTCGAGCGACGCCGTTGGACAACATCAACGTCGACTCGCAGTGGCGGAAAGAGGTCATTGCGGTCCTCGTCCGGAGATTGCTCGAGCGGGTCAGCGCCGTGGGAGCTCAGACAGCGAGTGTGTCGTCGTGAGCTCCTTGCCACCCCATTTAGCGGCAATGCGGGCTGCGCCCCCCAAGGCCTCGGCCCCCAAACCTGAGCCCATGGCCAAACGCAACGATGTGTTCGAGGCCCTCGTCGACCTCAGGCGACGAAAGATCCCTTGCGTCCTGTGTACCGTCGTTGAGTCCAAAGGCTCCTCTCCGCTCAAGGTCGGCGCCAAGATGGTGGTCTGCGAGGACTCGTGCGCCTATGGAACCATTGGCGGCGGCGCGGTCGAACACGTGGTACAGCAGCAGGCCCGGCAGGCTCTGGCCGATGGAAGCGGGGCGAAGCTGGTGACTCATCACCTGACCAAAGACCTCGGCATGTGTTGCGGAGGAACGATGAGCGTGTTCATGGAACTTCAAGTCGCCGCGCCTACTCTCTATGTGTTTGGCGCTGGGCACGTCTCGATGCCGCTCTGCGCGTTCGCAACCAGCGCTGGCTTTGAGACTTGTGTGGTCGATGAGCGCAGTGATTGGGCGAATTCCGAGCGGTTCCCTACCGTCGCGAGCCTTCGCTGCGAGTCGGCCGTCGCACTCCTCGAGGCCCTCGAGCTTCCCGCCGATGCCTATGTCGTCGTGCTCACCCACGACCACGCCCTCGACTACGAGCTCTTGAAGGCCGTCGTGGGCAAGCCGCTGGCCTACCTCGGCGTCATCGGCAGTCAGCGAAAGGGGGCACGGTTCAGGCAGAGACTGGTCGCCGAAGGCTTCGATGAGTCCGTCGCCGAGCGCTTCCAGACCCCGATGGGAGTCGACATCGGGGCCGTCACTGCCGAGGAGATTGCGGTCAGCATCGTCGCTGAGCTCGTGCGCGTGAGGCGCTCGCGGGAGTCGAAATGAACGTGCTGGTGCTCGCCGCCGGAGGGGGGACGCGATTCGGTGGCCCCAAGGCGTTGGCCACCTTCGACCGCTCACGTCTCGTCCCCGGCGAGCAAGAATCCGAGCGCACCTTCCTGGAGATCATCGTAGGTGGTCTGCCACTAGCGAAGGTCACTGTCGTGATCGGAGCCTCTGCGGATGAGGCGCAAGAGCACCACCGGGCGCTCGATGTCCGGTGGGTTCGCAACGTGGTGTGGGACTCGACCGACATGATGGCCTCGCTGCGCTTGGGATTGGCGGCGTGCGGTGCCTCCGAGCCAACGCTGGTCTGGCCAGTGGATTGTCCGCACGCGGATCACGACCTCGTGCTGGCGCTCGAGCGCGCGGTTGCTGATGCTCCGTGTCCGTGGGCCGCTGTCCCCCATCATGCGGGACTCCCAGGGCATCCGATTGCGCTCTCGCCCAGAGCGTGCGCGGAGTTGGTCGCAAGTGACCTGGGGACGTTAAGGGAGTGGCTCGAAGGCCACCGTGACGAGGTCGCGCGTTTGGACTGGCCGAACCCATGCGTGCTCTTGAACGTCAATACTCCTGAAGATGGCTCCCGCTGAGCGCCCGAGTGATGGCTTTGGGGAGCCTCGGTTTTTGCGGTCTTTGGGGCGTGAACTAGAATCGGCGCTGAATGGCCCTCTGCTGATGCGGCGTCGGGGTCGCTGGAGCCCTCTATGAAAGTCGGACTGGTCCTCATTTTCACCTTGGTCGTGGGGCTGCTCGTAGGCCTGGCCACGGTTCCAGCCGTGTCAGGCGAAGGCCTCCCCCACGTTGTCGATGCCGACGCAGACAATATCGCCGACGTGCTCGACAACTGTCCGACGGTGTCCAACGCGGACCAAGAAGATCTCGACGCCGATGGCTTGGGCGACTCGTGCGACCCCGACCGCGATGGGGACGGCATTTACAACGTCTTGGACAACTGCCCCCGGGTCGCCAACCAGACTCAGCTGGACGGCAACCTGGATGGCATCGGCGATCGCTGCGAGCACGCTGGGGTGGACACAGTCGCGCTGAGCGAGTGAGGGCCGTCTCGAGAGGTTGATTGGGGGTCTCGAGAGGTTGATTTGGGGGTCTCGAGAGGTTGATTGGGGGTCCGCGAGGTCTTTCCGGTAGTCAGCGGGCCCGCAATACCGGCGATTTAAGCTGCGAAGACCGCCCGCTCAACCCTTGAAGACTCCTCAAACGACCTCTTCAGACCGTCCTGGCGAGGTTGGGCAGTGGGCGAACGACGTTGTCGAACGCCCGACGAGACGTTGTCCCGAAACTACGGTGTCACTAGGCCGCCATCGGCTTCGTCGTCGACGCTTGGCACCTCGGGCACGATGACGCTGTAGGTCACCTCGGCTTGGCTCAGGGCGGGCTCCGTGCGGTTTGCCTGCCACAGAAGTTCTTCGATGGTTTGCAGCAAAGCTGCTGTCTTGAACTTATCGAGCGCCGAGGTCGCCACAGCATTGTGCAGGTGGGCGAGCTCTGCGGCAGTCTCGTAGCCGATCACATCCGCCTTGTTGAAGACGAGAATGACGGACTTCTTCTCGAGCCCGAGCTCGTCAAGGATCTTTCGAACCGCCTTGATGTGCAACTCGAAGTCCGGGTCGGCAATGTCCACGACATGGACCAAAACGTCGGCGTCATCGAGCTCTTCGAGGGTCGCCTTGAAGGCGGCGACCAGATCCTTGGGCAGGTCACGAATGAAGCCGACGGTGTCCGTCAGGACGATCTCTCTGTCCTTGGGAAAGCGGAGTCGGCGGCTGGTGGGATCGAGGGTCGCAAAGAGCTTGTCCTCGGCGAGGACCTCGGAGTTGGTCAGGGTATTGAGCAGCGTCGATTTCCCGGCGTTGGTGTAGCCGACGATGCTGACGATTGGGACGTTTCGGGTCTTTCTGCGGCTGCGCCGCAGCTGACGCTGTTGCCCCAATTTCGAGAGCTGACCTTCGAGCAGGGCGATCCGATCGTGGGCTCGGCGTCGGTTGACCTCGAGCTTGGTCTCGCCTGGGCCGCGCCCACCGATGCCACCGGTGAGCCGACTCATCGCGGTGTTTTTCTGGATGAGTTTGGGCAGCATGTACTTGAGTTGGGCGAGCTCCACCTGCAGCTTGCCGTCGTGGCTGGTCGCGCGCTGGGCAAAGATGTCGAGGATGAGTTGCGTCCGGTCGATGACCTTGAGTTCGGTGCGATTGGTGATGGCGCGGGATTGAGGTGGCGTGAGGTCGCGGTCGAAGATGATGACCTCGACACCGAGGTCGAGCGCCGAAAGCTCGATCGCTTTGAGCTTCCCGCTCCCAACCACGAACTTCGGGTCGACGCGGCCTTTGCGCTGCTCTTCAATGTGCACGATCTCGACGTTTGCCGTGCGACAGAGCTCATGCATCTCTTTGAGTCGTGAGGCAGAGTCCTTCTCGCCGGTGTCGATGTGGACCAGCAGAGCGGGTGTGCCCTTGGTCTTGATGCGTCGGTCGGCCTTGCGCTCTGACTCTTCCTCGAGGGCAGCAATGAGCTCGAGGAAGTCGACTTCAAGAGCGTTGACGTGACCAAATCGAACGACCAGAGGGGCCTGGGCGTCGTCGCCGGGGACGACGTGGGCGTACTCCACCGCTCCAGGTCGGCCGTCGGCGAGCGCTTCGACGCTGCAGACGAGATCGAGTCGGAGCTTGCTGAGGTCCGTCAGCTCGTCCGCAGTAGTCAGCGCGCCCGAACTAGTGGGAGTGGCGACCAGGAGTCTGAGTCCGCGCAGTCGACTGACGCCCGCTCGCTGTCGGCCAATATCTGGCAAATCCACGCGCAGCGCGTCTCCGACGACGACGTGCTCGACGTGGCCTCGTCGATCCATGAGCACGCCGATCTTGCGGTGGCTCTCGGCCGCAATGGCGGTCATGTGGTGTGCGAACTCAGCGGTGATGATCGCGGCAGCTCGCATCTTTCTATCGAACAAACGCTCGAGCGTCTTGACCTGTCTCGAGTTAAGACCTTTGACATTGCCGACGATCTTCATAAGAGACGCGTCCTTTGGAGCCTGCATGAGTGTTGTTGAGGCCGCAGGAACGCCTATTCCAGCACAGAAACCGCAAACGAACGGCTCGGGCGGATGTGCCACGCTCGAACCCTATCTTGATGACCTGTTTAGCGGTGGTCTATGTCCAAACGCTCGAATCTGGCTGTAGCGTGGATGAGGCCCGCTTTCCAGGTTGTGGAACCGACGTTTGACTCAATGAGGAGTCGTTGGCTCTGAGCAGAAAGCCAGTCCGAACCTAGGTTCGGGCTAGCTTTTGTTCCCGCTAGTGCCGGTCCGGGAAACCCCCATCTGCGGCGCCGCCTTCTTCCCTCGTTCTCGGCGTACCGTTGTACGCCTGTGTCGCTCGGTCGTCGGCTCCTTGCATCTTGGGCGTTTCCGAACGGGCACTCAAAAGATGTCCTTTGGGAAGGATTGCATGTTCCGCCGAGATCGGTGGAAAATGCGACCGAACTCTGAATTCCAAAATGGACTCTTGCTTGAAGCAGAACCGGGGGCTCAAATTATTCGCACTGGCCCTGATATTTTTCGATCCCCATCTGTGCTCGCTCCTTGGAACTTCCCGAGAGTTTGCCGACGGCCTTCTTGTACTCATCGTATGCGGGACAGATCTTGCCAGCCCTTTCGAGGGCGTAGGCGTAACTGCCGCGCCATTTGGCGTTGTTTGGCGAGATCTTGAGTGCCGCCTTATAGAGGTCAGCGGCCTTCGAGGGGTTGGAGAGGATGAGCTTCTTCGCTTCGTCTGCGAGCTCTTCCGCCTCAGCGGGGTCGCCGCCGCCCTTAGCGGGAGGATCTTCGGCCTTGTCCTTGACGGGATCTTTGTCTTTTTTCGGCTTTGGATCGTCGTTCTTGGGTCTGTCTTTCTTCTTCTGGGCTTGCACGAGCGACTCTTCGAGTCGCGCGATCTGAGTGCTCGTGCTGACCTTGTCACGCAGCTCGTCGATCTTGTTCTGTGCCGTGTCGAAGTCTGACTCTTCGATCGCGGCTTCAGCGCTCGTGACGATGCCGGACTCGATGCATTTGACGGACTTCGTGCGCAGGCCTTCTTTGAGGATCTGGCGGGCGGTCCAGCTGTTCTCGTCGTTCACGCTGTCGATCTCTACGAGCGCGAGCTCGCACTCATCGAGATCGAGGTAGTTGATGGCCGAGTCGTAGTGTTTTTTGAGGGCGAGCTCAGCGATGATGCGATCGTATTTCGCCTGGGCGTATTTGTTGCCCGGGTCCTTGGACTGAGCTTGCTTGCAGGCGTCGAGGGCCGCCTCGAACTCGCCTTTCTCTGCGTGCTCATCACACAAGAGCACGAGCTCGTCGACGATCGAACGGTCGACCGTGGGGACTCCACTGATCGCCGGCGCGGTGTCTCGTTTGGTCTCGACCGTCTCTTGTTGAGTCTCGGCTTTCTCTGCGGCTTGCTGGGGAGTCTCTGGTTGCGGCCTGAGGATCATGAAGGCCGCCAAACCGACCACCAGCGCGGCAATCACGGCGAGCAGGATGAAGAGCTTGCCCTTGCCACCGGGGGGCTGGATGTTATCCTCCATGAGCCCAGCGGCGAGGGTAAAGGACCACAAATCTCCTGGGGCACAGAACCGGAACCTCACGTGTCCGAGGTCGATGATCTCGCCGGAGCCCAGCTCTTTGATCGAATACGGCGTGAAGTTGACCTTGACTCCGTTGGCGCTCTTGAGGTCGAGCACTTTGAAGATGCCGTTTGCGGAGCGCACGATTTTGGCGTGTTTCCCGCTGATCGACATGTGGTCGATAATGATGTCGCACTCGTCACTGCGGCCAATTACCATCTCCGTGCGGGCCAGCGGGAACTCCTGTCCGGCGAAATTCGAGGAAATGACGACGAGGCGGCCTTGTTGCTGAGGCGGAATCGGCTGCGGCCCCGCCGCATCCTGCAAGGCTTGCATGTCCTTGATCTGCGTGGACTGATCCTCTTCTGGTGGCTTGGTGTCGTCCTGGATTCGCAACTTGTAGTCGCCGATCAGGACTTCGTCCGGCAGATCGAACTTCTCGCGGCTATCGATCTTCGAGCCGTTCAACTTCGTGCCATAGCGCGAAGCGACGTCTTCGACAAAGATGCCGCCATTGAGCTTGGTCAGCCGGGCATGGCGACGAGACACGTTCCGCTCGGTCAAGCGGATCGTGTTGCCTTCCTTGCGACCGATCGTAATCTCATCTCGGATGAGCGGAACAACAGTCTGCTTCCCCTCATCATCCTCTATCACAAGCTTCAGCATCCGACGTCCTTCTTCGACCTCCATGGATGCGACGTACCAATCTCGAATTAGCACAGCGCTTACGTCATCCCAACTTTCGATCGAAATGACGTGTCTTGCAAGTTACGCTGTTCGAGATACGAGGTATTCGCCTCCGCGTCTCAACTTCACCACCTGTTGGCCGGCCTTGACACCCCTGGAAGTGGCTCGTAACTTACCGCTTTCGTTGAGATCGTTTGAGTTCGCCGAAACATGAGTGCTTCGTGCAACGTCGGTCTGATCTCGCATGAATGAGCAGTAATTTCAGAGCACGCACCACACGGATGTGACTTCAACCGTTCTCGATCGTCGAGTCAAGACTCAGCGAGGCTCTCATCTCGGACCCGACGTCCCTTCTCTCCTACCGACACGCAGAGGTTAATATGGCACTTCGCCTGTATGACACGAGTCAAAGAAAAAAACGACCGTTCGAGCCCATTCAACCAGGAAAGGCCTCGATGTACGTGTGCGGGCTTACTGTCTATGACCTCCCTCACATCGGCCATGCACGCACCTTTGTCGTTTTCGACGTCGTCAACCGATATCTAGCTCAGCGCGGCTTCGAAACTTCCTTTGTCAGAAACCACACGGATGTCGATGACAAGATCATCCGACGAGCCAAGGAGACTGGGGAACGCCCTGAAGATTTGGCGCAAAGAATGATCGACGGCCTGACGTTCGACATGAATTCCCTCGGAATCAAGCGGGCCGACGTCGAACCGCGAGTGACAGAGCACATCGAGGAGATCATCGCGTTGGTGCAGGTGCTCGTCGACAAAGGGTACGCCTACGCCGCCGATGGCGATGTCTACTACCGAGTGAGGAAGTTCGCCAACTACGGAAAACTTTCGGGGCGCAACCTCGACGAATTGGAGTCCGGGGTCAGAGTCGAGATCAACGATAAGAAGGAAGATCCTCTGGACTTTGCGCTCTGGAAAGCCACAAAAGAAGCGGGCGAGCCCTCCTGGAGTAGCCCCTGGGGGCCTGGTAGGCCCGGCTGGCACATCGAGTGCTCGGCGATGAGCGTCCGCCATCTTGGCCCCTCCTTCGACATTCACGGCGGAGGGAGAGACCTCATCTTCCCGCACCACGAAAATGAAGTGGCCCAGTCAATCCCAGCACACGGTGGAGAGTTCGCCAGGTATTGGATGCACGTGGGAATGGTCGAGATCGAAGGCGAGAAGATGAGCCACTCGCTCGACAACTTCTGGACCGTGAGAGACATCCTGAAGCAGGTGCACGCTGAGGCCCTTCGCTACTTCTTCCTGACCACCCACTACCGTAACAACATCAACTTCTCGCGGGACGCCATCGCTGATGCGACTCGTCGGATGATGTACATGCTCCGAACCTTCGAGTCCCTAGAGCAGTGCGACGCCAAATGGTCGGGGGGAGACATCGCGGAAGTTGGCCCAGTGGACAACCAGGCGGAGATAGAAGCCCTCATGCCGTCCTATTTCGAAGCGATGGACGACGATTTCGCGACGCCAAGAGCGCTCGCAACGCTCGCTGATGCCGCGCGTCTGGCCAACAAGCTCGCTGAGAAGAAGGGCAAGCTGAAGGAACCGAGACTCCGCGCCATCCGCCGTCTCAGAACGATCATGTTCGAGATTGGGTCGGGAGTAGGCCTCTTCCAAACTCCATACGAGGACGCCCTAGCCACGATCACCGCCCAAGAGATTGAGCGGCTCGGCCTGGACACGAAAGAAATTGCTAGGCTGGTCGATTCGAGAACCACAGCACGAATCGAGAAGGATTGGGCCGAGGCCGATCGTATCCGAGAGCTCCTCGTCGATATGGGAGTTCAAGTGCTCGACCGGCCAGAGGACACGGTTTGGCGGCTGATCTGAGCTGGCGTCCTGTTCGAGATGCCTGTGTTTCACGGGCATCTCGAACTCGAGCAACTCACCTCGAGAGACGACGAGCTGCGCCGAGCGTAGGACTGACGGGTCTAGCCGAGCGCAGGACGAAACACCTGCTCAAGCCACTCCCTTATGCGTGGCCAAACCTCGATCGGCGCAGTCTTACCAATGACCATGTCGAAGTGGCCGTAGTCACGCGACGCACCTTCCCGCTCACTGAGGATGGCGGTAGCACAGCCATGGATCCTGGAGGCCGTGGCCAGCACTGCTTCCTTGGGGACCTGACGATCGGCGCCTCCTGCAAACATCAGAATCGGCTTTTCAACCTTCAGGGTTTCAGGGAAGCGAGCCCCGTTCGGCCCAAGCGCCATTCCATGAGGCTCGAAAAGCGCCGCGAGAGTGGTCAGCAACTGCGTCGGGATCAGACCAAACCCGTTGGCATGGGTTGCTCGGGCAACCCAACCCTCCACGCCTCCTGGATGAAAGTTGAAGGCGTCGATTCGGTTGGGACGTCGACCGAGTGCTGGGGCAAGACCGTGAGCCAGTGCGCCGAATGGGATCCAGCGAACCCGCTTCAATAGCGGTAGCAGGCGTCTGAGCTTCTCGAAGTCCGTGGCCCCTGCTCCAATGTCGAGCGCGGACCCAATAGTGACGCCACAACGGATGGGGGCCAACGGGTTGAGGCTGAGGTAGGTCAGCAGCAGGATTCCCCCCATGCTGTGCCCAATCCATCCAATCTCTTCGAATCCAGACTCCCGGCGGACACGTTCGACCAACGCAGGAAGATCGCGGCTCAGATAGTCGTCAAAGTCCCACCCGTCTCTCGGACATTGACTGTCTCCAGCTCCCCGAAGCTCAGCGACGTAACAGTCATATCCGGCGTCCGCCAAGAAGAACGCCAGCGAGCGTCCAGGAAAATGGAAGGTATAGCGATTGGCCCCGAGTCCATGAAGGAGGAGCAACGCCCCACGAGCCGGTGACATGGATGAGGCGACACGCCACACAGCGAGGTCCAAGCCGTCATCGGTGCGCGCGGCGAGCCGTTTGGCTGGCTCGGCCGCCATGCCCAGCCAGCGACTCCAGGGCCTAAACGGCGCGTCGTTGAGCCGCATCGAAGCGCTAGGCACAGATGAATCAGTACGTGGTTCCACGTCCCTCGAAGGACTGGCGAAGCACAGGCCCTGGTCGACCGTGCGTGTCCGAAATCTACGAAGCCCGAAGCTGTAACAGCTTCGGGCTTCCCAATCGGGGCGACAGGATTTGAACCTGCGACCACTTGCACCCCATGCAAGTGCGCTACCAGGCTGCGCTACGCCCCGGTCCCATTTGCGCGACAGCGCGAACGGTCGTAGCTAGCTACTCCAAGCCGACCGTACTGTCAATGGGAGTTTTCTCAAATCAAATCAACCTCTCTACATCGAAGACCCAATCGCCCTGTGACATCGAAACCAACTCGAGGACGATGCAGGGTACGACTGAAGAAAGCAGAGAGCTAGAAAGCGCGAGTGACACCGGAGAGCTCCACCAACTCGAGACGAATGCTCCGCGATAACGCCTCGCGAGCTCTGCGATGATTAGCCAGTCTCTGTTCGAGGCTGCTGTTTTGGTCGTTGAGTCTTTCGACCATGACTTCGAACTCCGAACTCTCTTTCGCGAACGCCCGCATCGCCTCGAGTTCTTGCTCCAAAGCAGCCCTGCGATCTCTTTCGCGCTCGAACTCCTCCTGGAGCTCTTGCAACTTCGATGCATGTTGGAGCTCCTGTGCCTCGCGTTGCACACTCTGATCGGCAGCAGCCCGCTCCAACTCGGAGATCCTTTGCTCGGATGCAACGACCTGTCTCTCGAGATCGGCGTTTTTTGCGGCGGCCTCGCCCCCTTGTGCAGAAAGCGTCCGAACCTCGAGGGTGAGCCGCTCACATTCCTCGGCATCTTGTCGCGCTTCGGACGCCTCCACGCTGGACGTCGCCAAGGCCTCCCGAAGTCGCCCAAGCTCCTCCTCTAGGTTGTGCACCGAGGTGGTCCTGTCGCCCAGCACGCTGCGGAGTCTGTCTTCACGGTCCTTTCTTTCCAAGAGCTTGTTGCGAAGTCTCTCTCGGGTCGCGACCAGCCCGTCGCGCTCGACGGTCAACGCCCCGAGCGCCGCTCGAATGTCCGCCAACTCACCCAGCGCGCTGTTGAGCTCGACACCACGGGTCTCGAGCTCCGTTTCCAACGCGGTGATACCGACCTGTAGTGTCGCCAATTCCTCGCTGTCGCGCTCGTCTGGCTGGGGGACGTCAATTCGCGAGCTCTGGGCTTCCCGAACCTCGAGGGCGGCCTGGGCTTCGGCGAGCAAGCGTCGCAGCTTCGAGTTCTCCGCCGCAAGGGTGCTCTCCTCGTCCAACTCTTCGTCGTCCGAGTCTTCTTCTGCGTCATCTTCGAGTTCATCAACGAACGAATTATCGCCTACATGTCCGTCGGTCTCGGACTCTGTAACCACCAGAGATGAGCGTCCAGGCACGAACTCCTTGGACTCCATGAGCTCGCGAATCCGGCGTTTAGCCCCAGCGATGGTGTACTTCTCATCGTAGAGAAGGCACTTGATCTGAAGCAGGACCTCGACATCACGACGTCGATAAAGGCGATGTTTCGAGCGACTCTTCTGGGGTCGTAGGACCCGAAACTCGCTCTCCCAATACCTGAGGATATACGGCTTCACCTCGATCAGTTTCGAGACTTCGCCAATCTTGAAGTAGGTCTTGTCCGGAATGATCACCGACACCGCGTTCCTTCGCTCCCTTTCGGTCGATCCTGCAAACTGCAGAGCTGCGCTCGTCCCCGCCGTACGCTCGAGGCGTTCTCAAGTGTCTGCAGTATGCTACAGAGCCCACTCATGGCCACCGCCCGCTGGGCGAAGGCCCACGCTCTTGGTCCGCGAATTTCTCCGCAAGCCCGCGCTCCGCCTCGCTTCAGTGACCGCCAACAGGGGTGCATTGTTACCCCGAAGGCGGCCAGTGATCAAGCGCATGATTAGGGCGCGTTGGCATTTGCGCGCCCTCCTCGTTAGCCGCAATTGCCCGATCGCCAAAAGGAAACCTGTTGGTTTCCCGGTGCACGATTGTGCAGGAAGTTTTTTTCTGCCCTCAGCGCTGCTCCGCGCCGATACTCGCCACGAGGGCGTTGAGGACCTCGTTGTGAGCCTCGTTCACCTCGATGTCCGTCAGGGTCTTGCCGCCCTCGGCGTCAAAAGCCAAAGGATCTCGGTACTGTAGTGCGAGCCCAATGCTCTTCTTGCCATCTGGAATCCGCGCGCCTTCGAAGACATCGAAAAGGCTCCATGACTCCAGTAGCGCTGGTCGTACTCGTTCGATCGTCTGCTCGATCCGCGCGAATGGGACCGAGGCGTCCAACAGCAGGGCGATGTCTCTCGAGCTCCCAGGAAAGCGAGGGAGCGGCTTGCAGGTAGGCAGCACTTCCTGCTCCGCAAACAACGGGTCGACGCAAAGCTCCGCCACAAAAATGGGGCCGACGACACCATGAATCGCACGCAATACACGCGGGTGCAACTCACCAATCGCTCCGAGGAAGACTTCGCCGCGATAGATTCCAGCTCGAACACCAGGGTGCAGATACGGAGCATCCTCTGCCTTCACGTCCGCGAAGCGAATTCCAAAGCCAAACTGCGACTCCAGCAACTCGATTGCGCCCTTGAGATCGAAGACGTCGAACTCGTTGCGTGCTCGGGACCAATGGCGTTCCGGCTTCCCCCAGGCGACGAGCGTCAACAGCGTCGGCTCGTTGATCTCGCTGCCGCTCCTCCAGAAGACGTTCGCCATCTCGAAGAGTGCGACTCCACTGGCCTGCTGCGCTTGATTGCGCCCAACCGCGACCACCATCTCAGGAATGAGAGAGGTCCGCAGCTCGGACTGTTCGACCGACATCGGATTCTCGATTCTGATAGGCTCCTTTCGCCCTTCGTCTGTGAACCCAAGCGCACTCAGGTAGGAGGGTTGGGTGAATGCGTAGTGTATCGATTCATGGAACCCCGTATGGCAGAGTCGCTGCCGAACACCGGTTTCACGACGAAGCGTCCTCCATGGGACGATGGTAGCGTTCACTGGTGGCTTCCCAATCAGCGGCTCGCGGCGCCTGGTGTGGGCATAGGCGAGCCTACCTTCGGGAAGTCGAGGTTCGATCTTGTCGAGCCCATAGCATCGTGCGAGTTCCTCGATGAGGTCGACCTCGCGTTCCAAGTCGAAGCGGAAGGTCGGGATCTCACAGGAGATCAGCTCTTCTTTGACGCTCGCTTGGATGCCTAAGCCCCCAAGAATCGTGAGCATCTCGTCATGAGACATCGTCGTTCCCAAGAACTGATTCGCTCGAGTGACTCTCAATTCGAGCGCCCTTGGCTCGATTGGGCTCGGATAGGCATCTTCGAGATGAAGCAACGTTCCCCCGCCGGTCTTTTCGATCAGCTCGACAGCTCGACGCAGTGCGCGATGAACGCCGTTCGGATCGACACCACGCTCGAATCGGTGTGAACTCTCGGAGTGAAGGTTGAGTCGTTTCGAGGTCTTGCGGACTCGGCTCGGCGCGAAGTGCGCGCATTCGATGACCACGGTAGTCGTACCCTCATCAACCTCGCTCTCGGCTCCCCCCATCACCCCAGCAATCGCGATCGGCCCCTTGCTGTCCGCGATCACCAGGTCCTCTTCAAGGACTATGTAGGTCTCGTGATCGATCGCCAACATGGACTCTCCGGCTCGTCCACGACGGGCAGTGATCGAGGTCCCGTGGAGCTTTGCTGCGTCGAACGCGTGAAGGGGTTGCCCGAGTTCGAACAAGACGATGTTCGTGACGTCAACGATGTTGTTAATCGAGCGGGCCCCGCAGGCCTCTACTGCGTTGCGCAACCAGGTCGGAGAAGGTCCGACGATGACGCCATCGAGGACCGCGACCGAGTAGCGCGGACAGCCTTCGGCGTCCTCGATGGACACTGAGTAGTCCGAGCGAACCGCGCTGAGAGAAGGGGGGTCGACAATCCGCAGCGGCTTCCCCAACTTCGAGGCCACCTCGCGAGCCACTCCCACATGGCTGAGACAGTCCCCGCGGTTTGGCGTGATGGACAACTCGATGGTTACGTCGTGCAACTCAGTTGCGCTGTCGGCCTCCATCACCGCTCTCAAAGAAATGCCTGGGGCCCACTTTTCATCGAGAACGAGGAGTCCAGCCCCATCGTCTCCAATGCCAAGCTCTTTTTCTGAGCACAGCATACCCTTCGACAGCACCCCTCGGATCACGTCTTCTCTGACGAGATCGCCGTTCGCCATTTTTGTTCCCGGGAGCGCACAGGCGACCAATTGCCCTACGGCCAGATTGGGCGCACCGCAAACCACATCGAAGGTCTGCGCCCCGAAGGAAACGGTCGCGACTTTGAGTCGATCGCTGCCTTCCAACCTCGCGAATCGGTCCACATGGACAACCAGTACGCTGTCGAGGTTTGCCGATCGGGTGTGGATTGCCTCGACCTCGAGGCCAAGCTGCGTAAGGATCGACGCCACGCCCTCAGGGGTTTGTTCACTGAGGTCGACCATTTGTCCGAGCCACGTCCAACTCACTAACATCCCAAACCCCTTCTAGCGCTGAAATTGAGAAAGAAAGCGCTGGTCACTCTCGTAGAACAACCGGATGTCTTTGATGCCATATTTGAGCATCGCGACACGTTCAACTCCAACACCGAACGCCCAACCCGACCAAACCTCTGGGTCAACGCCGCAATCACGCAGGACGTTGGGGTCGACCATTCCGGCCCCCAAAATCTCCAGCCAGCCCGTGCGGCTGCAGACTCGGCAGCCGTCGCCATGGCAAAAAATGCAGGCGATGTCGACCTCGACGCTGGGTTCCGTGAAGGGAAAGAAGCTGGGTCTGAGCCGAACCCCTGTCCCATCCCCGAAGAGTTCTTGCGCAAAGTGCGTGAGCACCCCCTTGAGATGAGCGAGGGTTACCCCTTTGTCGATGTGCAGTCCCTCGATCTGGTAGAACATCGGGCTGTGGGTGATGTCATCATCGCGCCGATAGACCGCCCCTGGTGCAATGATGCGAATGGGCAACTCGTAGCCGAGCATCGTCCGGACCTGAACGGGGCTCGTGTGCGTCCGCAGCAGTCTGCCCCCCTCGATGACCAGCGTATCCTGCATGTCTCGCGCAGGATGGTCAGGAGGAAAGTTCAGTGCCTCGAAGTTGAAGAAGTCCTCTTCGGCCTGGGGTCCACGCGCAACGTCGAACCCCATTCGGCTGAAGATCCCTTCCATTTCAACACGAATGGCGTGGATTGGGTGAGCGACTCCGCACGTTGGAACTCGCCCAGGAAGGGTGAGGTCGAGCTTTCGTTTGGCGAGGTCTCGATCTTCCGTCTGTTGTTCGAGGTCAGCGAGCCGTGCGGCGAAGAGCGCTTCTAGGATGGCTTTGATCTCGTTGGCGCGTGCGCCCACTCGAGGTCGGTCTTCGGGCTCCATAGACCCGATGCCTCTGAGGACTTGCTGCACGCGTCCTTTCTTGCCGAGGAAGTCTTTGGTCAGCGCGGTGAGTTCACCTTCCGTGTCGACTCCCGAGGCACGGTCTTTGGCCTCTTGTTCAAGCCCGTCCAACTCCGAGAAAAGCCCTTGGATGCTCATTTCATTGACCTGTTCGTTTGCAGCCATCCGGTCCTGGACATACGAGGTCCACCACATAGCCACGGAGCGTTTGCGCTGCTCGATTAGCGACTGGCGAATCCATTCGAGACACGGGTCGAAACGAAAAAACCCGCGTCAGCCCGCCCCCCATGCCAGATCGACTTGAGTGACCAACCGTCGCGGGTCCTTCCTGTGGCCCTTTGGCAAACCGAATCTAGGCTTTGACCATTTCGACCAGCCGACCAAACCCTTCCGGATCGTGCACGGCGATGTCAGCGAGAACCTTGCGGTCCAACTCGACTTTCTTCTCGTCGAGAAGGTGGATCAGCCTGCTGTAGTTGACACCGTGAAGGCGCGCAGCGGCATTGATGCGAGCGATCCAGAGGCGTCGGAACTGTCGTTTTCGTTGTCGCCGATCGCGATAGGCATAGACGAGGGCCCGCAGGATGGTCTCCTTCGCCTTGCGGAACATAGTCCCGCGGCCATGCTTGAAGCCCTTTGCCAACTTCAACCACTTGTTGCGTCGTCGGCGAGCCTTAAACCCTCTTCTTACTCTTGGCATGACTGTCTCTCAGTGCGCTCGAGGCGCGGCAAGATCGGGGGGCCTGAGCCACTTTCTCCCGTCAAGACCCAACGGCCAGTATGGCCACTTTACCGGCGCTTACCTCAGAGGTAAGGCAGGCACCCTTTGAGAATCTTCATATCCGACCGGCTGACGTCGGCCGACTTCCGGAGACGGCGCTTTCGCTTCGTCGTCTTGTTGGTGAGGATGTGGCTGTGATACGCCCTATGTCGGCGGATTTTTCCCGTCCCGCTCTTCGTAAACCGCTTTGCGGCCCCTCTCTTAGTCTTCATCTTTGGCATCTTCATCTCCTGTCCAGAGGATGGCCGTCTCAGACCTCCTCGAAAGGATGGCCCCACGCCTGCAATGCAGAGTGGGGCCATTTCTCTTGCAACCGATTCGTATCGGCCTCTAGATTGGCTCGGGCGGATTTGAACCGCCGACCCCTACCGTGTCAAGGTAGTGCTCTCCCCCTGAGCTACGAGCCAACAGGGCAACTGCTCGGCCTGAGCTTCGTTTCTGAAGCCCGCGCGAGCAGGCGGTAATGTAGCGCTCAATTCCCTGCCGGTCAACAGAATATTGACAAAACATGAGCCCAACGGCAGCATCGCCCGTTGCTGTCCGCCCACGAACCCTGACGCACGCTTTCAACGAGTCAGTGTGGAGTTGAAACGATGCGAAAGATGATCCTCAAAGAGCTCAGGCATTTGCTTGGCGCCAGCAAATTGGGGCCCCTGGCGAAGGTTCAAGCGGTTTGGCCTGTGCTTGTGCAGTCACCACTCAGTCGCTATTCGATGCCGCTCGGGTTCGAAGGTAGACGGCTCATTATTGCGGTAGCAAACCCTGCGGTGGCACAAGAACTCATGGCTTTTGAGTCACACCTCGTTGGATCCTTCGCCGAGCTCGACGGTGTGGTCATTCACTCGATTTCGACACGCATCGAAGCCGGTCGGTTCCCGCCGGCAGAGGGCCACCGATTCAAAGCCCCCGTGCCTAACGCACAGGTGACCGAAGCGATCGGTGAGGCCTTGGACCACGTGCCAGATGCGGAACTTCGAGGTCAGCTTCAGAGACTTAGCCGCCGACGCCCTGCGGATGGGGGTTAAGACGAGGTTAGCTGGAACCATTCAATCCACCGCTGCCTCCAAAGCCTTTGCACCCAGACGCGCATTTCACTAAAGATGGGTCTTCTCGCTGGGCTGTGCTCAACCCACTCGATGCTCAATTGCTGAACCGATGCTCACTCGCCGTACACGAGGGTCTCATGAGAACACTTCTTCGAGCCCAGATTCTGGTCATCCTCTTGGTCGCCGCTCTCGGCGGCTGCTCCGATGACATCCAACAACGTCAAACGGACGTCGCGCCGGACACCCAGACTGGCGATGTGACCCAGCAGGACGTGTCAGAAGACACGACCGAAGATACCATCACCACTCAAGGGCTGGCGCCTGGGAGCTACTCCGCCTGCAACTCGACCTCGGACTGCTCGGTTGGAGAGTGCATATCGAACGTCTGCGTCGGAGATCCGACGGCAACGAGTTACATTGCGGTCGAGGCCAACTCCGGCGTCGTCGAGTTTCCTGACATCGACCCCGAGTTGGGATGCTACGCTGTGGCTGGAGCTTTCGACCCCAACGACGGGGTGACGCCGGCTCCGCAAGACCAACTGGTCACTGTGTGGGGGGATATCGAGCGCTTCGGACCTGGACCGTCGACCTTTGATGTCTGCGTAACGTTCTACGACCACGAAAGGCTCCTGGAGTTCTTTGACAACTCTCCATGCAACAAATTGGGCGTGACCCAGGAGCGTGTTGACTGTTTCCGATCCGATCCTTGCCGTTGCGACGCGATGACAGGTACGGAGCAAACCACTTGCTATAAGACGATTGGTTTGTGCGACAAGCTCACTGGTCCCGACAAGACCGCGTGCGAAGCGTCGCTCCCTGATGGCAAGCCGCTCATCTACGGCTATGGGTTGTCTGGTTGCGAAGATGGCCAAGGAAACCCGATGGGGTGCCGAGATGCGGGTGTGCAGCACCTCTTCCGAATCGCGGGCATTCCTGTGAACCGAGATCTGGTCGTCAAGGCCAGCGGACTGGAGCTGCGTTGGGTCGACACTTTCGAATATGGCGCGCTTCTCCCATGGAATAAGGTATCGCACGGCACCGCCGACCCCATCACTGGCGACACGGACACCTTCAAGTTCCAGGCGAACGTGATCGCTGTTGGCGCTTGGGACAGCATCCCAATTACGGCCGGGTTGCCTTACCCGATTGACCGGCTCGATCGCGGTGCGGTGGCCGGGCGGCTCCAAGATTGCGGACTCGAAGGTCGGAGTGCTGCAGACCCAACGATCCCCGCGCTGGACGCCTCGCAGCCCATGGTTCACTCGACGGTCGGTTTCGCAGTGCCTCCAACCAAACTGGCGTATTTCAACGGCAACCCCAACGATTCGCTTCCGGATCCGGGACGCATCGACGCAAACCTCCTCGGCATCTACGCCGCCCTCAACATCCCTTGGGGGAAGAACCGACTCGCCGTTAGAGTCGAACTCGACCAAGATCAAGCTGGTGCGGATTGCGTTTCGGACGGTGGTCATTTCCTTTGTAATGGGCCTTCCCGAAACTTCTTCACAATCCCGCACTCGGTCACCATCATCACGTTCGATGGTCTCTACAAGGAAGCGAATTGATCAAGTAGCCTCCGCTTCGAGTCGAGAGCTGGTCTCGGGCAGCGGGTGTGAGATATAGAGCGCACAACGGTTGAGCACGTTCGTGTCGCGCCTGGCGGTGCCCGACCCAATGCAGCCACTGGAAAGTGCAGCGATTACCATGACACCAAAGGGCGTAAACTCGAGCCCCACCACCAAGGTCGACAGTTTGTCAGAATCTGCAGAGCCAAATGAAGACATGGGTACATTCGATCAGTTCGGTTTGAGCGAACTGATGCTGGACTCGCTACAACGCGTAAACTACCGCACGCCTACGCCTGTCCAAGTCGCATGCATTCCCTTGGTCTTTGCGGGTCTCGACGTCATCGTGCAGGCTCAAACTGGCACGGGCAAGACTGCGGCGTTCGCGATTCCAATCATCGAGATCCTTCAAACCCCTCATGCTGTCGAGTGCTTGGTATTGGCCCCCACGCGTGAACTCGCGAGGCAGGTGACGTCGGAATTCGATGCGCTGTCGACGAACAGGAAGCTCGGCGCAACAGCGATCTATGGAGGCACGAGCTATGGGCCGCAGCTAAAGGCTCTACAAAACGCCCACATTGTCGTTGCTACCCCGGGCCGATTGCTGGACCACTTGAGGAGCGGAAACATCGACCTCTCCACCTTGAAGTTCTTTGTCCTCGACGAGGCTGACGAGATGCTCTCGATGGGCTTCGAAAAAGAGCTCAACGCCATCCTCGAGTTCCTGCCAGCCGAAAAACAGTGTCTGCTCTTCAGCGCGACCATCACTGAAGAGATCAAGGCGCTGTCCTCACACTTTTCCTCGAATCCCGAGTACGTTTCGCTCTCGGGAGACTCCATTGCCGCACAGAGCGTTGAGCATTTCTATTTCGTGACCGAGGGGACGAATCTCTTGAGGGACCTGGTGACCCTAATCGAGATGTACGCCCCACAGAGTGCGCTGATCTTCTGCAATACCCGAAGCGACACCCAGCTCGTGTACTCCCACCTCCATAGAAGGGGTTATGGGGTGGATGTCATCAGCGGAGATCTCACCCAGTCCGACCGAGAGAAGGCCCTCTCTGCCGTCAAGACGGGAAAGGTCCGGTTTCTCGTGGCGACGGATGTCGCTGCACGAGGCATCGACATCTCAGGGCTGCCATTCGTCATCAATTACATGATGGCGGAGAGCGCAGAGACCTACATTCACCGAACCGGGAGGACAGGGCGCGCGGGCCAGCAGGGAATCGCCCTCTCCTTGATGCTGCCTCAGCAGATCGGGACATTCTACCAGCTGAGAAAGGTGCACAAGGTCATCCTCAAAGAGCTGTCGATGCCAACACGGGAAGAGCTTCATGCCATGCGAGAGGCTCGCCATTTGAGCGGCATTGTGGCTGACCTAGAGACATTTGGTGCGTGTTCGGCGTTCAGCGGTATTGCTGCAAGCCTGCTGGAGCGCGAGGATGCTCAAGCTGTGGTCTGCAAACTAATTGGCTTCTACACGCGGGAGAAGCAGGCTGAAGAGCATAGAGGCAAGGTTCCCCCACCGCCCCCCGACCGGCTCTCAACCCCTCCTGCCGCGGTGGCAATGGCTGCACCGGTCGAGAGCATCGGCGAGAGAAGGGTTGGGGCGATAGAGAGCGTCGATTCACGCGAATACGAAGAGTCAGACCGATATCCAGACGTCGACGAATACGCCACTTCGGGTAACGGTCACCGCGACGACCACGACGACACCGATGTCCAAGATGACGACCTCCAAGACTCCGACGAGCCTGAAGGGATGGACTCGCGCTCCGAGGCTGAGGACTGGGGTTCGGTGCGTGTGAATCTTGGCAGCAAAGATCTGGATATCGCGGCGCTTAGAGATCTGGTCTGCAACGTTGTCGGTCTTTTCGAAGAGGACTTGGGACAGATCGAGTTCGGCGACATCAAGTCGACGATTGCCGTGCGTAGCGACTATCTCGAAGACGTGACCGTCGCGCTCAGTGGGTTGACGTATCAAGGCAGGAGAATCCGTGCGTCGGTCGAAGGCTGACAGGCAGTTTGGATCCGCTGTCTTCGGTCCACTCGCAGCATCCGCTGTGCGGCGTTATGATGCTGCTCGCTTTCCCCTCTCGATACCGTTCTTGAGGCCCTTCCGAACAGGAGCGCCAAGATGCTTCGTCTGGTCACTCAATGTCTCTCGTACATTCTCCTCGGCGCACTCCTCGTTTCGTGCGGCGGAGAGAATGAAGCCCCCAAGAAGCACGAAAAAGCCGAGGCCAAAGTCCCGGTCGATCTTCCAGCAAAGCCAAACTTGGACTCCATTTTAGGGGCGCCCCGAACTCTTCCGGACGGCAGCATGACCGTCACGGGATTGATTCTCGACAAGAACCAACACTTCGGTCAGCGACTCAAGGTGCGCGGCGTCGTGCGAGATATCTCTCCTGACTGCCCCTTCCTCACCGATCCGGCTGAGAAGGACAATCGGCCAAAACTGGGTGGCTACAAGCGCATGTGCAAATCGGTGTACATCACGATCGCCGACAATCCAGTCCATCCCAAAGAGTTGCTGCTGGTCGAATACAACCCCTACTTTCATCCACATCTGAAACCCGGCGACGAGATCATTGCGTACGGTCTCTACGACATCAAAGGAGCTGGCTTCGTGCGTCCCAAAGATGGCCTGCTTGTCGTCGAAGACGTGCTCAATCTCGCCGTCGACGCTGAGGGGACGTTCTACAACACTCCCGAAGAGGTCGCGCGGGTGCGAGCAGAGCAAGCGGCGGCGGCAGCAGAGCAACCCCAATAAGGGTCCTCATCCGCACATCTCGGCCCCCACAAACAACGCTCGATTTATGTCCGTAACGGGCACAAATCGAGCGTTGAATTTTCGTGGACACGGAGACCGTGGCCTGCTTCATCAATCGGACTCAGTACTTTGGTTCGTAAGTCCGCACACGTATTCTACGCGGCGATGGGAAGAGCTGGTTGTTGGGTGCGTTTGCGGTCGAGCCGGGCCACCCGGCGGGGGCTTTCCGGGTGGGGCCTCGTCATGCTATCGCATGCGCCGACAGTAGACATGTACTCGGGACCGTGGACATGGCGCATCTGCCGCCGACCATGAACAACCCTCCGGGGTTGCCCACAGCCGACTTGGACAACCCTTCGGGTTGCACCCAACGTAAAGCGTTGGGTGCCCAACGTGAAGCGTTGCGTGGCCGACGTGAAGCGTTGGGTGAACGGCACGGGATCGCGCTCCCCCCGCCGTCGAACCGCGGCGGTCCGCTCGCCCCCCCCCCCC
>Ga0210044_10001084_pt1 | contig 41331 bp, 33 predicted proteins | sample CryGey13umfilter_2_FD_183959 | JGI IMG/M metagenome (GOLD analysis project Ga0210044, IMG submission 183959) | Groundwater microbial communities from aquifer in Utah, USA - Crystal Geyser 4/9/14 3 um filter (SPAdes) (version 2) | ecosystem: Environmental > Aquatic > Deep subsurface >... | reverse complement strand
TTCCTCCCATGACCGGCATCTTCGGTCTGGCGGCGGATGAAATTTATGCCTGTTCCCGTCTTGGTAAAATTCTGCGCTATGACGGCAAGCGCTGGCATTATCAGAAAACCGGGACGGACACCGATGTCACCCGCCTGTGGGGGTGCAGGGAAACCGGGATGATCGCGGTGGGATACGACGGATTGGTCCTCAGGCAGGATGGCGACCATTGGGTGCGGATGACGTTGAACTCGAATGCGGAATTTTACGGGATTTACGGATTCGGTCCCAGGGATATCTATATTGTGGGTTCCGACGGCGCCATTTTCAGATTCAACGGATCTGAATTTTCGGAGATGCCCTCAAGGACGATGGAGTTTTTTCTGGACGTGTGGGGCCCATCCAGCGACATGGTGTTCGCGGTCGGGGACGAAGGCATGATTATGTTTCTCGAAGGCGGTCAATGGACCCGCATCGAATCGAATACCAAAGAATATCTGGCGGCGATCTGGGGCACTTCCGACGAAAATATTTACGCGGTGGGGGACAATGGCCTGATCCTGCACTGGAATGGCGAAGAATGGAAACCTGTGGAGTGAACTGGCAAAAATCTTGACAGATTCTCAGGCGAAATGTTAGTGTCTATCCGATAACCCATTGAAAAAACAGGTATATTTTATTTTCTGGCCGGTAGGGACGCACCTGAAGCCGGTTTTTTTTGATTTAAAAGTATTTTATTATTCATAGATAGGTATAAATACTTAATCTTATATATTAGCTGATTTGTATGTACACTCCTTCCCTGGAAGAGTTCAAAAAAAAAGCCGCGGAAGGCAACCTGATTCCTGTTTACAAGGAAATTGTTGCCGATCTGGATACGCCCGTATCCGCGTATCTTAAAATCCGCGGGGGAGACTATTCGTTCCTACTGGAAAGTGTGGAAGGCGGGGAAAAATGGGCGCGCTATTGTTTTCTGGGGTGCGATCCGTCCCTGATCGTCAGCACCAAGGGAAATACCGTTACCATTCAGAATAATGGAAAGCAGGAAACCGGGACGCTTGCAGGGGAAAATCCGCTTTCAGCGGTCAAGGAGATTCTTGCGAGATACCAGCCCGTATATCAGGAAGGCCTGCCTCGATTCTCCGGCGGGGCCGTCGGCTTTATCGGCTACGACATGGTGCGCTATTTTGAAGGCCTGCCGGAGCGGACCCAGAACGATCTCGATGTTCCCGATTCCCTGTTTGTCATCACCGATACCCTGCTGATCTTTGACAATGTCTCCCAGACGATTAAAATCGTATCCAACGCTCTGGTTGAAGATGATGACCTCGACGGCCTCTACGCCCGAACCATTCAGGAAATTGAGGTTCTGGAAGGGAAACTCCGCGCCGGCATCCCGGATTTAAAAGCGGGAAACGGAGCGGGAACAAACGTGGATGCGGATGGCGGTAAGATCGAATCGAACTTTGCCGAGGAGAAGTTCAAGGAGGCGGTTCTTAAAATCAAAAAATATATTCTTGAGGGAGACGCCATCCAGGTGGTTTTGTCCCAGCGGTTGAAGTTTCCCATCACCCAGGACCCCTTCAATATTTACCGGGCCTTGAGAACGATCAATCCTTCTCCGTATATGTATTTTCTCAAGTTTGGCGGCCTGCAGGTGGTCGGTTCGTCCCCTGAAGTGCTGGTGCGTCTGGAAGGTGAAAAAGTCGAAGTCCGTCCCATCGCCGGGACCAGAAAGCGCGGACGCAACGAAGAGGAAGACAAGGCGCTGGAAACAGAACTCCTGCAGGATGAAAAGGAACTGGCGGAGCACATCATGCTCGTGGATCTGGGACGCAACGACCTGGGTCGGGTTGCCCGGACGAGCACGGTGGAAGTGAACGAAAAGTTCCAGATCGAACGCTATTCTCACGTCATGCACATTGTCTCCAACGTCCGGGGAATTCTGAAGAAAGGATTGGATTGCTTCGATGTGCTCAAAGCGGCTTTTCCGGCTGGAACGGTTTCGGGAGCGCCGAAGATCCGGGCGATGGAAATCATCGAAGAACTGGAGCCGACACGGCGCGGACTTTATGCCGGAGCGGTGGGATATATCAGCTTCACGGGAAATATGGACACCGCCATCGCCATCCGCACCCTGTTGATTAAAAATAATATCGCCTATCTGGGCGTGGGAGCCGGAATCGTGGCGGATTCCGTGCCTGAAAATGAATTCGAGGAGACCATGAACAAGGGCAGGGCGCTTCTCAAGGCCATTGAAGTCACCGAGAGAGGGTTGTTCCAATGATCCTCATGCTCGACAATTACGATTCGTTCACCTATAACCTGGTGCAGTACCTGGGCGAACTGGGGGCGGATGTCCGGGTGTTCCGCAACGATGAAATCACTCTGGATGCGATCGAAACGATGGCCCCGGAAAGGATCGTGATCTCGCCCGGTCCATGCACGCCGCAAAAGGCGGGGATCTCGATCGATGTCGTGCGGCGGTTTGCGGGCAAAATACCGATTCTGGGCGTGTGCCTGGGGCATCAGTCCGTGGGCGTGGCCTTTGGCGGGGAGGTCGTCAAAGCTGGACGGTTGATGCATGGAAAAACCTCGATGATCCGGCACGACGGAAAAAACTTATTTGCAAACCTTCCCAATCCATTTCAGGCGACGCGGTATCATTCGCTGGCTCTGAACAGGAAAAACCTGCCGGACTGTTTTGAGATCACCGCGGAAAGCGACGACAACGAGATCATGGGAATCCGGCACAGGGAATTATTTGTCGAAGGCGTGCAGTTTCATCCCGAATCCATTTTGACGACATGCGGAAAGGATCTGCTGGGGAACTTTCTTGGCATGCCGGCCATCATCAACGCATGAACATTCAGGAAGCCCTGCACAGGATCGTCGACCGAAAAGACCTGACCGAAGCGGAAATGATCTCCGTCATGAACCAGATCATGGAAGGCGAAGCCGGGGTTTCCCAGATGGCCGCCTTTCTTACGGCGCTCAGGATGAAGGGAGAATGCGTTGCCGAAATCACGGGCGCCGCCAGGGTGATGCGGGAAAAGGCCGAATCGCTGCGTCCACGCCGATACCATTGTCGATACCTGCGGCACCGGGGGCGATGGCGGCAATACCTTCAATATTTCCACCGCCGCGGCGTTTGTTGCCGCGGGAACCGGGATCACCGTGGCGAAGCACGGCAACCGCGCGGTTTCCAGCCGCTCGGGAAGCGCGGATGTTTTACAATGCCTGGGGGTCAACATCGACGCCGAAAAACCGCTGGTGGAACGGTGTCTGAATGAAGCCGGCATCGGTTTTTTGTTCGCGCCTAGAATGCACTGGGCCATGAAACACGCCGCCGGGGTCAGGGAGGAACTGGGGTTCCGCACGATATTCAACCTATTGGGGCCGCTGACCAATCCGGCGCATGCGCACGCCCAGGTGATCGGCGTGTTTGAGCGCAAATGGGTGTCGCCGATGGCGCACGTTCTGAAGAGCCTGGGTTGCCGGCATGCGTTTGTCGTGCACGGGGCCGACGGGCTCGATGAAATTTCCCTGATGGACGAGACGTGTGTTGCGGAACTCAATAAAGGGCAGGTGAGGGAATACAAGGTTCAACCGGAAGATCTCGGTCTTGACCGGTGCTCCCCGGAAAAGGTCGGAGGGGGATCGCCGGAAGAAAATGCGGCCATTATCCTCAAGGTTCTGGAGGGGAACCCGGGACCAAAAATGGACATCGTGATTTTAAATGCCGCGGCGGCCATACGTGTGGGCGGCAAAGCGGATTCTTTAAAAAAAGGGTTGGACCTGGCGCGAAAATCGATTTTCTCCGGCGCTGCCAGGCAAAAGCTGGAAGACCTTTGCCGCATCAGTAACTCCTGAGCGGATCAAACGAGTAAAAGACGGAAGTCTCTTATGGCTAATATATTGGATAAAATTTTCGCTGATAAAAAAGAGGAGTTGGACAGCACCCGGCGCAAGGTTCCTCTTTCCGAGCTGAAGGGCCGTCTGGGAGATCAGCCGAAGATCCGCAATATTCAGCAGATATTGGTGCAGTCGCCGCCCTCCCGGATCATAGCCGAGATAAAAAGACGCACGCCGTTCAAGGGAGCATTGCGGGCGGATTTTGACGCCATGAAAATTGCCCGCACTTACGCGGAAAATGGCGCCGCCGCACTATCTATTCTTACCGAATCCCGGCATTTTGGCGGCAGTCTCGATTTTTTAAAGCAGGCCCGAGAACAGGTGGATATCCCCCTGCTCAGAAAAGATTTTATTTTCGACGCCTATCAGATTTATGAGTCCCGTACGAACGGGGCGGATTTTTTTCTTTTGATCGCCACCTGGCTGGATAAAAATCACCTGGAAGATCTCATGGGCGTGGGGAAAGAACTTGGCCTGACCGCCCTTGTGGAATCGCACTGCGAGAAGGATATGGAAAAAGCCATCGCCAGCGGAGCGGTTCTCATGGGAATCAACAACCGCGACCTGACCTCAGGGAAAACCGATCTGGATATTTCCCGCCGATTGATCAAAATGGCGAAGATGATCCCTGAAAGCATTCTCGTCTGTGAGAGCGGAATTCACAGTTCTAAAGAAATTCACGAATTCGAGGAAATGGGAGCGCATGCGTTTCTGATCGGTGAAAGCCTGATGAAAGCCGAAAATATGGGAGAGAAACTGGCGGAGTTTGCCGGGGAGAGAATGAAAGAAGGGTCGAAGGAGTCTTAAAACGGCAGGAGAGGTTTATGATAAAAGCTAATAATTGAAGTGTCCTTTGGCTTTAAGAACGAGGGCGGTTTCCTTGATGATTTCCGCGGCCATTTTCTCATCCTGGGCGAGCGAAAAAAAACCGCTTTCTTCGGCGCGGACTCTCATTCGGGAAACCTGGGTGCCGACGTTTTCCAGGTCGATTAATGATATTAAGGGAACCTCTAAAAATACAAATTTTGCGGTTTTCTCATGATTCCCAAGACTGGTGGCACGGGCTTTCCAGCCCGTGGAGACAGGCTGGAAAGCCTGTCCCACTAGATTCAATTTCCGGACTTCATGGCTTCAGAATGAATTTTTAGAGGTCCCTTTTTTTTGACAGGGTAAAATCAATTGCCGCCGGTAAGAATTAAAATCTGTGGAATGACCAATTTCGGAGACGCATTGCATGCCGTGGAATATGGAGCCGATGCCGTGGGATTTATTTTTTACAAAAAGAGCCCAAGGTCCGTTTCCATGAAAACGGTGAAGGATGTCATTGCCAAGTTGCCGCCGTTCGTTGAAACGGTCGGCGTTTTCGTCAACGAGTCCGCGGACAGGATCAACCGGATAGTCGAAACCTGTCAACTGCATAGCGTTCAGCTACACGGGGAAGAGGGGCCGGAATTCTGCAAAAAAATCCGCAGAAAAGTGATCAAAGCCATCCGCGTTAGGGATAGAAATTCAATTGCCGAAATGGCATCCTACAAGGTCAGCGCTTTTTTACTCGATACCTTTCTGGAGGGTCAGCAGGGAGGCACGGGAAAAGTATTCGACTGGAAACTGGCGCGGGAAGGAAAAAAATATGGTCCGGTGATTCTTGCCGGTGGACTGGACCCGTCCAATGTTTCAATGGCGGTGAACCGGGTCCATCCCTATGGCGTGGATGTCTGCTCAGGCGTGGAAAAAGTCCCGGGGATAAAAAACCCAGCGAAAATGAAGGCCTTTATTAAGGCCGCCAGAGGTTCATGATTCATAGCTTGATAAAGGAATCCTACAATGGATAAAACGATGAAACCGGCCCGGTTACCGGATGAACGAGGGCATTTTGGGCCTTTCGGGGGCAAGTATGTGATCGAAACTCTCATGCCCGCGCTGGAGGAACTGGAGCGGGTTTATGACGAGGCCAGAAAGGACCCCGGCTTTCAAAAGCAACTGGATTATTACCTGAAGCAGTATGTTGGCCGTCCCACGCCTTTATATTTCGCGGAAAATCTTACCCGGCGTCTGGGCGGGGCAAAAATCTATCTGAAGCGGGAAGATCTGACTCATACGGGCGCGCACAAAATCAACAACACGATAGGCAGCGCGCTTCTTGCTCTCAGGATGAATAAAAAGCGCGTGATCGCCGAAACGGGCGCGGGTCAGCATGGGGTGGCCACCGCGACGGCGGCTTCGCTGTTCGGGCTGGAGTGCGATGTGTTCATGGGGGAGGAAGACATGCGCCGCCAGGCGCTGAATGTCTTCCGCATGCGGCTTCTGGGAGCCACGGTGATCCCGGTGACCAGCGGGACGCGCACGCTGAAAGACGCCACCAGCGAGGCGATACGCAACTGGATCACCACGGTCGAAAGCACGCATTACATCATCGGCTCCGTGGTCGGACCGCATCCTTATCCCATGATTGTGCGCGATTTTCAAAAAGTGATCGGCGAGGAAGTGACACGGCAGATCCTGGAGGTGGAAAAACGTCTTCCCGATGTCTGTGTGGCCTGTGTCGGCGGCGGCAGCAATTCGATGGGCCTGTTTTATCCGTTTGTGAATCATGAAAGCGTTCGTCTTGTCGGCGTTGAAGCCGCCGGGCTGGGCATTGAGACCGGAAAGCACGGGGCGACTCTCAGTCATGGAAGGAGCGGCGTCCTGCATGGCATGATGAGCTATCTCCTGCACGATGATGACGGACAGATCAAGGAAGCGCATTCCATTTCCGCGGGACTCGATTATCCCGGTGTGGGGTGCGAGCACAGCCATCTTAAGGATACCGGTAGAGCCAACTATGTTTCCATCACCGACGAGGAGGCTCTGGAGGGTTTCAAACTGCTATCGCGGGTGGAGGGCATCATACCCGCCCTGGAATCCGCCCACGCCATCGCTCATGTCGCACGGATGGCCCCTGGGATGAAAAAGGATGAGATTATCGTCATTTGCCTGTCCGGGCGCGGAGACAAAGATGTCAATCAGGTGGCGGATCGAATGGGAGTGAAATTGTGAGCCGGATTCAAGATTGCTTCAAAAAACTGCATGCACAGAAACAAAAGGCCCTTGTGGCGTTTATCACCGCGGGTGACCCCGATCTGGATTCCACACGGCGGGTGTTTTCCGTCATGGAAAAAAATGGCGCGGATATCATTGAACTTGGCGTGCCTTTTTCAGATCCTCTTGCGGATGGCCCTGTCATCCAGGCGGCATCCCAGCGTGCGTTAAAGAACGGGACGAACCTGAAAAAAATCATTCACCTGGTCGGCGAAATCCGCAAGACCTCGCAACTGCCCATTGTTTTGATGACGAGTTACAATCCGGTATTCGTTTATGGTCAGGATCGATTCGTCGATGACGCTCTGAAAGCCGGAGTGGATGGGGTCATCATTCCCGATCTGCCGCCCGAAGAAGCCGGGGAATTTTCCGTCTATGCCAATCAGAAGGGACTGGACAATATTTTCCTTCTGGCTCCCACCAGTACCGAACAGCGCGTGCGCATGGTGGCCGGCCAGAGCCGGGGTTTTATTTATTACGTTTCCTTGACGGGGACGACCGGAGTGCAGTCGAAGGTTTCCGAAAATCTCCAGAGCAAAGTGCAGTCGATCAGCAGCGTCGCCGATTTACCTGTGCTGGTCGGGTTCGGTATTTCCGGGCCGGAGCAGGCCAGGGAAGCGGCCCGTGTTTCCGACGGGGTGATCGTGGGAAGCGCGATCGTGAAACTGATCGAAGAAAATGCGGATGCCGGAAAACAAGATATTGCCATCGGCGATTTTGTTTCCCGGGTGAAGCAGGCGATTTCCAGCGCCGGATAAGCTGGGAACCCTGTCGATGAATCCCCGAGTGTCGGTCATCATCCCCGCCTTCAACGAAGAATCCTCCATTGGCCTCGTGCTTCAGGATCTTCCACAAGAAACTCTGCATCAAATCATCGTCGTCGATAACGCATCGAACGACGCCACCGCCGAAGTCGCCAAAAAACATGGCGCGGCTGTGGTCGAGGAAAAGCGAAGAGGTTACGGGTCCGCCTGCTTGAAGGGAATGGCCTGCCTGGACCATCCTGATATCGTGGTGTTTCTCGATGGGGATTTCAGCGATTACCCGGAGGAAATCTCGCAACTGATCGATCCGATTGCTTGCGGCAAAAAAGATTTCGTTCTGGGAAGCCGCATGATTTTTCCAGAAAGCCGGGCCGCTCTGCTTCCCCAGGCCCGGTACGGCAACCGTCTGGCGGTTTTTCTAATGCGGCTGTTCTTTGGTTATCGGTTCACCGATCTCGGGCCATTTCGCGCTATCCGCTATCAATCCCTGCTGAACATCGGCATGCAGGACACCAATTTCGGCTGGACGGTGGAAATGCAGATCAAGGCGGTGCGGCATGGACTAAGAATTGCGGAGATTGCCGTTCATTACCGGGAAAGGGTGGGGGTTTCGAAGATCACAGGCACGGTCTCTGGAACTCTGAAAGCCGGGACAAAAATTATTTATACCATTTTTAAATATTTGATAACCTAGATGACATAAGCCCAGGCCTCACAGGACAATTTAACAGAAGGCGCCATTGCATGAAATATAGAATCGAATTGATCTTTTTGCTGGCCCTGTTATTTTCCGCTTTCCCCGCCGGGTTGTGGGCCGGCGAGGATATTGAGCCGCTTGTGCAAAGCCGCCTGGCGAAAGACAGGCAAACCCTCGATTTGAGCGGATTGACCCTCGGTCCCGAAGGGGCGAAAAAACTTGCCGCCATGGAACAGCTTTCCCAGGTCACCACTCTGTTATTGCAGGACAATAAAATCAAATATCAGGGGATGAAAGCGCTGGCTCAGTCGCCGCATCTTTCCAGCCTCCGGCATCTCGATCTATGGGGAAACCTGATCGGCGATCTGGGGCTCAAAGTTTTGTCGGAATCGCCCTATCTTAAGAACCTGGAGTCTCTGAAAATCTGGAAAAACGAAATCGGGGATGAGGCTTTCGAAATCATGGGGCAGTCGGAAAATTTTCGCAATTTAAAGACGCTGATGTTGAACGATAATCTGATCACCCCCGCAGGCGCGAGCGCTCTTGCCTCCGCACAGTCATTGACGAAACTGGAAACCCTGAATCTTTTCCGCAATGAAATCGGAGAAGACGGTGCGGTGGCTCTGGCGGAGTCGAGGCATTTTCCCAATCTGCAGGCTCTTTATCTTGGGCAAAACAACATTACCGATGCGGGCGCTGAAGCGCTTATGAAGTCGCCGTATTTTCCAAAGTTGAAAGTTCTCGACCTTGTTTTGAACCCTCTGTCGCCGGATGTGCATATCAAGGCGTTCAAGTATAATAAAGAAAAGGGAATTCAAGTGATTATCCGTTGAGCCTGATCCCCTTGTTTTGCAGTTCAATAGGCCGGTCCGTTTTGCGGAGGAGCGCCCGCGAAAATTCAGGATACAATATGCTGCTGAAAAAGATTTTCATAGTGTCGTTTTTTGTTTTCATGGCTCTTGGCAATATTTCAGAGCCTGTTCTTGCATCGCCTGTTTTCCCCTTCAAGGATGTTCAGGATGGTGAACCCGCCGTTAAAGTCACGCTGACTCTTGTCGATGGCGTGGCCGTGGACCCTGAAGGCAATATTTATCTATCCCATCGTTCCAAGAACCGTATTCGCAAAGTGACTCCAGATGGAACCATCACCACGGTGGCCGGCAACGGCGTTGCAGGCTTTGGGGGAGACGGCGGACCGGCCCTCAAGGCCACGCTCAATTTTCCCGCGGGTCTGGCTCTGGATTCCAATGGAAACCTTTACATTGCCGACCGCAACAATCATCGCATCCGCAAAGTGACTCCAGATGGAATCATCACCACCGTGGCCGGAAACGGGGTTCCAGATTTCACCGGGGATGCAGGTTTGGCTCTGCAAGCCAGTCTGAATTTTCCCTCGGATGTGGCTCTCGATTCCAGGAACAATCTTTATATTTCCGATCGATCCAACAACCGCATACGAAAAGTCGATGGCAACGGAATCATCACCACCTTTGCGGGGCAGGGGTCTCCGGGGTTTGGAGGGGATTTCGGCCCCGCAAAGGACGCGCTTCTCAAATACCCGTTCGGCATCTGCATCGATGTCCAGGACAGCCTGTTCATAGCGGATCGCGGCAATAACCGCATTCGCAGGGTCGATGGCAATGGAATCATCACCACCTTTGCCGGAGACGGGATGCATTTTTTTTCCGGTGATTACGGTCCGGCGGAACAGGCGAGCCTGGCCTACCCCACGGATGTGGCAAAAGACAGTCAAGGAAACGTGTATATTGCCGACCGCAATAATAACAGAATCCGCAAGGTCGACCGCACCGGAGTGATCACCACTTTTATGGGAACCGGTGTGCCGGAATTTAACGGGGATAACGAAATCGCGGTGGAGACCAACCTTCATCTTCCCTTTGCGATTACTGTAGACGCGAAAGGGGACAAATTGATTGTTGTGGACCGCAATCACTTTAGGGTCCGCAGTGCTCATCTCAGGACTCAGGGGGTGAAAACCATTGCAGGAAACGGCGAGTCCCTGTTCAAGGGAGACGGCGGACCGGGCACGGGAGCCACGTTGGATGCGCCTTCGGGAATTGTGATCGACCGCAAGGGAGACATTCTTTTTTCGGAGAAAAACCACAACCGCATCCGCAGGATCGACGCCGATGGAATCATAACCACCTTTGCCGGCACCGGCTCTCTGGGAAACGAGGGAGATGGCGGTCCGGCCCTGGAAGCGGCTCTTTATCTGCCTTCCATGATGACCCTCGACGCTGAAGGGAATATATTTGTCGCCTGCCGTCTGGGCAATGGATGGATCATCCGCAAAATCGATTCCAAAGGGACGATCTCCCGTTATGCAGGCAATGGCATACAGGGAGATTCAGGGGACGGCGGACCGGCTGTGGAGGCTTCCTTTTACACTATTGCGGACATCGCAATGGACCGGGAAGGTAATCTATTTATTGCCGACCAATCGAAATTCAATATCCGTAAAATCGATCGCACCGGCATGATAACCAGGGTCATGGGCGAGCAACTGATTCATCTGGAAGAAGAGGTTCACCTGAACGGTCTGGTGATAGATCGGGAAAACCGGATTATCTTTTCCGATTCAGGAAGCAGTAAAATAAGGAGAATCGATCCTGATGGAAAAATTGCAGCGGTTGCCGGGACGGGTGATTTTAAAGATTTTGGCGACAACGGCCTGGCTTTGCAAGCGGGCATCCGTTCCCCGGGGGGCCTGGCCATTTCTCCCAGGGGGGAATTGTATTTTTGCGAAGAGACATCGTCTACGATCCGCAAGATCGATAAGAACGGGATCATTTCCGTCGTCGCCGGCACAGGCTATCCCGGATACAGCGGCGATGGAGGGCCTGCCGCGTTGGCCGAGATAAAAAATCCATTTCGCCTGGTGTTTGATAAGGAAGGCAATCTATACTTTACCGACCGGGATAATAATCGTGTCCGCAAAATCGACACCAGCGGCATCATCACCACCATTGCCGGCCATGGCAATTTCGGCTGGTTGCAGGACGGGCTGGAAGTTCGGATCACCATTCAGAATTTTCCCTGAACCCGGAACCCGACGGGCAAAGCGGGTTCCCTGGCGCGGGAGTTGACTACGAAGCGGCGTTATATAATAGTGAACAGATTGCAATTATCCATGAACACTCCCTCACGATTAAAGGAAAAAGATGACAGTTACTGAAATTGCCGCAAAGGCCAAAGCCGCGGCCCTGAAATTGGCGCGTCTTTCGACTCAGGCTAAAAATGAAGCGCTGGCAATGATGGCCGATGCTTTGGAGTCCCATGCGGACGCAATTCTCGACGCCAATCGCAAGGATCTGGAATTTGCCCGCAAGGAAAATATCGCAGGCCCCCTGATTGCCCGCCTGGCTCTGGATGCAAATAAAGTCAAGAGCATGGCCAAGGGAATTCGCAGTGTCGCCGAGCTTGCAGACCCTGTCGGTCGGGAGACCAGCGTCACGGAACTGGACAGGGATTTGATTCTGCATCGCCTGACTTGCCCCATTGGCGTCATCGGAGCCATTTTCGAATCGCGTCCCGATGCCGTGCCGCAAATTTCCTCACTTTGCCTGAAATCGGGGAATGCGGTTATTTTAAAAGGCGGGCGCGAAGCGCAACATACCAACAAAGTGATCGTTTCCCTGCTGGCGGATGCCATCGGCAAGGTGGATGGCGTGCCCGTCACCGCTGTGCAGATGATCGAAACCCGCGCCGAAGTGGCGGAGATGCTCAAGGAAGAAAAGTATATCAACCTGATTGTGCCCAGAGGCAGTAACGCGTTCGTCAAATATATTCAGGAGAATACCAAAATTCCGGTCCTCGGCCATTCAGAGGGAATCTGTCATGCCTACATTGACGACCAGGCGAACGTCGAGAAGGCGGTGCGCGTGGTTCTCGATGCCAAACTGCAATATCCCGCCGCCTGCAATGCCATCGAAAATCTTTTGATCCATCAGGATATTGCCGCAAAAGTCTTGCCGATTCTGGTAACAAAATTCAAGGAGCAAAAAGTGGAGCTGGTGGGATGCGATAAGACCTGTCAACTGGAACCCGCGATCGCAAAAGCCGGCGATTCCGAGTGGGACACGGAGTACACCGATCTGAAACTGGCCGTTAAAATCGTCACCGGTATTGAGGAAGCGATTGAGTTCATCAATACGCATGGCTCAGGCCACACCGACACCATCCTGACTGAAAATAAGGAAGCGGCGGAAAAGTTCATGAGCGATGTGGATTCCGCCAGCGTCATGTGGAACGCATCCACCCGGTTTGCCGATGGTTTTCGCTATGGCCTGGGGGCCGAGATTGGTATCAGCACCAACAAAACCCATGCCAGAGGGCCTGTGGGGTTGGAGGGGCTGGTCATCTATAAATACAAGCTGTATGGCAAGGGGCAGACGGTTGCGGACTATTCCGGCGCAGGGGGAAAAGAATTCATTCATAAACCCCTGCCGCCAGGAAAAGGGTAAAACGGTTCATCAATAAACCCATTGGATTTTAAGGAACCATGTCCGCCTCTCGCCTCAACTTAAAAAACTGGATCATTTTTTTCGGTTTACTGGGCGCGACTGTTGTCACGACCTATATTGCAGGCGGTTTTCTGTTTTCCCTGTTTCTGCTTCTCATCCTCGGGACCCACGAATTCGGACACTATTGGGCCAGCCGCAGAAATAACGTCAAAGCCTCGCTTCCTTATTTTATTCCGGCGCCTCCCATTTTCATTGCCGGAACCTTTGGCGCTTTCATCCAGATCAAGGAATTGATTCCCAACCGCCGGGCGCTGATGGAGATCGGGGCGGCAGGACCGATCGCCGGATTTGTTGTCGCCGTTCCGGTTTTAATTCTGGGTCTATTCCTGTCGGACACGACACCAGCCGATCCTGTTTACGGAATTTCCTTCGGAAGTTCGATCATACTTGCGGGGCTTTCCAAGTTGATCCTGGGAGTGACTCCCCTATCCACTGAAGTCAACATCCAGCTTCACCCCATCGCGTTTGCGGGTTGGATCGGCATGTTCGTGACGGCGTTGAACCTGCTTCCTATCGGCCAACTGGATGGCGGGCATATCATGTACGCGTTGTTCAAGGGGAGGTACCATTTTTTCGCGAAACTGTTTTTCATTCTTCTTTTTCCATTGGGGTACTTCTGGCACGGATGGCTGTTCTGGGCTTTTATGATCGCACTGGTGGGGTTTAGGCCTGCTCCCCTGGTGGACGAGTCCATCCTCCCGGACCGCAGGCACAGGGTTATGGGATATATCTCGATAGCCATTTTCCTGCTGACCTTTATTCCCGTCCCATTTGTAATTATTAATTAGATATTTATAATAAAATCAATTAGTTATTTTGATTTTTCAGCGGGAAGGGGTCTTTTTGACGTCAAGAATGCCATGATTTTCGATAAAATTTAACTCATTGTTTTTTAATCTATTAAAATGCTTAAAAATCGCACATTTCTATGGATGTGTTTGTAAATTATTGATAAATATATGGTTATATTGTTTATGCCGCTGTCCGATGGCCGGGTTCCGCCCAGAAATGTAATTGACAGGCCAAATACCGTATGATAATTTACAGGCATCCCTAAGGGGTGCTGAGCTTCTGTCCTATAGCGGGACATTTCCAATTATAAAGAACGATCTTGGTTGCCATCAAGGTTTCTTTTGGGGAGTTCAGTACCCCTTTCTTTTTTCTTTCCCGAATTTCTCCCTATATAATATATGCAAGGCCCTTTTCTTCCGTGCCCCGAAAAAAAATGGATAGCCAAGAGAATTGATAATTATGATGCCAAAACCCAAATCTTCTGAAAAACTGGTTCATCGCATAACACACATTGTAAGCGCCGTATTTTTAGCGCTATTGACCGTTCATTCCGTCGAAGCGGGAGGGGGCGTGTTCACCATTCCTTCTCTGGAGAAAATCGTTCCCCAGGCTCTGGAAAAAAACCGGGGCCGGTCTTTGTCTCCCCATGAGATTCAGTATCGGGTCAAGGACTACTATTACCAAATCCAGTATCAGACGGAACAGTTGGGCATTGCCGAAGAAGTGAAGAAACACTTTGAAAAAGCGGTCCAAAAATCCGAGGAGCAGTTTGAAAAGGCCGAGGGAGATATTTCCCAGTCGAATATCACCAAACTCAAGCTGGGATTGTCAGGAACGCTTCACGATATTATCGAACTGGAAAATGAGCTGCAAATTTCCAAATTGGCCCTGGGCGAAATCACCGGAATGGATTTCGCGGATGGAAGCAAGCTGGAGGAGGACACCATTCATGTGGTTTCCTTTCCATTTAATAGTTTCAATGAGTTGCTGGAAAAGTACGGGCTGGAACAAATCAGGGCTCCAAAGGTCGAGGAAACTTCTTCCGCAAATTCCCCGAACCCTGCTGAGGGCTCCCTGAAAAGTTCGGGCAATTTGAAATCCGAAAACCTGTTCAGCCTGAAAAGGGCGTATCTTAAAATCAACGAGGCGCGGGGGAAGTTGGGTCTGGCCGAGGACAGCCGGAAAATCACACGCGCTCTGCTGGTGACGGAAGTTGCAAATTATGATTTTGGAATCGGCGACTCAGGCGACCTGTTCGAAGCTCTGATCATTTATACCCGCGTTCTTCGCGGCTACTACGAGGCGGTTTACAACCACAACATGGCAGTCGCAGGTATGGACCGCGAAGTGGCAAAAATTTTCAGTCCGGTAGGTTCTTAAATCCCTATCAGTGAATTGCTCCGCAATCGTTCTGCCGGTTTTTTCAGCTTTAATCCATTGGTTTGAAATCTCATGGAGAATAAAAAGTACTGGATTGCTTTAAATATGGTTGTCGGGGTAGGGAAGACCCTGTTTCACCGTTTGGTCAACAACTTTGGGTCGCCGGAACAGGTGTTTCGCGCTTCCAAAAATGATTTGATGCGGGTGGATCGAGTCGATGAAAGCGTTGCCACAGAAATTTGCAAGTTTACGGTCGATGCGCAGGTTGAAAGAGAAATCCGCTTCATAGAAAAACTGGGACTGCATGTGGCGACATTGCAGAGTTCCGATTATCCTCCATTGTTGAAAACAATTTTCGATCCCCCGCCTGTTCTCTATTATCAGGGCAAAAGTCTCGATCGGTTTCAGGTGCCTCTGGCGGTGGTCGGCACCCGCTTGCCGACCAATTACGGTAAAATTGTGACTGGGGCCCTTTGCGACCGGCTGGCTTCCATGGGAGTATGTATCGTCAGCGGTATGGCCCGTGGCATCGATACCCTGGCGCATCGAGCCGCTCTTCAGGCCGGGGGCGAAACCATCGCGGTGATGGGTTGCGGGCTTTCCCATACATATCCGCCGGAAAACCGGCAGTTGCGCGATAAAATTATTGAGCGGGGCGCTGTGGTTTCCGAATTTCCCGTAACCACGCGCCCGGAACGGTACAACTTTCCCGCCCGCAACCGGGTCATCAGCGGTTTGTCTCACGGCACCCTGATTATTGAGGCTGGAGAGAAAAGCGGGTCGTTGATTACGGCGCAGTTCGCGCTGGAGCAGGGGAGGGAAGTGTTTGCGGTGCCCGGCAACATCAATTCTTCAAAAAGCCGCGAGACCAACCGGTTAATCAAGACAGGCGCCAAACTGGTCGATAGCCCGGAAGATATTGTCGAAGAACTTTCGACCTCCGTTCGGCAACTGCTGGTTAAAAAATCCGCCGATATTGTAGAAATCGGCGAATTGTCAACACTGGAGCGGCAGATTATTGATCTTTTAATCAATGAAGAAATTCATATAGACCGTATTATCGCAAACAGTCGATTGTCAGCGGCGGAAGTTTCGGCTACACTGGTGCAACTGGAATTGCGAGGGTTGGTCCGGCAATTGGAAGGCAAACTGTTTATTGCGACCTGTAAACACGAATAGCTGCAAGTGAGGTATTATGGCTAAATCATTGTTGATTGTGGAGTCCCCAACCAAGGTGAACACGTTGAAAAAGATCGTGGGCAAGGACTTTGTCATCAAAGCGTCCGTCGGCCACCTCAAGGACCTGCCCAAGAAAAAGCTGGGGGTGGACGTGGATAATAACTTTGCTCCCGAATACATCACCATCCGGGGAAAAGGCAAAATCCTCAGCGAGTTGAAAGCGGCGGCTAAAAAAGCCGATCATATCTATCTGGCTCCCGACCCGGACCGGGAAGGCGAAGCCATCGCTCACCATATCGGCAACGAGGTCGCCAAGTTTGCCAAAGGAAAAATTTACCGCGTTTCCTTCAATGAAATCACCAAGAAGGCGGTTCAGGAAGCAATCAGCCACCCGACAGAACTCAATCTGAACCGGGTGAACGCTCAGCAGGCAAGACGCATCCTCGACCGCCTGGTGGGTTATAAGATCAGCCCGTTATTGTGGAAAAAAATTCACCGAGGCTTGAGCGCCGGACGGGTGCAGTCGGTGGCTCTTCGTGTGGTGTGCGACCGGGAAAGGGAAATTCAGGCTTTCGTAAAAGAGGAATACTGGTCCATCACGCTGGATCTGGAAGGGTCAACCCCCCCCGCTTTTGAATCCAAATTATTCAAGGTTGACGATGAAAAGGCTGAAGTCAAGAGCAAGGAGCAGGCGGACGCTATCCTGAAAGACCTGGAAGGCGCCTCACTGGTTCTGGAAGGCATTGCCAAAAAGGAAAGAAAGCGCAATCCATCGCCGCCTTTTATTACCAGCACCCTGCAACAGGAAGCCTCGCGCAAGCTGAATTTTTCCCCCAAGAAAACCATGATGCTGGCGCAAAGGCTCTACGAAGGCCTGGCGCTGGGATCGAAAGGCACCGTGGGTCTCATTACCTATATGAGAACGGATTCCGTGCGCTTGTCCGACGATGCCTTGAACGACATCCGCCAGTTTATTCCGGAAAAATACGGCAAGGAATTTTTACCGGCATCGCCAAACGTGTACAAGAGTAAAAAATCGGCACAGGAGGCGCATGAAGCCATCCGGCCTTCGGATGTGACCCTGGAACCCAACTCCATCAAGGAATATCTCGAAAAAGATCTATTCAACCTGTATCAGTTGATCTGGTCGCGGTCCGTGGCCTGCCAGATGGTTCCCGCAGTTCTCGACACGACTCAGTTCGATATTCGTACCGGCAAGTACCTGTTCCGCAGCAATGGTTCCATTCTCAAGTTTGCCGGATTCATGCAGGTGTATGTGGAAAGCAACGAGGATGAAACGGACAGCTTGGACAAATCAAAAGGCAGTGATACGGACCGTCTGCTCCCGGAGTTGGAAAAAGGGGAAATTTTAAAATTATTGAAAGTTTCGCCGCAACAGCATTTCACTCAGCCGCCGCCAAGATATACCGAGGCTCTGCTCGTCAAAGAGCTGGAGGAAAATGGCATCGGCAGGCCGAGTACCTATGCTTCCATCATCAGCGTCATCAAGGACCGGGATTACATCCGCTCGGAGGAAAGGCGCCTGCACCCATCTGAACTGGGGTTTATGGTATCGGACATGCTTGTGGAAAACTTTCCCGACATCATGACCTCCGAGTTCACCGCAAAAATGGAAGATCAACTGGATCAAATTGAGGACGGCAAAATGGACTGGGTCAACGCCCTGCACACGTTTTACGATCCGTTCAAGGTCGATCTGGAACAGGCGGAAAAGAAAATGAAGGACGTTAAAAGTCAGGTGGAAGAAACCGACGAGGTTTGCGAAAAATGCGGCAAACCCATGATTATCAAATGGGGCCGGTTTGGGAAATTTGTCGCCTGCACCGGCTACCCGGAATGCAAAACCACCCGCAATCTGGGAGAAGACCCGCAATCGGGAAGCGCCGCCGCTGAGGAGGTCGAAGGAAACTGCGAAAAGTGCCAGTCGCCGCTGATCATGAAAATGGGCCGTTTCGGGAAATTCATCGCCTGCTCCAATTATCCTGAATGCAAGTTCACCAAACCCGTCGGCATGGGAATCCCCTGCCCGGAAGAGGGGTGTGAGGGAGAGATTTCTCCGCGCCGGACGAAAAAGGGCAGAACGTTTTACGGATGCAGTAAATATCCTGATTGCAAATTCACCTCGTGGGACAAACCCGTGGCCGAGCCCTGCCCCGAGTGCAAACATCCTTATATGGCGGAAAAATGGAAAAAGGATGAAGGCCTTTCGATTGTATGCCCCAAATGCGGGTTTAAAAAAGCTCACGTGGCGGCTTGAGGTGTCGTGAAACCTTATTTGACGGTAGTAGGCGGCGGATTGGCCGGGTCGGAAGCCGCATGGCAGGCCGCGGAAATGGGCGTTCCGGTCGTTTTATACGAAATGCGGTCGGTGACTGCCACGCCGGTGCACAAGACCGACCGCTGCGCCGAACTGGTGTGCAGCAATTCCCTGGGAAACAATCTGCCGCACTCGGCGCCTTTTCTCTTGAAAGAGGAGCTGAGAAAATTCAACTCCCTCGTGATTGGCGCGGGGGACCATCACTCTGTTCCCGCAGGCGGCGCGCTTGCCGTGGACCGCGAACTGTTCTCGCAGGAAATCACCGAGCGGATCAGCAATCACCCCAACATCACTTTAAAGCGGGAAGAAGCGGTTGAAATTCCCGATGGCCGGCCCGTCATTCTGGCAACCGGTCCCCTGACCTCGCCCAATCTCTCCAATGCCATTGCCAAAATCATCGGCCAGAAATATCTTTATTTCTACGATGCGCTTTCGCCCATTGTCGATGCCAACAGCATCGATTACAGCAAAGCCTTCTTCGCGTCGCGTTACGACAAGGGCGGCGACGATTACCTGAACTGCCACATGAATAAAGAGCAGTACCTGAACTTTGTGCATGAATTGAACCATGCTAAAAAAGTCCCGTTCGCTTCTTTTGAAAAAGCCATCTATTTTGAAGGGTGTCTTCCCATTGAGGAGCTTGCCTCCCGGGGTGAAAAAACCCTGGCCTTCGGCCCCATGAAACCCGTGGGCCTGCCGCATCCTGAAACCGGAAAACAGTCATACGCGGTTGTGCAGTTGCGCCGGGAAAATAAAGAAGGAACGGCCTACAATCTGGTGGGGTTTCAAACCAAACTGACTTATCCGGAACAGAAACGGCTGTTCACCATGATCCCAGGCCTGGAAAACGCCGAATTTTTCCGCTATGGAGCCATTCACCGCAACACCTATATCAATGCTCCCAGCCTGCTTTCTTCCAATCTGGATCTCTGTTCTCATCCCGGGCTCTATTTTGCAGGCCAAATCACCGGAGTCGAGGGGTATGTGGAGTCCGCCACCCTGGGGTTGCTTGCCGCGTTGAGTGCCGCAAAAAGGATCAAGGGAGAAAAATTCGTCCCGCCGCCGATGGATACCGCCATGGGCGCTCTTTACCGCTATGTGACCACCAAGTGTTCCAATTCCTACCAGCCGATGAATATCAATTTCGGCCTATTCCTGGTGAAGGAAATGAAAATTCGCGATAAAAAGGTGAGGAATCAAAAAATCGCGGAAAATGCCCTGGAAAGCTTATCCAGGTGGATGGACGCGTTGAACGAAGAGGTTAAATCCGCGATTTAAAAAACGGATTATTACCCAGGATTTTTTGGCTTTCCCGTGATCGGCAAGATCACTTTTTCTCTGTCCCGGAGATAGAAAAATTTTCCTTCAATGCCTTCACAACCAGGGTTGCCGCAGGTTGATCCAATAGTTTTGGATGATTTTCCAGATAAGCAATGACTTCTTTCTGCGCCTGTTCCATTGTTTTTTCCTTTTTCATTTTCCGTAAGAAGGGTTCTTTGTGGAACCTCCAGGCTATAATCCAAAATTCCGGAAACATACCCTAAGCAGTACCTCTCGTTTATTTTTATTTTATCTTTCTCATTGCCGCATATATCCAGAAAATCATTTCCTGTAATCGCCTGACCCGTCCGGTTTGTGGATGACTCAATATCAAAGTTGCAAGAAAAAGAAAAATGGCTTTACGATTCATCACAGCCTCCAGTTAATGGATCTCTGATAAAAATGTTACCATTTTAAATTTCAGCCGTGGAAGTTTTTATTGAGGTGAAAGGGGGGGGCAATCTAAAAATAAATTTTAGCAAATGAGCGGAGAAGAAGTTTTGGTACATGAAAAAAAATTAATTATATCTTCCTGGCAGGAAAGCCTCCTGAATTTTTTTGAAGTCGCAGTCGCCGTTGAAAATTTTGTAAATCCCATCCTGGTTAAGTGTGATCATGCCGTCCTTCAATGCCTGATTGTGAATTTCCTCCAGCGGAGCTTTTTCCGCGATGAGGCGGTTGAGCTCCGGTGTTCTTTCCAAAACTTCCTGAAGAGCGATCTCGTCTGAATATCCCGTAAAAATGCATTGCTTGCAGCCAACCGCGCGCTTCAATTTCAAGCTATCATTGTACTGGATTCCCAGGTCGGAAAAGTTGGCCTCCCCGTAAAATTTGACAAGCATATTAAACTCGTCTTTGGAAGGATGGTAATCTTCCTTGCAGTGATGGCACAAACCGGGGACCAGTTTCTGCGCCATGATCAATAGAATTGCATCGGCCAGCCGGGATGGATCTCCGTTCAATTCCCGCATCATGCGGATGCAATCCATCGCCGATTTGGCTTTTAGTGATGTGAAAACGAGGTGTTGACGTGAAGCTTCCAGGCAAAGCCCCAATTCTTTTTCGTCTTCGACGTCTCCGACCAGGATGACATCCGGGCTCCCCATTAAAAAAGTTTCCACCGCGCACTGGTAATTGAGACCCACCTCATCGTTGATCTGGATCTGCCGCAATCCCATTTGCACGATCTCAACGGGATTTTCCGCAGTGACTATTTTTTTGTCCGGCGTATTCAAGTGACCCAGCAATGCGTGCAGAGTGGTGGTTTTTCCTGTGCCCTCCGGGCCGGTCAAAACGACCATCCCCTTTACGGAGTGAATGCGCGACATGATTTTATCGAGATTGGGATCGGCGATACCCATCTGGGTCAGGGGAATAAACGATGGCACCGGCTTGCCAATGGGGGAGACGCGGAGCATGGCGTCTTCCTGGTCCCCGATGGTCGGGAAAACCACGGCTTTCAGTTCGTATTTGTTACGTCCGACCGTCCATTCAAACTTGCCATTTTGCGGCAGGTTGGTTGTGGATGGATCCAATCCGGCTAAATTTTTAATATGGCTGATGATGTCTTTCTGGAAAACCGCGGGAATTTCTTCAAATACCCGGCAGGCTCCTTCTTTGCGCAGCCGGACAAGGATATTCCTGCCTTCGCCGCCCGGTTCAATGTGAATGTCGGTGACACCCTGCTTGAGTGCAATGGAAACGATCTCATCAAAAACCTTATGAGAAGATTTTTTGGAGGAGGGTTTCCTCTCCGAGGTGATATCCTGAAACTCCCGGTTTACGACCAAATCCAGGTCGCCGATCAGTGAAAGATCTTCCAATTCGCCTTCTTCAGGCGGGCTGTCTATTTTCAGAGAATCCGGCAATTCTTCATCCGCGTAAAACGAGTTGATGTATTTATGAATATCCATTTTTAATCCAACCCTGAATTCAATGTTTTGTTGAGGGAACCGTTGTTTGATTTTTTCAATTTTTTCCTGATCGGACGGATCGTTGACCAGAACCACCATGCCGGTGTCATCGTATTTCAAGGGGACCCACGTTTCCTTCCGCAGGAGGTCGATGTCCAACCCAAGAATTTCAGGATCGGGCAGGGTAAGGGTGTCGTCGTAGGTGTTGTAAGGCATTTGGTAGAACCTCTCAAGAGATTTTCCGATATCCATGGAACGGAGATAAAGTTCTCCAAGTAAGAGAACTTCCGTATCCTTGCCTGTTTTTCTGGCTCTGGCCATGGTCAGCGTCAATTCATCTTCGGTAAGAAAGCCGTTTTGAATCAGATAGCTGTATTTTGTCGGGCTTGGCTCGACAAATTTCTCCAAATTATGAAATGCCAGCGCCAGAGTCTCGGAAATGAGGAAGGCGTTGTTTTCATCGAATGCATTGAAGCTATCTTCATCCTTTTTGTTGATGAGCTGTAAAACGCCCATGAGCGTGTTTTTGTGGATAAGAGGAATGGTTAACAGGGACCGGGTTTTCATTTTTGATTTTTCGTCCCACGCCCCGTCAAAAACCAGGTCCGGGCTGTATTTTTTCAATTCGCTGGAATCGCTGACATCTTTAATGTTAACCAGCCTTTGCTCTGCGGCAACGTATCCTGAAATGCTGGAATGATTGATGGGCAGGCGGATGGTCTGCAGTGCGTCGTTGGAGCTCAATTTGGAAAATATTTCGTCACTTTCCGGGGCGACCGCAAAAATGGTGCAGGCCTCTGCATTAAATACATCCATCAGGGGGTTTTTCAGATCCAGGAGAATTTCATCGAGATTTTTTGCCGAATGAATGGCGTGGGAAAGGTTGCGGATCCTTTCCTCCTGATCGATTTTTTTTCTGAGGGATTTTCCGTTGCTGGATTCCTGTTCATCCAGCTTGGATATCGCCAGACCCATCATGGGAGAAATGGCTTTGGCTTTCATAAAATCGGCTTCGGAAAATTTGCCCCCGTTGCTTTTGTTGATGATTTCCATAACGCCCACCAGTTTATTCTGATGGGGCAGGGGGATAACCATCAGGGAGCGGGTGGTGAAACTATTTTTTTTATCCCAGGAGTCGTCGTAACTCAAATCCTTATTTACTTTTGCAAGTTCGTCCCTGGAGTGGACGTTTTCAATATTGAGAGGTCTTCCGGTCGCGGCTACAAATCCAGCCAGGTTTTTAGTGGAGATGCCAACACGGATTTGTTCATTGTTCCGGGAGCGAAAGTTTCTGGAGAAAAGTTCTTTTTTGGAAACGTCGTAAGCAAACAGGGTTGCCGCTTCGCAGTCAAAAATCTGCTTAAGATTATCTGTGAGAGAGTTCAATGAGGAGAGGTGCAGATCAAATGGTTTAGACTTTGAATCGGCAGATTCCAGCCCGGTGTTCCCATTGGCACCGTGTTCGCTGATGACCGGTATTTTATGAGAGTCTCCCATAATCCTCAGGAATTATTGGCACTCCAAACGAATCTTTTGCGGGGATAGAAACGTTGAGAGGCTTGCGGCCAAGATTTGAATTCAATTTGAAAAATTTATGGTTATCAGTAAAATAAATACCACAATTTTGATTTTTTGGGGGAAATAAAAGGGGGGAATCGGGAAAAATTTCTGCGCTATCCGGGAAAGCTATATTTTTAAACCCTTAAATAATACAAACCGCCAATACCTGTTTCAGGTCCGTATCTCCTTTAAAAACTTTCTGGATGCCATCCTGCTTTAAAGTAATCATTCCGTCGGCAATCGCTTGTTTCCTGATTTCCTCGACACCGGCCTGTTTCATTATGGTCCGCTTGATCTCCTGAGTCGCTTCCAGAACTTCATGGATGCCTGTGCGGCCTGCATACCCCGAGTCGCCGCAAGCCTGACAGCCCACGGCTTTTTTCAGCGTCAACTCATCACTGTATTCGATCCCCAGCCGGGAAAACGATTCTTCGCCGTACTCTTGAACGATAATATCGAACTCTTCTTTGGAGGGATGATAATCTGCCTTACATGCTTTGCAGAGTGTTCGCACCAGCCTCTGTGCGGCGATCAACAGCAAGGCGTCGGCAAAATTGAGCGGGTTCATGTCCATGTCGAGGAGACGGGTGATAGTTTCTGGTGCGGAATTGGTGTGCAGGGTGCTGAATACCAGATGTCCGGTTAACGATGCTTCCAGACCGATGGAAGCCGTCTCCAAGTCTCTCATTTCTCCGACCATAATGACATCGGGGTCTCCCCGCAGGAAAGAGCGCATGGCACGGGCAAAATTCAAGCCAATTTTGTCCAGCATTTGCACCTGCCGCAATCCCTTCTGCGTGATTTCCACGGGATCTTCAGCGGTCCAGATCTTTTTATGGGGCGTATTGATCGTGCCCAGGAATGAATGAAGCGTGGTGGTTTTACCGGAACCTGTGGGCCCCACAACCAAAACCAACCCATATGGCTTGTGTATCTGTTGTCTGATCACGTCCATGTTCCGCGGGATAAAATTCATTTCTTCCAGCGGAAAAGGCTTGCTCTGCGCCAGTATTCTAAGCACTGCATCCTCATTTCCACCGACTGTGGGACAGGTGGCAACGCGGTATTCGATCTCCTTGCGGCCATAACGCATTTTTATTTTTCCGTCCTGAGGCATGCGGCGCTCGGAAATATCCAGCCGTGCCATGATCTTGATGCGCGAGATAATGGCTCGTTTGTACAATGAAGGAATTTCTTCATAATTAAAGCATTCCCCGTCTTTCCTGAAGCGGACATTGACTTTATCCTTGCCGATGCCGGGCTCGATGTGAATGTCTGAGACGCCGCGTTCGTAGGCGTCAATTAGAACCTTGTTCACCAGGCGGACGATGGTGCTGTCTGTTTCGCTGATGGCGTTGGCTTCATCGTAGTCTTCATGACTGTCGACTACTTTGCTCTCTTTTTCGTTCTGAAGAGCGGTCAGCAGGCTGGAAATTTCTTCGGATTGGCTGGGGGCAAAATGTGTCTCATTTTCATCCAGAACGGAATTCAGAAAGTCGATGATATCCGCTTTGAGGCCGACCTTGAATTCGATTTCATGCTTGCGGAAAATTTGCCGGATATTCTGAAGTTTGTCCGGGTTGGTCGGGTCGTTGTGCAATATGACCACGCGGGCGTTGTCGTTCTGCAGGGGAATCCAGAAGTTTTTTGCCAGAAAGTTTTTGTTCAGCCCCACTAATACTTCTTTAGGTAAAATAATGGAATTGTTGTAGCCGTAATAAGGCAGGTTGTAGAACATTTCCAGTGATTTGCCCAGTTCCTGGCGCGGAATTCCGACCGGGCCGATTAAAAGGGTCTCTACATCGATCTGATTTTTTCTTGCCTTGGTGATGGTGGCGGCCAGTTCTTCTTCGCCGATGAGTCCGTTGTTGATCAGATAGCTGAATTTGGTCGGTTTCTGAGTGACAAATTTTTTCTGGTTCGCAAGGGCAAGAGCCAGCGTTTCCGCCATGATGGAACAGAAACTTTCATCTTTTCCAGTAAAAGGCTCGCCCTGCTTTTTGTTTATCAGCTGCAGGACACCCATGAGCTTTTCATTGTGTACCATGGGGTAGACCAGCATATTCCTGGTTTCCTGTCCGGACTGTTGGTCCCAGGAAGCGTCAAAGCTCAGTTCGGGATGATAGCTCTGCAATTCCTCCGCGTCGTTCACATCGCGGATATTGATCTGTCTTTGTATCATTGCCACACAGCCGGCGATACTGCTGGAAGAAATGGGAACTCTTATTTCGCCTGTCTGGTCTCCCGATTTAAACTTTGAAAAGATTTCATTGTTATTCTGGTCCAGCGCATAAATGGTAATTTTCTCCGCTTCGAAAATCTCCAGTATGGAATCCTTGAGTTCTATAAGGATTTCATCGATATTTTTTGCGGAATGAATGGCCTGAGAAACTCTGTGCAGTTTTTCTTCGGGAGAAACAGCAAGGTTGCCGGATGACGACTGATTTTCCTGGGAGGGTTTGATTCCCCGGCGCTCTTCTTCATCGAGCTTTGCCAGCACCAGTCCGATGGCAGGGGAAATATCGCGCGCGAGTTTCAGATCCGCATCGGAAAAGGGATTTCCGCCTCTCTTATTGATGATTTCCAGCACCCCAATCAACTTGCGGTTATAGGGAAGCGGAACCACCATGATGGATTTTGTAGCGTGATCCAGTAATTTGTCGGTCGTGGAACCATGTGTGAGCTGGGGATGATATCTGGCCAGTTCTTCGGGATTGTTGACGTCGATAATATTTAAGGATTTTCCGGTTGCGGCGACAAAGCCGGCGAGGTTTTTGATGGAAATATCAACACGGATCTCCGACATGAGGTCGGAGACGTGATTCCTTGAATAAAGCTGGCGGTTTTCCCGGTCCAGGGCAAATATAGTGATCGTGTCGCATTCAAAATGTTTTTTCAAGTCTTCAATCAATCCGCAAAGCGACTCGGTCATGTTTTTTGAGGAACGGACTTGTTGAAGAATCTTCTTTGCGGTTTCTTCATGGCCACTATTTATCGTTTGATGATCTAAAATATTGGAGGATGTGTCCATAGGGTCGGTAACGGGGGAAAGTTATAGGAAAAAAAGATTGTTAAACAGAACTGACGGCTAAAACCTGCTTGAGATCGCAGAATCCCTTGAAAATTTTCTGAATGCCATCCTGCTTCAAAGTAGTCATTCCCTCTTCTTTTGCCAACTCCCGCAATTCATTCACGAGAGATTTCTGCATGATTCTTCGCTTCATCTCATCGGTTCCTTCAAGCACCTCATGAATGGCTATTCTTCCCGAGTAACCGGAATCCATGCAGGCGGGGCATCCGACAGGTCTCTTCAGGGTGAGATCATTTGTATATTTGATGCCAAGCTTTTCAAATTCCTTAATTCCATATTCCTCGGCGAGCATTTTGAACTCTTCCTTGCTGGGATGGTAATCCTCCTTGCATTCCTTGCACAGGGTCTTGACCAGCCTCTGAGCGGCGATCAGGAGTAACGCATCGGCAAAGTTGAGCGGATTCATACCCATGTCGAGAAGACGCGTGATGGTTTCCGGCGCGGAATTGGTATGAAGCGTGCTGAAGACGAGATGTCCCGTCAGAGAAGCCTCCAAGGCGATGGAAGCGGTTTCCGAGTCCCGCATTTCTCCAACCATAATAACATCAGGATCTCCACGAAGGAAAGACCTCATTGCCCGGGCAAAGTTCAAGCCGATCTTGTCGAGCATCTGCACCTGCCTTAATCCCTCCTGGGTGATTTCGACAGGGTCCTCGGCGGTCCATATTTTTCTTTCATCTGTATTGATATGGCCGAGACAGGAGTGAAGGGAGGTTGTTTTTCCCGATCCGGTGGGTCCCACGACGAGTACCAGCCCATAAGGCCTCGCAATCATTTTCTTGATCAGCTCAAGGTTGCGGTCGATAAATTGCATTTGATCCAGGGGGATGGGTTTGCTGGATGCCAGAATACGCAGCACCGCGTCCTCGTTTCCTCCTGCGGTGGGGCAGGTCGCCACCCGGAACTCAATTTCCTTCTTGCCATAGCGCATTTTTATTTTCCCATCCTGAGGCATTCTCTTTTCCGCGATGTCAAGCCGGGACATGATTTTGATGCGGGAAATAATGGCCTGCTTGTAAAGATATGGGATTTGCTGATAAACACGGCAGGTTCCATCTTTCCTGAATCTTACTTTGGTGTCCTTTTTCCCCACCCCGGGCTCAATGTGAATGTCGGAGATGCCCTGGTCAAAGGCGTCCGTCAGGATTTTGTTGACCAGACGAACGATGGTGCTGTCCGTTTCACTGATGGCATTGACAGCTTCATCATCCTGTTGTCCTTCACCTATGCTATCGGCTTTTTCATCGACCAATGCATTTAAAAGAGACGATAGCTCTTCTGACTTCGGTTCTGCAATGTCGGATCCCGAGGCCAGGTCGTCGGCCAGAGCCGAATTGAGAAAATCCCGGATATCCGCCTTCAGGCCGACCTGAAAAATGATCTGCTTTTTCGGGAAGATCATTTTGATGTTACGGACTTTATCCTGGTTTAAAGGATCGTCAATGAGGATGGTCGTATGGGTGTTCGTGTTCAGCAGAGGGACCCAGGTGTTCTTGGCCAGATAATTCTTATTCAAGCCGGAAAACACCTGTTGAGGAAGGACGATGGAGTCGCTGTACCCGGTATACGGCACGTCATAGAAATTCTCGAGAGATTTTCCGACATCCTTTCTTTTCAGCTTCAGGTCGCCCAGCAGAATATCCTCTATATCCGTTGGCCCTTTCCGGGCTTTGGAGATGGCTGCATTCAGCTCATCGAGAGAAATGATTCCGTTTTCCACCAGATAACCGAATTTGGTTTGCTTTTTCTGATGCGCTTTTTTCTGATTGTAAAAAGCAAGGGCGAGGGTATCGGCAATAATCTGAGCATTTTTTTCATCGAAAGCAGTGAATTTTTCCGTGCCATTTTTATTGACCAACTGCAACACGCCCATGATCTGGTTTTGCTGAACCAGGGGATAGACCAGCATGGATTTGGTTTTCAGACCCGACTTTCTGTCCCAGGAACTGTCAAAAGAAAGGGCAGGGTGGTAGTTCTTGAGCTCCCGGTGGTTATAGACGTCGGTGATATTTACCGGCCGCTTTTCCTGAGCGACGCACCCTGAGATGCTTTTAGTGGAAATGGGCACGCGAATTTCACTGGTGCCTTCTCCCGATTTTATTTTTGAGTAAATTTCGCTCTTACCCGAATCCACGGCGTAGATTGTAATCATGCTGGCATCGAACAGATCCATGATGGAATCCTTCAACTCAAGCAGGATTTCGTTTATATTTTTCGCGGAATGGATCGCATGTACCGTCGACTGGACTTTTTCTTCAACCAGTTCGATTTCCAATTTGACCAGAGCATGGCCCAAAGTGGTGGATAGTTCTTTCGCCTGTCTCACATCCGCTTCTGTGAATCCGCCGCCGTTCCTTTTGTTTGTGAGTTTCAGAACCCCCGTCAGCCTTTTTTCATAGGGGAGGGCCACAACTAAGACAGATTGGGTTTTTAACCGGGTTAATTTATCCCATGAGTCGTTGTGAGTCAGATCGGGATGGTACTGTTTGACTTCCTGTGGTGAGTAAGCGTTTGCCAGGTTGATCGTTTTTCCGGTGGCCGCGCAAAAGCCAGCTAGGCTTTTGCTGGAGATATCAAGGCGAAACTCCTCCCCTCCGTTTACCCTTGAGCTTTTCGAGTAAATTTGCCGCCTGTTGCGGTCCACGGCAAAAATGGAAGCCGTCTCGCATTGAAACAGGTCTTGCAGATCATCCGCAATCGATAAGAGAATGCTGTTGATGCGGGTGGCCGAGAGAATTTTATTGACAATCGGTTTGACTCTGTCGGAGGCTCTTTTCTCCTGCGCGGCGCCGTTCGGTTCTTTCTCAACCCTGGTGGGTTGAGGGTTGTTTAGCCGCTGCAAATTGCCGTTCCCCGCGATATCTGAAGCTCTGGGGTTGACGCTGATTTCATCGACTTCCAATATCAATGGCAGATCTTCGTCGAAAGCAGGCAGTTTCCCGTTCAGAGAAACGTCCTCACCATTTGCAGATGGCGATTCCTCGCTTTCCTGACGGAGCCTCAGGTTCTCATGGCCGGCGCCGGAGATGAGATCCTTGGGTTTGGAGGTTTTCATTAGTTTGGAAAAAAAGGCCATAATTCACGCAAGCAAAAAAATGATTTTTCGGGGGGTACGAACTGATATTTTACAATCTTAACCGTGAAAACTCAAGGTGAAACCAGTGTAAACCTTTAAAAATGGTATTGATTTTATTGAATTTATCACTATATTTAATAGTTATATTTACGGTATATATATTTGTATAAGTAATAGAGCGGCTGCGTCTTGGGGGGGATCGGTGGGTCGAAAAAATCAGGGTTTTTCAAGCGGTTTGCGAGCAGGCCGGGGGAAGGGGGGGGGTGTCAGATATCCAGATCCTGGGCAAAAACCGCTTTTTCCTTGATGAATTTAAAGCGGGGTTCAGAATCTTTTCCCATGAGTTGCTGAAAAATCCTATGCGTCTGGTCCTGATCTCCGATTTCCACCCGGATCATGGACCGGGTCTTTGGGTTCATGGTTGTCTCTTTCAGGTCCGAGGGCGGCATTTCACCGAGCCCTTTGAATCGGCCAATTTCATAGGAGGACCCGTTCAGTTTCTCAATGATTTGTTCTTTTTCCTTGTCGTCGATTGCGTAGAACAGCTTTTTGCCGGCATCGATGCGGTACAGCGGGGGCTGGGCGATAAAAAGATGTCCCTTGCGAATCAATTCCGGCATGTAGCGGTAAAAGAAAGTTAAAAGCAAAGTGCAGATATGGGCTCCATCCACATCGGCATCGGTCATGATGATGATCTTGCCGTAGCGGAGCTTGCTGTAATCGAACTTGGGTTCAATGCCGGCTCCCACTGCGGACACGATATTCTGGATCTCGGTATTGGCCAGAGCTTTGACCATCGTTGCGGTTTCTACGTTTAAAATCTTTCCGCGGATGGGAAGAATGGCCTGAGTTTTACGGTCCCGTGCCTGTTTGCTCGATCCTCCCGCGGAATCTCCTTCGCATATGAAAAGCTCCGCGTCATCTTTATCGACGGTGGCGCAGTCGGCAAGTTTTCCGGGCAGATTGAGCCGGTGCGAAATCAGGGTCTTTCTCTGCACCGCTTCCTTGGCCTGCCGCGAGGCAATGCGGGCCTGGGCTGAAAGAATGACCCGGTTGGCGATCATGTCGCCAAGGGTTTGGTTGTTGTGAAGCTGATGCTCCAGAGAATGTTTAACCAAAGATTCCACCTGCGACGTGATGTCTGAATTCAGCCGTCCCTTGGTCTGGCCCTGAAACTCCACCTCGCCCTGAAGATACACGTTGATGATGGCGATCAGTCCTTCCTTGACGTCGTCGCTGGTGATTCCGGTGACCCCCTTGGGAAGAAGGCTTCTGCGTTCGATGTACGCACGCATAGCTTTGGTAATGCCATTGCGGAACCCGGTTTCGTGGGTTCCGCCATCGATGGTTTTTATCGCGTTGGCGTACGAGGAAATATTGGTTTCGGTGCTGGACGTCCATAAAAAGGAGGTTTCCACACGCAGATTGGTGTCGTCTTTTTCGATATAAAACGGTTCTTCCATGAAGGTGGGCGTCTTGCCGACGATCTTATGGATATAATCGCGGATGCCCTGCGGGTACTGAAATATATGCTCGTGCGCGTTGGCGTGGACAATGATTTTCAGGCCTTTATTTAAGAAGGCTTTCGATTCGGCCTGTTCCAGCACGAGTTTGGGATTGAATTCGATTTTGGGGAATATTTTTCCGTCGGGCTTGAAGTGGACCGTGGTGCCGTAACTGCGGGAGGGTTTCCCCTTGACCAGTTTTGATGTGGCTTTTCCCCTGCTGTAGGTCTGGGTCCATTCGTGTCCATCGCGGCGCGAGGTGGCTTCCAGGGTTTCCGACAGGGCGCAGACCACGGCCATGCCCACACCGTGCAGACCGCCGGAGACTTTGTAGTTGCCCTGACCGAACTTTCCTCCTGAGTGGAGAGTGGTGAACAGGATTTCCATGGCGCTTTGCTTGGTATTGCGAAAAGTATCGACCGGAATTCCCCTGCCATTGTCCCTGATCGTGACTGCGTGATCTTTTTCCAGCGTGATCTCGATGGTGTCGCAATGTCCGTTCAAAGCTTCATCCACCGAGTTGTCTAGAATTTCCCACAACAGATGGTGCAGTCCGGTCAACGAAGTCGAACCGATATACATGCCGGGCCGGCGGCGGACCGGTTCCAATCCTTCGAGTACCTGTATGTCGTCTGCGCTATAAGTTCCCATAGTCTCCCAACTAAACGATTTTTATGATTTTTCTGCGTTTGGCGATAATCACTCCCTGACTGCCCCGGTTGTATACGGGGATATCCTTCGCCTTGATTTCCCGCGTGTCGCCGCTGTCAAAAATCAAAGTGACTTTGTCTTTTTGATCCACGAATTTAAATCCGGCCAGAGAACTGTCCGCAAGTTTCATCAACTTCACTCCGGTTCCGGTTCCGCCAAGCTGGGCGACCTGATCGATGGGGATGAGCATTCCCTTGCCGCTGGCGGATGCCAGGAACACCTGTTCCGACCGGACAAGAGAGATGCCGGCCATGCGGTCGTCTTTTTTCAGGGTCATGATCTTGCGCCCCGACCGCGTGGTTTCCGTGAGGTTTGCCGCTGGAAACCGGAAACCGAACCCCGCGGCGCTGGCAACCATGAATTCGAGATTTTGCAGATCCGCCTCTGTTTTTGCAGATCCGCCTTTATAGGCCAATAAGTCCTCGGGGTTCAGGGACATCATTGCGATGACCTGCTCACCGTCGCCGAATTTGAACAGATTCTGAATGGGCTCGCCGAATCCCGTGCGGGTATAGGGCAGGCTGTAAACCTTTTGCACGTAGGCCACTCCGAAAGAAGTGAAAAAGGCCACGAGATCTTTGGTGTTGGTTTTCAGCGTGTGCAGGAGGTCGTCGTTTTCCTTGAATTTCAAAGCCGCCGGATCTCCCAGCGTCTTTAATTTTCGCAGCCATCCGTTTTTGCTGATGACCAGGGAGACATCCTCGTGCTGGATGAAGTCTTCGGCGTTGTATTCGATGCTTTCAATGGTTTTAATGGTGGTCTTGCGTTTGTCGCCAAACTTGTGGTTGATCTCTTCGAGTTCCATTTTGACTTCGTTCCAGATTTTTTTGGCGGAAGCCAGGATGCCCTCGATCCTGTTTTTTTCTTTGAGTTTTTCCTGCTGTTCGGCGATGATTTTATCGATTTCCAGCGCCACCAGGCGGTAGAGCGGAATTTCCAGAATGGCGCTGGTCTGCTCGTCGTCCATATCGAAGGCGGTTTTGATTTTCTCATGCGCCTCCTTTCTCGATCTGGAGGAACGGATCAGTTTCAGGGCGTGGTCGAGATCGTTGAAAATTTTGGCAAAGGCTTCCAGGAGATGGAGTCTTTTATTGATCAGGGCCAGCTCATACGTCAGCCTGCGAGTGACGACTTCCTTGCGAAAATCGAGAAAGTAACGGCAAATATCCAGAAGAGACAGCCGGTCCGGTTCGCCATTGGGTTTCAGGCAGGTGAAGTTCACTTGAAAGTTGGACTCCATGTCCGTATGTTTGAACAGATAGCTCATGAGCTTTTCCGCGTCGGAGCCGCTTTTGATCTCCAGAACCACGCGGATTTTCTCATCGCTTTCATCACGGACATCCATTAAGGGCGGCAGTTTTTTCGCGATAATGATTTCGGCGATTTTTTCGATCATCTTGGCCTTGTTCACCCCATAGGGGATGGATGTCAGAATGATCTGCTGTTTGCCGCGGGGCAGGTCTTCCATGGTCCATTCCCCCCGCATCTTGATGGCTCCCGATCCTTCCTCGTAGGTCTTGCGGATATCAGCCTTGGAATTCAGGATAATCGCCCCTGTGGGGAAATCCGGTCCCTTGATGTGCTTCATCAATTGAGCGGTGGTGCTTTCGGGCTCGTCGATCAGACCGAGAAGGGCGTTGAGCACTTCGCGCAAATTGTGACTGGGGAAGGAACAGGCCATGCCCACGGCAATTCCCGATGCGCCGTTGATCAGCAGGTTGGGGATCCGCGATGGCAGGACCACAGGTTCTTTCAACGTATTGTCGTAGTTTTGCTTGAATTCGACGGTGTCCTTTTTGAGGTCCTGTAAAAGGTAACCGGTGATGGGCGTCAATTTGCCTTCCGTGTATCGGTAGGCGGCGGGCGCATCTCCGTCCAGAGATCCGAAATTGCCCTTGCCATCGACAAGGGGATAGCGCATGGAAAAATCCTGCGCCATCCGCACCATCGATTCATAGGTCGAAGCGTCCCCATGCGGATGGTACTTACCCAGCACCTCGCCGATTATTTTCGCCGATTTGACGTATTTGGCCGCCGCATCCACCCCCATGTTTTCCATGGCATAAAGGATTCTGCGGTGAATCGGTTTCAACCCGTCGCGCACATCGGGAAGGGAGCGGGAGACAATCGTGGACAACGCGTAGGTGAGAAACCGGTTCTCCAGCTCAATTTGTATATCAGAAATTCTTTCCTTGGCCATGGTGTATTGGGAGATGGGTTGTTTAAATGATTGACGTGTAAGATTGAAATCCAGCCTGAATGTTCACCCGCGGAAGTTTGGGTGAGATTGGGCCCTGGCGCTTCAGAGTAAAAAAGGGTTTATACGGATGGTTCGATTCGGAATAAAAGTCTGGACAACTTGACGAAAGGCAAACTGGATATTATTAATAGTCACCGGAAGAAAAATATTTCCTCGCATTATATATTAAATATCGGAACAGCGTTTTATTTCCTCGCTAATTATTTAACCATAATTGATACTTAATTTAAATTTTGTATACTGAAAAAATCATTGGAGCCGTTGCGCGGAAAATTTTTACCTGCCCGCGAAAAGTGAATGATTTATACAATATGTAATCATACAAGGCAAGCAAATTCAATAATTAAGCATTTTACCGGGGTTTTCAGTTGCAGCGGCGTTATTTAAACCCTTTTCAGAGTTTGGCCATCTTACAGGAAAGCCGCGGGCTTTCGCTAACCTTTTGAAATTTTGAAAACCATTTAATTTTATACAAAAATTAATCTCATCCAGTAATCAGTCTGGTTAAAAAAAAATCGGGAGCTATTCTATGTCTGATCAGCAATTGCAGGGAAAAGTCATCGAGGCGTTAAAGACCGTCAAGGACCCGGATCTTCATAAGGATATTGTCAGTCTGGGTTTTGTGAAAAATATGAAGGTGGAAAAAGGCAGTGTCAGTTTTGATGTGGAACTGACAACCCCCGCCTGTCCGGTCAAGGAACAATTGAAGACCGAGTGTGAAACAAAAGTTCGGGCCATCGATGGCGTTTCCAGCGTGTCTGTCAACATGACCGCGGTGGTTCGATCCACGGAGCACAGTCAACCGATTCTGACAGGCGTGAAAAATATCATTGCCGTTGCCAGCGGCAAGGGCGGGGTGGGCAAATCCACCGTGGCCGCCAATCTGGCGATTGCACTGAAATTGTCCGGCGCCAAGGTGGGATTGATGGATGCGGACGTTTATGGTCCCAGTATCCCGCAGATGTTGGGAATCCCGATTTCCCCGCCCAAGGGAGGACCGGACAATAAGTTTTTTCCGCATGAAAAGTATGGAATGAAAGTCGTGTCTGCCGCTTTTTTGACCAAGCAGGGCCAGCCTTTGATGTTGAGAGGCCCCATGCTGGGCGGGATCATTCAGCAGTTTTTACAGAATGTGGAATGGGGCGAACTCGATTACCTGGTCATCGACCTGCCCCCCGGCACTGGCGATGTGCAGTTGACCCTGACCCAGCGGGCTCCGCTTTCCGGGGCGGTTGTGGTCACGACTCCCCAGGAAGTCAGCCTCATCGACGCAGACAAGGGCGTCAAAATGTTTCAGCAGGTGAAAGTCCCACTGCTCGGCGTCGTGGAAAACATGAGCTATTTTGTGTGCGATGGCTGCGGTAAAAAACATTATATATTCAAGAGCGGTGGCGGCAAAGCCCTGGCCGACAGGTTTTCCATTCCATTTCTGGGAGAGGTGCCTCTCATTGGCGAAGTCGTTGAAGGCGGGGACTCTGGAGTTCCCGTATTGATCGGCCATCCCGAATCTCCGGCCAGCCTTGCCTACAAGAGCCTGGCAGGGCAGGTCGCCGCCCAGCTGAGCATCAACCAGGCGAAAGAGGATAAACCGGAAACCTCGTTTGAACTTGCGTGGAAGAGCTGACCATGACCGTTACCGCAAAAACAGATTCCAGCCAGCCTTCACCAAAAAAGGTAAGACAGATCGATGAAACGACTCTGGGGATTACGTGGACCGATGGACATGAGTCCGTTTATTCAGTGAAAATGCTGAGGGAAAAGTGCCCCTGCGCCAACTGTATTGATGAATGGACCGGAGAAAAGCGAATTAAACCGGGAATGATCCCGGACTCCATCCGGCCTAAAAATATCAAGTCTGTCGGCCTGTACGCCATTCAGTTTTACTGGAGCGATGGACACGATACCGGTCTGTATCCGCACGAGCTGTTGAGAAAGCTTTGCGAGTGTGAGGAGTGTAAAAAGGCGCGGGCCGCATCAGGGAAAAACTGAACGACTTCTGTTGCACTTATCCCAGCCAGGAGGCCCGGCACGAATCTCTTCCTGATCTGGAGAGAAGGTGTGACAGCGTAAAGGGACCGGACCAGGAGTTGGCCCAGGCCCGGGAGCCGGAAGCGCATTTCGCCCATACCCTCGATTGAAACCGGTTTCTTTTTTTCATTTGAGCACTCCGAAAGATTCTATCGAATTTAGCTGGACGTACCAGTTTCCCGGCAGGTTCTGGGCATCTTTCCATTTTTGCGTTCTCAATGGGCCTGTTTCATAGACGATTGCCGGTTGAGACAATAATGCGCAATCGCTGTTCACCTCGATCAGCTCTCCCGTATAGATGTAATTCACGCAAAACAGGGTAACCCGCTTCCCCAATAAAGCGCGCAACCCGCCGGTCACCTGGACATCTTTTCGCATATAGTCTCCCTTTAAATCCTTTCCCCCGCCATGGTGAACCAGTTAATTCCAGAGTAAATGGATGACGGAAAAAAGCTCCAGTTAATCAGCTGTTTTTACGGTAAAAAGTTAGCATAGTAGTTATTTTTATTTCCGGCTCCGGATGAGATATTATGTAACTATTGATTTATTATGATGTTTCGTGTATATTTCCAGTTATGGTATTTCCTGACTTACCGATCTAAATATTAGCAATAAAGATAATATTCTTTCAAGGGAAATAAAATAATATTTCGCGCTATGGAATCAATAGGATCGAGAATTATTGACCGCAGAAAGGAATTGGGTCTCAAGGCCAAGGAATTGGCCCGGCGGGTGGGATGCCATCCACCCGATGTCAGCGACTGGGAAAAGGGCAAAACCCGTCCCAATATGGATTCTCTTTTCAAGCTGGCGCGGGCACTGGAAACGACCGAGACCTGGCTTGTTTCCGGGGGCGGACATGAGCCAGGGCAGAATGTCAATGTAAACAGAGTTTTTAGAAAATTCCCTGTTGATAACCGGGTTGGAGATACGGATAATAATCCTGTAAGTCACTTGGAGGCGGAAATGCTCAGAGACAAAGACTATATTATCGCCTTGCAAAAAGAAAAAATCCGGGAGCTGGAAGAGCGGGTTGCCCGTCTGGAAGGCAAGGAGACAGGTGAGCTCTCAAAAAAATCTGCAGGTTGATCGATCTGGATCCTGAATCCGGCTCTGTCGTAAAACCCTATCCTGCAACGTTCGGCTTCCGCTTCAAATACGGGGTGGTTGCGATCGCCGTTTTGCTCGTTGTGTTGCTCTGGGCAGGACGCATGGATGAAATCCGCGTGGCTCAACCGGTCGAGGAGGAGAGTGTGCCTGTGTATACTCAATCGCCTGAAGAAGAAATCGATTATGATGAATTTATGAACCGGCTGCCGCTCAGGAAACCTGAACCCAAGCCTGCCATGGATTGGCTGAGCAAAGGGAAGGCAAAAAGGGATGTGGGGTAATTGATAACTGTATTTTAACTTTCCTCAACCACCACCCTGTTCAGATTTTTTAATCCCTGTTCAAGCATTGGCCCTGCCATCCAATCCATAAAAATAGCAAGATAACCCCCGACAAGGGGAAAATTCATGTCTCCGGTCATGGTCCAGGTGACCCTGGTTTCCTCCCCGGTTCTTTCGTAATGAATCTTTGCGTCGCTCTGATACAGCCCATCGTTTATTGACAGTTTATAGTCGATTCCTCTATCGGGAGAAGACTGGGTGAAGGTCAGTGAACCGTTGCCTTCTTTTCCCACCCAGGATTGATTCGCCCCCACGCCGGAAGTTTTATCCCCCAGGGTAACGACGAGGCTGGGGTCTTCATCTTCCCACGGCATCCAGGTTTTCCATTTATTCAAATCATTGACATAGGAATGAATTTTCTCGGGTTTGGCGTGGATTGTCGCGGTTCTAACCACTTTATAGGCAGTTGGAAGAGTGAGGCCGATGAGGATCACGGCTCCAAATATAAAAGCCAGGGCTATGACAACTTTTTTCATAAAAAAGAGGGTCCCCGGATCATTATGTAGAGGGATATAAGCTTCTTTAGGGATAGTATAATATATCCCAATGTTGGCGGGGTGGCAAACACAAAGGGTTCCGTGAAGCCCGGACGGACCGGTTCTTCTCGCTGCGGTCTTCTCCCGAATTCAGGGCCTTGTAAAAAACAGGAGAAGGCTAAGACGTAATAATTCGGCCTTGTCTGATAGCGGTGCCGGATATCGAATGACCGAATTCGACTAAGGCGGACGTTAAAAATTTGCTTCCTTGTAAATCGTTTAGGCTCAATAAAAATCCGTTAAATTTTACAAGTATATGAAAATATGAGATATTTTTAATATCTCAAGAATATTATGAGTCTTAATGGACCGGGTTAAACCGGCAATTTATGGCCACTACGCAGTGTTAGATTCTGAAAGGAGAGCCGGTAATGCCGTACTGGTACCTTGCAATTGCAATAATCGCCGAGGTCATCGCCACGAATGCCTTAAAAGCCTCCAATGAATTCACTAAGTTAGTCCCAAGCATCATTGTTGTTGTGGGTTATGGGGCGTCATTTTACCTCCTGTCAATCGTACTCAAGTCCATTCCATTGGGTGTTACCTATGCCATCTGGTCTGGAATGGGGATCGTATTGGTTGCAATCGCGGCGGCTGTATTATTTAAGCAGGTACCTGACGTACCCGCAATTATCGGCATGGTGTTGATCGTATCCGGCGTGGTGGTTATCAATGTTTTTTCTAAAACGGTCAGCCATTGAATCTAATAGGGCAATTTCACCCGGAGGCTCGGCTTCGTTCCTGGCCGAAGGCAGGGTCGTGCCGACCGAAATCCTGGACGCCAGATTCCTCACCAACGCCAGAGTGACGCCGGACTCTAACGTGAACGCTCGATGGTTTTTCGATGCCGGGTAGCGCATAAACAGCGCCCATTCCCCGGCTACGGAGTTGGCCTACATGCCGACTTTTTCGCGGACCTCGTCCATCAGTTTGCCGTCGATCAGGGTGACGCCTTTTTCCAGGGCGAAATTGATGACGGTTTTCTTGGCCATGTTGCGTACAAAGAAGGGAACCCGTTTGATGCGCTCCTGCGCTTCTTCCGTCCATATCAGGTTGTCTTCCGGCTTGCCGCGGTCCAGCTCTTTTTTGGCCTGAGCCAGTTGTGAACCAACGACGCTGAGAGGCGCTTTTCCCTCACCGGAGGCGCCGCCCATTTCCACGCCCAGTTTGCTGACGAACTCGGTTTCGAATTTGTTGGTCAGCATGGCGATCATGTGGCCGCACTTTTTGCACTTGAACTTCATGGCCAGGTTCTTGGACTCGTCCGGCATGATGCCGTCGGTCTGCGTTTCCATCTGCTCGTCACAAGGAATACAAAGGAATTTCATCACTCCCCCTATTTGGAATTTTTCTTGATAAATTTAAGGATATTGTCTACCGCCGAAGCAATGGCTTTCCCGGTGATGGAATCCTTGTTTTCGGTATAGAAGAGATTGCCTGAATCGGTTTTGCGCGACACCCGGGTATCGAATGGAATCCTGCCGATCAGGCTGATTCCCTTTCTGTCGGCCAACTGCGCCACATCCTGGCCCTCGAACAGCTTGCCTTCCTGATCGCAATGCGGGCAGACGTAGGTGGCCATATTTTCAATCAGCCCGATAATGGGAACGCCCATGGTGTTGTTTTTGGTGATGGATTTGGCAACGATGTGTTGCGACAGGGGCGACGGAATGGTGATCTCAACCGCGCCTGCCAGTTCCGGGATCAGCTCGCGGATATTGTCCATGCGGTCGCTTCCCGGAGGCATGTCGATCAGCAGAAAATCCAGCTCGCCCCAGTTGGTGTCCGCCAGCAGTTCCCTGAGCGCCGTCGATTCCATCGTGCTCACCCAGACCGCGGTGGCTCCCGCCTCTTCGGTCCACATGACGGGAGTGTCGGGGCTCGATACCAGCATGTCCATCGACATGATCTTGATTCCCCGGGAACCCTGACCCGGCTGAATGCCGTCATCATTGATGATGAGTTTCTGGTCATTTCCCACTCCAAGCAGGTGGCCGATGCTGGGACCGTTCAAATCCGCATCGAGGATGCCGACGCTATAGCCCTGATCTGCCAGACACGCCGCGATGTTGGCCGTGATGGAGCTTTTGCCGACGCCGCCTTTTCCGCTCATGAGAGCGACCTTGTTTTTTATTTTATCAAGCCGTGAGCGGAGTTTTTCCCTCTGGGAAACCACCTGGCTGATGATGTTGGAGCCACCATCTCCCGCCAGATCTTCATAGGTTTTCATGATTGCTCCTCAAAAGCGGTAACTATTTGGAATTAAAATCAATGTGAATTTAAGAACGTATCATATAAAAAAATCCCTTCTTTTGAAAGGGTTACTTTAATCAGCCGGGCCGGGGCGGATTTTATTTGATTGATTTATTATTTTTAACATTGACCCCGCAGGAACTTCTCATTTAGATTAATGAGTTTTAGGTACTGCAATATTTTTACAGGCACGGCATACCGCGCTTCACGGAAATCAACCCATCGGATATCGGCATGGAAATATCAGAAAAAGACCGCAAGCTCATCGAGGAAGAAGAGACCTTATTTTCCAGGACCATAGAATCCCTGTGCCGGGAGCTTCCGCAGGTCCGCGCCTCCAAAATATCCGCAAATCTGGCGGCCCGTGAACTGACCTCGCAGATGGTCAACGAATGGAACCCGGAAGAAAGACAGCCGCTGGTCTCGGATGAGGCGGTGGCCCACAAGGTGTTCGATATCCGCAAGAAAACCGACAAGGCGTTGTTGGAATTGATTAAAGAACCCTATTTTGGCCGGGTGGTCACCGCCGAGGACGATGGCTCTGAAGTCTCTTTTTTGATCGGCAAAAAAAGCAACATTCCTTCCGGGATCGTCGATTGGCGCAATGGACCCATTTCCGGGCTTTACTTCAATTACCAGCAGGGCGAAGAATTTTTCGAGGTGATCAACGAGCGGGAACGCAGCGGCCGGATCAAACTCCGCAGATCCTTCCGCATCGAGGAGGGCAAACTGGTTCAGATCGATACCCCGGAAGGGGTATTCCACCGCAGGGACAACCGCTGGGAAAAACTGGATATGGATGCCCAAATCGCCGCCCACCGCTCGCGGACGATTGGCTCCAAGGAAAAACGACTCCCCAACATACTGTCTCTCATCACCAAAGAGCAGTTCGAGTTGATTACGTCGGATCCGGATCGTCCCGTCATCATTCAGGGTTCGGCGGGATCGGGGAAAACCACCG
>Ga0210044_10001079_pt1 | contig 41389 bp, 34 predicted proteins | sample CryGey13umfilter_2_FD_183959 | JGI IMG/M metagenome (GOLD analysis project Ga0210044, IMG submission 183959) | Groundwater microbial communities from aquifer in Utah, USA - Crystal Geyser 4/9/14 3 um filter (SPAdes) (version 2) | ecosystem: Environmental > Aquatic > Deep subsurface >... | reverse complement strand
GGACCCCCAATGACTTTCTTCTTTTCTGTAATCAACAACATGCCGGTATTTTTGAAGAATTCGTGGGGATTGGGGGCGCTCCTTGCAGCCAAATAAACATGGAGATTCATGACGGTTTACACTAGCAAGACCTGGCCCTTTGTCGCTGAGGGCGATCGCAACAAGGTGGTCGACGCCACGTCCGACACGTCGTCCGGCATCGACATCGTCACCTCCACGACCCACAAAGAAGTCAGCACAGAACTTCGGCCGATCCGCTGAGAGAGACCTCGCGTAAAGAGTCTGCAAGGACGCTTCCACGAGCCGCTCGCTCCAAGGGCCAACCAAGACCTTGGCATTGCAGCTCCTAGCCTCGGCCTGGAAACGCTCCAAACCCATTGAAACGACTCATTTTGCGGCCGGTCCGTCCAGACCGGCGACTCCAATAATGACCTCTTGCGAGCCACATAGGGATGCGTTATATAACGGCGCAATACAGGACCATAACGGTCCTCTTTATCCCGTAGACGGCTCTTCATTGGTTGCGGCGAACCCATGCTGAGGATCACGAAACTGAGCGATTACGCGATCATCCTCCTCTCGCACCTGGCCAACCTCTCCCCAGGAGAGACCGCCAATACCCGCGAGATCGCACGGGAAACAAACGTGCCCGCGGCCATGGTCGGCAAGATCCTCAAGCAGCTCAACCGCTGCGATTTGCTCGTCTCGACCCGAGGGATCAACGGTGGCTACGCACTGGCTCGGCCGCCTTGGAAGATCTCCGTGGTCGAGCTCCTCGACGCCCTCGAAGGCCCCGTCGGCTTGACCGAGTGCGCCGTGCCTGGCGTCTGCACCATGGAGGGCGGCTGCGGCACACGCGGCATCTGGCACGACATCAACCGCCGCATCCGAGCCATGCTGGAGAGCGTCTCCCTGGCCGAGATGATCGGCGGCGGCTTCGATGGCATCGACCTCGGCTCCGAGAGCGCTTCGCTGAAGGGAATCCGGAGCTGACCGGTCACACAACGACCGATTAATGATACTGTGAAGGTGAATCGAAATGGCGACTGGAACAGAAATCGAAGAGATCGTCGGCAAGGACTACCAGTACGGCTTTGTCACCGACATCGAGGTCGACACGGTGGAGGCTGGACTGAACGAGGACATCATCCGGCAGATCTCCGCCATCAAGGGCGAGCCGGTGTTCTTGCTGGAGTTCCGTCTGGCGGCCTACCGCAAGTGGCTCACCATGACCGAGCCCAACTGGCAAAACGTCCGCTACACCCCCATCGACTACCAGAGCATCGTCTACTACTCGGCGCCCCGCAGCGGGCCGAAATACCAGAGCATGGACGAGGTCGACCCCAAGCTGCTGGAGACCTTCGCCAAGCTGGGCATTCCCCTCAACGAGCAAAGAGCCTTGGCCGGCGTCGCCGTCGACGCCGTCTTCGACTCGGTCTCCGTGGCCACGACCTACAAAGGCGAACTCAACAAGCTGGGGATCATCTTCTGCTCCTTCAGTGAGGCCGTCCGCGAGCACCCCGAGCTGGTCAAGAAATACCTCGGCAGCGTCGTCCCCGTGGCCGACAACTACTTCGCCGCCCTGAACGCTGCGGTCTTCACCGACGGCTCCTTCTGCTACATCCCCAAGGGCGTACGCTGCCCCATGGAGCTCTCGACCTACTTCCGCATCAACGCCGCCAACACCGGACAGTTCGAGCGCACCTTGCTCATCGCCGACGAGGGCGCCACTGTCTCCTACCTCGAGGGCTGCACCGCCCCGCAGCGTGACGAAAACCAACTGCACGCCGCGGTGGTCGAGCTCATCGCCCACAAAGACGCCACCATCAAGTACTCCACCGTGCAGAACTGGTACCCAGGAGACGAGAACGGCAAAGGCGGCATCTACAACTTCGTGACCAAGCGCGGCCTCTGCGAAGGCGAGCGCTCCAAGATCTCATGGACCCAGGTGGAGACGGGCTCCGCCATCACCTGGAAGTACCCCAGCTGCATCCTCAAAGGCGACAGCTCGGTGGGTGAATTCTATTCGGTCGCAGTGACCAGCCTCAAACAACAGGCCGACACCGGCACAAAGATGATCCACATCGGCAAGAACACCAAGTCCACCATCATCTCCAAGGGCATCTCCGCTCGCCAGGGGCAGAACTCCTACCGTGGCCTGGTCAAGATCTCCAAGAAGGCCGACCATGCCCGCAACTTCTCGCAGTGCGACTCGCTCCTCATCGGCAGCGAATGCGGTGCCCACACCTTCCCGTATCTGGAAATCCAGAACCCGACGGCCATCGTCGAGCACGAGGCCTCGACCACGAAGATCGGCGAAGATCAGCTCTTCTACTGCGCCCAGCGCGGCATCTCCGCCGAGGACGCCATCTCCATGATCGTCAACGGCTTCTGCAAAGACGTCCTGCGCGAGCTCCCCATGGAGTTCGCCGTCGAAGCCCAGAAACTCCTCGGGGTCACCCTCGAGGGCAGCGTCGGGTAGTGGGATACGATGTTTGGAGGACTCCAGGATTCACCGCAGAGAGCACAGAGAAAGAGAACCAGGAGAAAGCGAAAAGGGAGCAATATCAGCCCTCTCTCTGTGCTCTCTCTGTCCTCTGTGGTGAGCTCGGCGCCGAGAGCTCAGTCGACGTCTAGAGATACACCATAGGTAACCGGAAATATTGAGGTCTTAGAAATGCTATCGATTCAGAATTTACACGCCAGCGTCGCGGGCACCGAGATCCTCAAGGGCCTGAACCTCGAGGTCAAACCCGGCGAAGTCCACGCCATCATGGGCCGCAATGGCTCAGGCAAGAGCACGCTGGCCAACGTCATCGCCGGCCGCTCGGACTACGAAGTGACCGAGGGCGACATCCGCCTCAACGACAAGAGCCTCCTCGACCTCGCCCCCGACGCGCGCGCCGGTGAGGGCATCTTCCTGGGCTTCCAATACCCGGTCGAGATCCCCGGCGTGAAAACGTCCTACTTCCTCAAGGCCGCCGTCAACGCCCTGCGCAAGTACCGCGGCCAAGAGCCGCTGGACGCCTTCGACTTCATGGAGATCCTCAAGGAGAAGACCGAGCTGCTGGAGCTCGACGAGAGCCTGCGCTCCCGCTCCCTGAACGAGGGCTTCTCCGGCGGCGAAAAGAAGCGCAACGAGATCTTCCAGATGGCCGTTCTGGAGCCAAAGCTCTGCATCCTGGACGAGACCGACTCGGGGCTGGACATCGACGCCCTCAAGCTCGTCGCCAACGGCGTCAACTCGCTGCGCGACGGTGTCCGCTCGATGATCGTGATCACCCACTACCAGCGCCTCCTCGATTACATCGTGCCCGACGTGGTGCACGTGCTGCAGGACGGGCGCATCGTCAAGACCGGCGGCCCCGAGCTGGCCCTCGAGCTCGAGAAGCACGGCTACGACTGGGTGGATGGAGGCGCAGCATGAGCGCGACTCACCTCGAACTCGCAGTCAAGGATGGCGGAGAGTCGTGTAAATCCAAAGGGTTGCGAGCAGGATGCGAGCAACAACCCCGCCCCCTGGCAGCTTGGCTGGCGGTCCTGGACACTGAAGGGGAGCCCAAGTGGCTCGCCAACGCGCGCCGTAACGCCTCGACGGCCTTCGCGCAGGTCGGCTTGCCGACCCGCAAGAACGAAGAGTGGCGCTACAGCGAGCCACGCATTCGCGGCCTCGAATCGGCCTCCTTCAACGTGACGACGACCGCCGCGATTCCCGCTGGCATCAACCTTACCGACCTCGGCATCCCCATGCTCGGCGGCCGCACCATGGTCTTCGTGGACGGCGACTTCGTGCCCTCGCTCTCGAGCCCCCTTGCCGACGGCGTGCAGCTCCTCCCGCTCGCCGGCGCCCTCGCCGACGACAGCTTGCAGGCGCGGCTGTCGCTGACGGGCGGACAAGAAACCGGCTTCGATCTCCTCAACACCGCCCTCTTCAAGGATGGCGTGCTCGTCGATGTGCCAAAGAACGTGGATGTCAGCGAGGTCTTCCACCTGATCTTCGTGAACCGCATCCCGGGCATGGCTACGCACCCTCGGGTTCTTGTTCGCCTCGGAGCCAACAGTCGCCTACACCTCATCGAGAGCCGCGTCTGCACGGCGGACGAGAGCTTGAGCAACTCCGTAACGCAGCTCCAAGTGGGGCCTGGGGCCACCCTCCATCACGTGGCGACCCTCGAGGGCTCGGCGGGCAACAGCCGGCAGCTCGAGCACATCGCGGTGTCGGTCGCCGCCGATGGGCGCTTCCGCTCCAACCTGACCGTGATCGGCAGCAGTGAGAGCGAATCCGAGGGGCCCAGCGCTTTGGTGCGCGTGGACCTCGACGTGGACCTCGTCGGCGAGGGCGCGGAGTGCACGCTGGAGGGGCTCTATTTGGGCGCCGCCAACGACCACATCGACTGCCACACGCGCATCGACCACCGCGTGCCCTATTGCACCAGCCGGCAGCTCTACAAGGGCATCTTGGCGGGCAAGGCCAAGGCGGTCTTCAACGGCAAGGTCCTGGTGCACGTGGACGCGCAGCATTCGCAGGCTCAGCAGTCCAACAAGAACCTGCTGCTGAGCGAGGGGGCGCTGGTCAACACCAAGCCGCAGCTCGAGATCTGGGCCGACGACGTCCAGTGCGCCCACGGCGCCACTGTCGGACGGCTCGACGAGGACGCGCTCTTCTACATGCAGTCGCGCGGCCTGCCCAAGACCGAGGCGCGCAAACTGCTGAGGGTCGCGTTCGCCAACGAGATTTGCTCGGGCGTGCGCAGTAACCCCATGCGGGCGCATCTCGAAGAGGTGCTCGCGAGCTGGCTCAGCCGCGTTGACGCCTCACTCGCCGTGACCCCGTAGGGCCACTTCGCCCCCTCCCCCCAACCCCCTCCCGAAACGAGAGGGGGGGTTCGATTGAGAGACCTTCCGATGCACATCCAGACTGCCAAAGCCGCGTCGAACGGCGCGGACTCCTGGGACCTTTCGCGCTACGCTGCGGATTTCCCCATCCTTGCCCAGCAAGTGCGCGGAAAGCCGCTGGTTTACTTGGACAACGCGGCCACGACGCAGAAGCCGGCGGCGGTCATCCGCACCGTCAGCGAGTTCTACGAGCAGCACAACTCCAACGTGCACCGCGGCGTGCACCTGCTCAGCCAACGGGCGACGCAGCTCTACGAGGACTCGCGGGAGAAGGTGCGCGCCTTCCTCAACGCGGCCTCGACGAAGGAGATCGTCTTCACACGTGGGACCACCGAGGCGATCAATCTCGTGGCCTCGGCCTGGGGGCGCGAGACGTTGAAGCCAGGCGACGAGGTGCTGATCTCCTGGATGGAGCACCACTCGAACATCGTCCCCTGGCAGATGGTCTGCCAGCAGACGGGCGCCACACTGAAGGTCATCCCCATCAACGACGCGGGCGAGCTGGATTTGAAGGCCTTCGAGAGCCTGCTCAGCACGCGCACCAAGATGCTGGCCATCACTGCCGTGTCAAACGCGCTGGGGACGGTCAACCCGTTACCGACCTTGATTGAGAAGGCACACGGCGTGGGGGCGTTGGTGCTCGTCGATGGGGCCCAGCTCATCCCCCACGCGGCGGTCGACGTGCAGGCGCTGGACTGCGACTTCCTCGCCTTCTCCAGCCACAAGCTCTACGGCCCGACGGGAGTCGGCGTGCTGTATGGGAAAGAAGCGGGGTTGCACGCCATGGCGCCCTATCAGGGCGGCGGCGACATGATCCGCACGGTCAGCTTCGAAAGGACGACTTACGCGGCGCTGCCCAACAAGTTTGAGGCCGGCACGCCCAACATCGCAGGCGCCATTGGGCTCGGTGCGGCCATTGACTACGTCAGCGGCATCGGCATGAACGCCATCGCGCAGCACGAGGCCGCGATCTTGGAGTACGGCACGGCGCAGTTGCTGGCGGTCCCTGGCCTTCGCATGATCGGCACCGCGAAACGCAAGGCGGGCGTGCTGTCGTTCGTGCTCGAGGGCGTCCACCCGCACGACATTGGCACCATCGTCGACATGCACGGCGTGGCCATCCGCACTGGACACCACTGCGCGCAGCCCGTTATGGACCGCTTCCGGATTCCCGCTACCGCCCGCGCGTCGCTGGCGCTCTACAGCAGCCGCGCCGATATTGACGCGCTGGTGCGCGCCTTGTCCAAAGTTAAAGAGGTGTTCGGCTGATGTCTGAATTCAGAGAACTCTACCAAGAGGTGATCCTCGACCACAACCGCAACCCCCGCAACTTCGGCGTGCTGGAAGACGCCAACCGCTTCGCAGACGGCACCAATCCCCTCTGCGGCGACAAGGTGAAGATCACCCTGCGCGTCGAGGACGGCAAGATCGCGGCGGTGCGCTTCGATGGTATGGGCTGCGCCATCTCGACGGCGTCCGCCTCGGTGATGACCGAGACGCTCTTGGGCAAGAGCGAGGAGGACGCGCAGAAGCTCTTTGAGAGCTTTCACGACCTGATCACCCACGGCTCGGCCGGCGAGGTCGATAAGTCGTTGGGGAAGTTGAAGGTCTTTGGTGGGGTGTCGGAGTATCCGACGCGAATCAAGTGCGCGATTCTGTGTTGGCACACGATGAAGGCGGCCCTCGACGGGAGTCAGGAGCCGGTGACGACCGAGTAGAGGCAAGTCCTCATGCCTGCCCTTTCTGAACGGCCACCCGTGCTGCCCTCTCTGAACGGCCGCCCGTGCCTGCCCTTTCCCTGTGTTCACTCCCGCTCGATGAGCTCGATCTTGTACCCGTCCGGGTCGGTCGCGAAGGCGATCACGGTCGTGCCGTGCTGCATGGGACCGGGCTTGCGAGTGATGACGCCGCCAGCCGATTCGAGCTGCTCGCAGGCGCCCAGGATGTTGTCGGTACCAATGGCGATGTGACCGAAGCCGGTGCCCAGCTCGTAGCTCTCGGTGCCCCAGTTGTGGGTGAGTTCGATGACCGTATTCGACTCCTCGGGGCCGTAACCTAGGAACGCCAGCGTGAACTTGCCGCCAGGGTATTCCTGTTCGCGGATGAGCTGCATGCCGAGGCCGCGGGTGTAGAAGTGGATGGAGCGCTCCAGGTCTCCGACGCGAATCATGGTGTGGAGAATTCTCATTTTGGCCTCTATTGCTTCTCGGTGGTGATGGTGCCGTCAGAGTCCATGCTCAAGCGCCATTTGCCACGGCACTTGTCGAGGAGTTCGAACTCGAAGGCCCAGGTCCGAGCGGTCTCGTCGTAGGTCGCAGTGAAGCGCTTGGGGACGTCGCAGGTCTGTCCTTCGACGAGGGACGTAGCCAACATACGGAAGGCCACGACCTGAGCGTTCTTCTCGATCTTCAGGTCACCAGGAACGGCGAGCTTCGTCGTGTGGTCGGTCTGCCAGACGAGCGCAGGCTCGGAGGCCCAGTCAGGGACGGTGTATTCGAGGTGTCCGCTCTGGTCGATCGTGGCCGAGACGCCTGGGGCGGCGAGCAGCAACTCGGCGACGAAGGCGTCTTTCTCGGCGGCTTTGAGGACCTTTTCGAGGTCGCCTCGCTGGCGGGAGGTCGATACTTCGGTCTTCTCGGTTTTCATCTTCTTCAGGTCGAGGACGAAATTCACCACGGTCTGATAGCGCAGGCCGAGCTTGCTGGTACTGTCACCTGAGACGAACTTCACGGCGATGGGCAGCTTCTCGGGGATGGACGTGCAGAGCTCGAAGACGACCTCTTGGGCGAGCCAGGGTTTGAAGGCCTTGACGTTGTAGTCGTTCTCGAGGGCCTCGAGGATGAGCGCTTGGGTCAGGGCGTGTTCGACGCAGGGGCCGTCGACGGCGGGCTTTTCAGCCTCTTCAGCGGCGGCCAGGGTCGCCCAGGGCAACAAGGCCAACAATAGAAGACATAAAATCGTCCGAGTGCGTGGGGCCATCATCCCTCCTCAAGGGTAAACCTGATCACAAGTCGTGGGGCTCTCTGCGGCCGGCCGTCACAAAAAGCAGGCGGTCGACAGCCCCCGAGAGCGACTTTGTGGGGGGAGACGTTATTCACCTGGAGGGCTGGGGTCAACGCGGGAGCCAAAGCGCGCCACAGCGCGGGAGCCAGCGCGGGCGCTCAGAACTCGACGCTCAAGACGCGCACGACGTGGGCACGCTCCATCTGCATGGGTGGCTCGGCCGAGGCCTGCGGGTCCAAGACGTTGCGTCGGGTCGAGACCTCCCACACGCCGACACCAGCGCCCAGCAGGATGCCGCCACCGGCGCAGTAGCCGATGATGGCCGGATCCATCTCGAACTCGCTGAGCAGCAAGCCCGCAAAGGCCACGAGCGTGCCGAAGAGCCCGCCGTAGAAGCTGTCCTTGGTGATGGTCCACATGAAGTTCTCGTGCTCGTAGTTCATGTTGACATTGACCTGTCGGCCGCTCTCGGCCTCTGCGGGGAGCGCGACGGCGAGGAGCAGGACGATGAGGGAGCTGGCGATGATGGACATCCACATGGTGGCCTCGGGAGTGGTGGAGGAGGAGGAGGTGCTCGAGCTATCAGCAAGCGCTGTGAGCAAGCACCGTGCCTCTCGGGCACTACGCGGGCGATCCCCGGGTGCGTGTCGCTCTACCGCAGGGCATGAGGACTTGCGGAGTTGTGGCTCGGGCATTGCGGCATGCGGCCTAGAGGAGGCAGGAGCTCTCGATCGGGGATTCGCGCGTTACTCGGCACCGAGCAGTCTCGACGCGAGACCGCTGACGTGCCTGCGCGCGATGGACAAGCCCTACCCCAACATTGGCTACTCTCTGTCGCAGGCCGACGGCCAACGACGAGGGCCTGCGCGCTCTCGAGCTCAGGGGCGAGCAAGTGACGCGCGAAGCGCGCTTCTCACCCGCCTGATCAAAATGTCAGAGGTCGGGGTACTCGAGCGGGATCCAGATGGAGATGGTGGTTCCATTGGGGGAACTCTGCAGCTCGATCTGCCCGCTGTGGGCTTCGACGATGCGGCGAGTGATGGCCAGGCCCAGGCCAGTCCCCGCGCCAACGGGTTTGGTCGTGAAAAAGGGGTCGAAGACGAACGACTGGAGTTCCTCCGGGACACCCGTGCCCGTATCCGTCACGACAAACTGGACTCCGTTCTCTTCCCCGACGGTGGCGGCGCAGGCCTCGAGGGTCACTGTCCCGAGCGGCGCGGTGGCGTCGATGGCGTTGTTGACGATGTTGAGGAGGGCGGACTGGAGCTCGGTGCCGTTGACCTTGAGCATCGGCAAGCCCTCCTCAGGCGTGCAAACGATGAGCTCGACCGAAGTCCCTCGAGTGGCGGTGCGCGCGATCTCGGCGACGTGGTTGAGGATACCCTCCGCGGAGATGTGAGTCCGCGTGTCGCTGCCATGTCGGGAGAGATCGAGGAGTGACTCGACAAGATCACTGCAGCGCCTGGCCTGGCGCTCGATGACCTTGAAGACCTCGCGCAGCTCGTGACTCGCGTCGGCCGTCTTCAGTAAGGTCTGGGCGTAGCCCATGATGATGCTGAGAGGGGTGTTGAGCTCGTGGGAGATTCCGGCGACCAAGGTGCCGATGGCCGCCATCTTACCCGCCTGGAAGAGTTGACCTTGGGTCTCGCGCAGCTCGGTCAGGCTCTCTTCGAGCTCGCGGTTGAGCTGAACCAGGTCGTGGGTGCGCTGCTCGACCCGCTGCTCGAGTACGACGGCGAAGTTGGACACACGTTCGTGGAGGACGGCCGCCTCGAGGCTGCCCTCGAGATGGCCTCTGAGGAGTTCGAGAAAGGGCCGATCCGTGTCTTCGCGGGCGTACTCGAAGCGTGAGCTCGAGCCAACCTCCCGCGCCAGCAGGACGGCCATGAGCTCCCCGCCACGCAACCCGAGCAGCGGCAGGTAGACGAAGACGTCGTGATGTTCGGAAACGGGAACGGGGAAAGCCTGGTCAAAGGTCTCGAGGATGCGCTGCAGGGCCTCGTCGCTGCCTGGACGCTCGTTCCAATCTGGTTCTGGCTCGAGGATCGTTGCCCTTGGTCGCACGCGCACGGCTTCCGGCGCGAGGGAGCAAGGGAACTCGGCGTCGCGCTGGTCTGCGACTCCCGTTGCCTCGAGCCCAGCCTTGCTCTTGACACAGGCGACCTCGAGCCCGCCCTCGTTGACGGCGAGCAACCCAATGCCTTGGTCGAGATTGAGCACGTTGAGCAGGGTCGACAACGCGTGCTCTAGAATCTGCCTAGGCTCGAAGGCCATCGCCGCGTCGAGCGCAAACTGATTGATGGCGTTGATGCGGCACAGTTGGCGATCGAGCTCGTGCTGAGAACGAAAAAGCCTCTGCTCAGTCGCGATGAGGTCTTCGACCTGCGCCTCGAGCGCGTCGTTCTGCGCTTCGAGGGCGGCGATCCGCTCGAGTCGCGTCTCGTCGTCCAGTGGAGCGTCGACGAGCGAGGGATTGTCTTGATCGTGGGCAGACACCGCTGAACTCACCGAATGATTGATGCGTTGCGCGCGAATACTCAGTCGAGCACGGCCGATTACACACCGCAGCTACGAGAGCGATTGCTTGAACCTTCATCTATCGGGGAAAGAGCGTCGTTCGTCCACTGATTTGAGGAATAAGGCTCAAGCCCGACGGCCGCTCTCTCCTTGTTGCACGGCAGCGCCAATCAGATGGGCCAGACGCAGCGCCTCGGGCACGTTCCCCCGGTCGGTCAGAACCTTGAGCGCGGCGAGCATGAGCTGTGGAGCCTCGCCAACGACCTGGAAGTAGTACGGTGGGTGGCAGTGAATGGGGCCCGCGCGCAGCAAGCGCTCCCAGCGGCGGTCCGCGTCCGGGAGGTTGTCCATCGCCGCGCGCATGGCGTCGAGGTTGGGCAACTTGCGCATCACGGTGACACACGGCAAGTCGAGCTGTTGGGCGAGCGCCTCGAGGTCGACCACGTTGAAGCCCCCCATGGCCACGCCGTCGAGCAACAGCAGGTGCAGCTGGGCCAGAAACTTGCTCCGTTTCAGCACTTCGACCAAGGCGCTGGTCGCGTCCCAGCCATCGCGCGCGATATTCGTCCAGAGCATCCCTTCGAAACGCGTGCGAGCGCACACGACCCCAGCGACGTTGACCCGCTCGTCCGCGACGGAGAACGGCGTGTCATCGATGCCGATAACGCGAATGAGGCGGTTGTTGCGAAGCTGTTCTTTGAGGCCCATGCGTTCATCCTAGGCGCCGACATCGGAGCGCCGACAAAGGTCGCTCAATGCCCCCGACCTGTGATAACGGTTCGAGCATGCTCCGTCAGCCGTTCAAATCGGGTGCCGCCCTCGGGCGCGGTCTGGAAGTTTGGGCGCAGAGCGTCGTTACGCTCAGCCTTGTTGGCGCCGTCTGCCTCGTGCCCTGTGTCGTGCTGTTCAACCTCGGCCTTGCCGGTCCGCTGCACGGCAGCTGGCCGCTGGCCGGTGCCATCAGCGGCCTGGGCTTCATGCTCTTACTCGTCGGCGTCGTAAGCGCGCCGATGGTCTTTGACAAGCTTGACGGGCTCGAGCTGAGCTTAGGCCGTTCGATGTCGCGGTTCGGAGCAACCCTGCGGCCGGTGTTGGCGGCGAGCGCCTTGCTCGCCTCGATGCTCGCCTTTTTGTCGGTGGCCCCAGTGTTGGCGTACGAAGTCGGCGCGAAGATGCCCGCCAGCCGCCGAGACATCTTGGTGGCGTTTGCCGTGATCACCTCGATGATCTTGATCGCGCCGATCTTCGTCAGCGTCTGCTTGGCCCCCTACGTGGCGGTCGTGGAGCGGGTCTCCTTCACACAGTCCGTCAAACGCAGCCTGGAGTTGAGCAAGGGCAATCGTCTTGGCGTCTTGGCGGTGCTCGTCTCGACGGTGGTCGTCCTGAGCTGCATCTCGCTGGTCTTCCTGCTCCCGGTCGTGCTCATCGAGGACCTCAGTCGCAGCGTCGGCGTCGGGGCAAAGCTGGCCGCTTGGTGTGTGGCGGCGGTGATCCTGGCCGGCGGCAGCGGCGCGATCATGACTACGGTCTACCACGAGCTGCGGGTGGAAAAAGAAGGGTTCGGACTGCAGGCGCTGTCCAAGATCTTCTCCTGAGCGGCATTCGCGCGGGCCCGAAGCGAGTCCGCTCGCGATTGCTCAGCGGCGTGCGTCTTCGACTGGACTCGTCAGCGCTCGGTTGAGCATCGCGAGAAGATCGGTGAGCTCGAAAGGCTTGAGGATGAGGCCGAAGGCGCCGGCTCTCCGACAGGAGTCGCCGGTCTCCTTGGAAGCGTAGCCGGTCGCGATGATGACCTTGAGGGCGGGGTCGATGGCGCGCAGGGCCCGCAAGGTCGAGAAGCCATCGAGTCCAGGCATCTTCAAATCGGTGAGCACCAAGTCGAAGCCTTGCTCACCGAACCGTCGGATCGCCGCCTCGCCACTCTCGACGGTCTCAACGTCAAACCCCTCCTTCTCGAGCACGAAGGTGATCATGCGAAGCATGTCGGGCTCGTCGTCGACGATCAGCAGTCTTGGTCGTGCTGCAGAACACAAGGCCGAACACTCCTCAAAGGGAGAGGTCGAGGGGATGGGTTGGAGCGCGAAGACCCACAGGAAACTCGACCTCGGACGGGCTGTCAACAGGGATGGCTCCCCCGATTGGGTCGGGTATGCACACCGCAACATTTCGAGCGTACACCCCAATCGGCGAAGAAACGCATCCTGACTTGGCTTCCATGATTGACACGAAGAGTAGTATTGTCGCAGTGGACTCGTCTTGAGTACGGAGAATCGTCTCGAGCGTTTGTATCCACGGCCTTTGCCCCATACCCTTGGAGCGTGTGATCATCAGAATCCCAATGCGGCAGAGAACACTGTCTTCGCCTCGTTCAGCGCCCACACCCGGAGAATCAACATGGAAAACACTGTACTGAGAAGACGCCTCATGCTGGCTGTCTCGCTGATGACCGCGCTGCTGGTCGCCAGCTGTGACGACAGCACCTCCAACAACAACCAGGCCGATGTCATTCACGTCGACATCTCTGATGACGGCACCGGCAGCGACGTCACGGTGGACGTCGACACCTCTGATGACGGCACCGGCAGCGACGTCACGGTGGACACGACCCAATGTGCCACCCCTGAGACGGACTGCAGCGGTGTGTGCGCCAACTTGGACACCGACGCGCTGCACTGCGGGACCTGCGTCACCGCCTGTGCTGCCGACGAGAGCTGTGTCGCTGGCGTCTGCGAGCTCTCTTGCCCAAGCGGTGAAAACGCGTGCTCGGGCACCTGCGTCGATCTTCTGACGGACACCGCGAACTGCGGCTCTTGTGGCGCTGGCTGTAGCGGCGGCACCTGTAGCGGCGGGGTCTGTTCCTGCGCAACGGGACAGCTCCTCTGCAATGGCGTTTGCGCGGACACCCTCACCGACACTGCGAACTGCGGCTCTTGCGGCAACGGCTGCCCGACCTCTGGGACCTGCGACAACGGCGTCTGCACCTGCACCACCGGAACCGTGGCGTGTGCCGGCAGCTGCGCCGACCTCTCGACCGACCTGGCGAATTGCGGCAGCTGCAACAACGCCTGCGCCCCGACGGCGACCTGCGATTCTGGTATCTGCACCTGCGCGCCCGGCCTGGTGGCCTGCTCGGACACTTGCTCGACTCTGGCCGACGACGTGAACAACTGCGGACAGTGCGGAAACGCCTGTGCAGTCGGAGCGACCTGCATCTCGGGTGTGTGCTCGGACTGTGCCGCCGGCATGACCAACTGCACAGGCGTCTGCGCCAATTTGGACAGCAACCTCGACAACTGCGGCGCTTGCGGCGACGCCTGCCCGACCGGCGCGGCCTGCAACGGTGGGATTTGCGAGTGTGCTCCCGGCGAGGTGGCCTGCACCGACGTCTGCGCCGATCTGGCCTCCAACGTCGACCACTGCGGAAACTGCACCACCGCCTGCGCCAACGGCGCGGCCTGTATTTCCGGAACCTGCGCCTGCCCAACGACCGCCCCCGATCTCTGCGGTGGCACCTGTGTCGATCTCACCGCCGACCCAGCGAACTGCGGTCAGTGCAACAACGAGTGCGCCATTGGAGCGCTCTGCAGCACCACTGCTGGAACTACCGCCTGCGTCTGCCCGACCGGCATGGTCAACTGCACGGGCGCTCGCTGCGCCGACCTCTCCTCCGATCCCGAGTTCTGCGGCGCCTGCAACACCTCCTGCGCCGTCGGCCAGAGCTGCATCTCTGGAGCCTGCACCGATTGCCCCACCGGCCAGGTAGTCTGCAACGGCGTCTGCGTCGACCTGACCTCTGACGTCCTCCATTGCGGTGCCTGTCGAAACGAATGCCCCACCGGCGCCTCCTGCACCAGCGGCGTCTGCGAATGCCCAACGGGCGACGTGAACTGCGGCACGGCTTGTGCCGACTTGGCGACGAGCATCGATCACTGCGGGGCGTGCGGCAACGACTGCCCCGCCGGCGCCAGCTGCACCAGCGGGACGTGTGTCTGCCCGACGGGCGAGGTGGCCTGCAACGGCGGTTGCGCCGACCTCTCCACCGACGTCACCAACTGCGGCGCCTGCGGCCGTGACTGCCCTCTCGACGCGACCTGCGTCTCCGGACAATGCCAGTGCCCGACTGGGCTCCTCGCCTGCAACGGCCTGTGCGTCGATGTCTCCACCGACCTCAACAACTGTGGCTCCTGCCAGAACAACTGCGACAACACCCTCGGCGTCTGCACCTCAGGGGTCTGCGGTTGCTCCATCAGCGGTTACGATGCCTGTGGCTTCAACAACAACTGCGTCGACCTCGCCAACGACCCCCGCAACTGCGGCACCTGCCAAGCCAACTGCGACAACACCGAGTACTGCGCAAACAGTGTGTGTGAATGTCGGCTCGGAACCGCCGACTGCAACAACGACGGGACCTGCGACAGCCTCAACTCCCGCGCCAACTGCGGAGCTTGCGGGGCCTCCTGCACCAACAACGAATCCTGCGTCGACGGGGTCTGCACAGCTGGCCAGTGTCCTTACGACTCGTGCAACAACAACGTCTGCACCGACACCAACTGGGATCCGCTCAACTGCGGTGGCTGCAACCGACGATGCAATGAAGATGAGGTCTGCATCGACGGAAATTGCGAGACCACTCGCATCGCCGAGGGCTGCACCGACTGCGCGAGCTGTTCCTTCTGCACCAACCAGTGGCTCTGCTGCGACCCAGGTCCGGCCTCGTCCGTCCCGATCTGCGTCCAAGATGCCCTACTGTGCCCACGACTGCCCTAGCCACTAGGCTCGATTGACAGACAAAGGCCCCAGCGCTCCACAGCGCAGGGGCCTTCGTCGTCTCAGGCCTGGCGTCCCACCATCAGGAACCGCTTGAACGGGTAGAGAAACGGGCTCGTGTCCTCGCAGAAAAACTCCAGTCGTTGCGTGTAGAGCTCCAAAAAGCGCTCGAACAGCGCAGCGGGCATCCGCTCCTGATACGCCGTCAGCAGCGTCCCCTTCACCCACTCCACCACCGCGCGCCAGCTCGGCAGCTCGTGCAGGTAGACCTGGCACCAGACGTCGAGCTCCCGCAGCCCTGCCCCGTAGAGCAGCTCGGCGTAGCGCTCGAGCGCCAACACTGGGCTCTGCCGCGTCCAGCCCCCGATAACCGAGGCAAACTCGGGCTCTGCGGCGAGCTGCGCGGCGAGCACGTGGCTGATGTGGTCGTGGTTGGCGGGAATCTGCACGGCGAGGACACCGTCCTCGCCGAGCAGCGAGGTCACGCGCGGGAAGAGCGTCGGGTGGTCGGGCAGCCATTGCAGCGCCGCGTTGGAGAGCACGAGTCCGAACCTCCCCGGCGAGTCCAACAGAAACGACTCTATGTCGCGCCGCTCGAAAGTCAGCCCTGGGCCCGTAAAGGCCTCGGCTTGCTCGAGCATGGCCGCCGAGCGGTCGACGCCGAGCGTGCGCTGCAACCCGAGGCGGTCGTGGGCGATGCGCGTCAGCTCGCCGGTCCCGCAGCCCAAATCGAGCCCCACCCGGCCCGCGCAGGACGGGAGGCGCGCCAGGAGGTCGGCAAAGGGTTGGCTGCGCTGGGCCTTGAAACGCTCGTATTGCGCCGGACTCCACGCGTCAGGAGTCGTCATGGTGGGCCTCCTCGTGTTGGGTGCTCGCATCGCCTCGAGTCCCACAGTGTGCTACAACGCGGCCCTCACGTCCCGAGACCCAAGGAGATGGAATGCTGCGAGACCCTGCGCGCCCTTTGTTTCATTGGAACGTCGACTGCACCATAGGACGCGAGCTGGTCTTCGCGCTCTACACGCTGCCCTGCCGCTATGGACGCTGCGCGTTCTGCTCGCTGCCGAGCATGTCCGAAGGGGGCGAGCGGGTCACGGCCCGAGACATCGAGCGGCAAGTCGACTTCGTGCTGGCCGAAACCCCAGCCGCCGAGCTGCAGCGCGTCGCCAAAGTGTCGATCTACACGGCGGCATCGACCTTGGATCAGGTCTGCTTGCCGACCCGTTCCCTGATGTATCTGCTCCTCAAGCTCAGCGACCTGCCGCTGTTGCGGCGCGTCTCGCTGGAGACTCGCCCGGAATACGTCGAGGACTGGGAGCTCAAGGCCATCGGCGCGGTGCTGGGCGAGGGCGTGGAGCTCGAGGTGGGCATCGGCTACGAGACCCACGACGAGCACCTGCGCAACAAGGTCCTGGGCAAGGGTTTGTCGGTCAAGACCTTGCATCGGCTGATGGTCAAGCTGCAGGCGAACAAGGCCTCGCTTAAGGCGTACTTGATGCTCAAGCCCCACCACAGCCTGAGCGAAGAGCAGGGAATCTCCGAGGCGATCGACGGGCTGGACGAGCTGGGGGGCTTGGGAGCTGAGTACGAGGTGCCGGTCTCTATACATCTCAATCCGACCTACATCGCCGAAGGTTGCGCGCTGACCAGCGAGCTGCTCGCCAACGCCTACCAGCCGCCGGAGCTGACGAGCATCATCGACGTCGTGGCGGCGGCCGCGGCCCGCTCGCTGCCCATCTACGTCGGACTCGACGACGAGGGGATGGCGGTCAGCGGCGGGACCTTCCAGGACACGGGCGTCGACAGGGTTCGTTGCGTCGCGGCGCTCACCGCCTACAACCGCCACCAAGACCTGCAACGGCTCTTCGACGAGTCGGGTTACACGTCGGTTCGCTGAACCAGCCCAGAGTGCGCCAGTCAGGGAGAGGAAGATGGCCGAGAAGCCGAGCACATCGGTGCAGTTCACGCCCTACGAGATCTCGCTGTGCCTCTACGACGTGGAGCGGACCAGGCTCTGGAAGGAGGCCATCGAGGACGTCGTGCGTCCGGGCGATCGCGTGGTGGATGCTGGCGCGGGAACGGGGATCCTCGGCGTGTTCGCGGCGTTGGACGGCGCCGAGAAGGTCACCTCGATCGAGCTGCATCCACGATTCTGCAAGCTGATCGAGAACCTCGCCGCGCGCAACGGCGTCGCCGACAAGATCAAGGTCGTCCACGCTGACGCGACGGCCGTGCAGCTGAACCACGAGATCGACTTGCTGATCTGTGAGCTGCTCTGCACGGGCCAGTTCTTCGAGCCGGAAGTGCAGGTGGTGAACCACCTGCGCCAGTTCTTCAAGCCGCAGGCCCAGGTCATTCCTCGTCGGGTCGAGTCCTTCGTGCAGCTGCTCGACGCCCAAGAGGAGCTCTACGGCGTGCAGATCGACGTCGACAGCCGGTCTATGTTGTTGGCCAACGACGAGACCGTCTCGACCCGCGCCCGCTACGACGTGATCGACCTGATGTCACCCGACCAGGCCGAACAGGTGGACTCGACGGTGAGGGTGCTGGCGCGCAAATCGCAGAGCGCGGACGCGGTGGTCATCACCAGCCGGGCGTTTTTGACCGAGGGGCTCGTCACCGAGCGCACTCGATTTCTCTACAACCCCGAAGTGATCTTTCTGAAGGAGCCGATCTTCATCGAGAAAGACCACTGGTACGAGGTGCGACTCGCCTACGCCTACGGGGCGGACACGCTGGACGCCGAAATCACCGTGAAGCCCTGCCCATGAGCGTGGGGAATCGGTCGCTGCGGTTGGCCAGACGTAGAGTTGACAGGGAGCGCGCGCGCGCCGTATCGTCGCGGCCGTTCAACGAGTCGAGCGGCGTCGGCGGCGGTGGTCTCCTGGAGAAGGACTCTCTCTGCGGCCAACCACGCGGGTTTGAGGCCTAGCGTGCGCCGACCGACGAGCGAGCCGCCTCGACCTCGACCCGAGGGCTCGGGGCCGGCGCCGTGTACGCCTGTCCGACGAGGCCAAACTGAAGGGGTTTCCGCGATGAGCATGAAGAAGATGCTGAACTGGTTTGTCACCGTCGAGCCCGAGGCGGGGGCGAAAGTTCCCAAGCAGGCCGCCGACAAGGACCCAGAGGTCGCCGCAGAGGCGGCACTGGCACGCGCCGAAGAAGGCCCCGTGGGCCGTGAGGTCGAACCTCGACGAGTTCGCGACCTCGACGTCGACTTCAAGGCGGGACGGCTCGACGAAAACCAAACTGCGGACCTGGGCTCCATGTTCGATGGGGCAATGGAGACTGGCACGCTCCCTTCTCCAGACGAGATCTACACCTCCCACGCCTTGCCGACCTCCACGGACGAGGGATTCCACGTCTTCCATGTCGAGCGTCTGCTGGACAGCAAATACCTTCAGGGCCTCGGCAGACAGGTCAAAAAGGCGTCCATCCTGGTCGCCCTCGAGGCCAACCAGGTGTCCATAGAGGGCGTGATCCAAGACGCCATCTCGCGGGACAACGCGCTGGACCAAACCGAAGAGCTGCTCCGCGCCGAGCTCGACGTGGCCGAGCACGACATCAAGACCCGCAACACCGAGATCGAAGAGGAGATCGCCCTCTTCTTGGAAGAGAAGCGCAAGGAGATGTCGGACAACCGGGCGCTCCTGCAGCAGAAGCAAAACGATTTCGATCAGTGGTTGGTGGTGAAACGACAGGAAGAGATGCGGCTCTACAACACCGTCTCGATTTTGGTCGAAGAACACGCGAACCCCATCACGACGGATTGAGCGAAACATGGCAAAAGTAAGAATCAATACTGGCGGCAAATTGGTGATGGTCGTGTTGGGTCTAGCCATCCTTGGGGTCGTGATCTGGCAAGTGATCCCCAAGAAGGGAGCGGAACCCAGCGTCGAGCCCGAGTTCGACAACAAGGGCATCGAGGCCGCCTCGGCGGACAACGACACCCCAGCTCCGACCAAGGTTCCCGACTTCAATGGCGACAAGATTGAGGCGGCCAAACCCAACATCGAGAAGGGCGGCAGCAGCGGCTCGACACCTGGCATCAATCGTCCGATCCGCGTCGGCATCGTCACTTGGGGTGGCTATGCGGGCGGAATCATGGCAAACAACGGCTTCGCGGCCAGCAAGGACTCCACCTTCTGGAAAGAGTACGGCGTGGAGGTCGAGCTCAAGGTCATCGACGACTACCCGGCCAGCCGTGCGGCCTTCCGCAAGGGTGGCGGCGACGGCGGCGTCGACATCGTCTGGGGGACCGTCGACTCCTTCGCGCTGGAGTATGACTCCCTCAAGGACCTCAACCCACTGGCCTTCATGCAGTACGACTGGTCTCGCGGCGGAGACGCCATCGCGGTGACCAAAGAGATCACCGCCGTGAGCCAGCTCGCCGGCAAACGCATCGCCGTCGCCGAGGGCACACCCAGCCACTACTTCGCTCTCTACTTGTTGAGCCAGGCCGATCTGAAGACCGACCAGGTCTCTTGGGCCTTTACCGAGTCGGCCATCGAGGCCGCTCAGCTCTTCAAGCTCGGCAAGGTCGACGCCGCCGTCAGCTGGTCTCCCGATGTCTACATGGCCGCCGAGGGACGCGAGGGCGGACACATCCTAGCCTCCACCAAGGAGGCCTCGGCGCTCATCGCCGACATCTTCATGGTGCGCGGTGACTTCGCGAAACAACACCCCGAGCTCCTCGCCAAGTTCACTCTCGGCTGGCTCGATGGGGTCGAGCAGGTCGCCAAAGATCCCAAACCCACCATCCAGCTCATGGCCAACGGCTTTGAGGGCGTCGACGCCGTGGTCGCCGAGGCGATGTTGGGCGACGTGAAGCTGCCCAACTACTACGAAAACCTTGCCTTCTTCGAGGTCACCGGCGACCAGCTGCGCGGCTACTCGGACATCTTCAACGAGGCCACCAAGCTCTGGCGCAGCCTCGGCAAGATCTCCGGCCGCGGCGACGCCAGCAGCACCTTCGACACCACCTTCCTCAAGGCCATCAAGCCCGAGGCCGAGGTGCGCTTCAAGAAGGACGACGTCGTCGCCGCGGCCGAACAAGAGGCTCCTGCACCGACCAAAGAGTTCAAATTCGACTTCAGCCCCGAAGAGCAGAAGGCCGCCGAGAAGAAAGAGGCCATCCTCACCAAGCGGATGTCCGTCTACTTTCCGTCCGGAGCCTACGAGCTCGACGAAAACGCGAAGTTCATCCTCGACGAGGCCGCCTCGCTGGCTCAGACCTTCGGTAGCCTGCAGATGCGTGTCGTCGGCAACACCGACGACAAGGGCAAGCGCGCCGCCAACGTCACGCTCTCCCAGAAGCGCGCCCAGTCGGTCGTCAACTACCTCGTGCAGAAGCACGGCTTCCCCGCCGAGAAGTTCGTCGTCGTCGGCGCCGGTCCTGACAATCCCATCGCCGACAACAAGGACGAAGAGGGACGTAAGCAGAACCGCCGCACGGACTTCGACATCCTCCGCCAATAGAAGGCGTCGCGCGCTTCTTGCGCGCAACCCTTCGGGTTTACCTAATTCTCCGCCATCCATGGCGGCGAGTTGACCGGGGGGACACTGAAAAGTCCCCCCTACGAACAGGGTCGCGCTGTGATACTTCGTCGCAAAATCACCGCCAAGAAGCGGTACACCATCGGTCTGATCTCCTGCGGACTGCTGGCGATGGCGTGGTTGCTCGCCACCGAAGTCCTGGGGGTGAACCCCATGATCCTGCCAGGGCCCGGTGCGCTCGCAGCCTCGGCCAAGAAGCTGCACTACGAGAACTATCTGATCGCGAACGCCCTCACGAGCCTGTTGCGCATCACCCTCGGGTTCATCGCGGCCGCCGTGGTTGCCATTCCTGTGGGCATCGCCATGGGCGCGTTCTCGTCGGTGCGTGCGGCGCTCAATCCGATCCTCTCTCCGCTGCGCTACCTACCCATCGCGGCGATCATTCCGGTGTTCATCTTCTGGTTCGAGCTGGGCGAGACCATGAAGATCTCGCTGTTGTTCCTCGGGACCTTCGTCTACCTCCTGCCGCTCGTGGTGGAGACCGTCGATCAGGTCGACGACGTCTATCTCAAGATCGCCCAAACCCTAGGAGCTGGGCCGGTCAAGCAGATCACCACGATCCTGTTGCCGGCCTGCCTTCCCGCCATCTTCGACGCGCTGCGCGTGATGTTCGGCATCGGCTGGACCTATGTCATGCTCGCGGAGTTCATGCAGACCACCGACCAGGACGGCCTAGGCTACCCTGGAGTCGGCTACCTGATGAACCAACTGAGGCGCTTCGGGACCCTCTCCGATGTGCTCGTCGCGGTGGCCTTGATCCTCTTCATCGGTGTTCTGGTCGACATGCTCATGCGCTGGCTCGGCGCCACGCTCTTCCCTTGGTACGACCGGTCCTAAGATGCCCACCTCTGGTGCAGTAGGTTAAGATGAGCGACGAGAAGAAAGAGAGCGGTGAGCTGGCAGTAGCGGTCACCCTCGATCGATGCAAGGATCTCTCGGCAGTGAGCGTCACCGTCGCCGGGCAGAAACTGACACTGCGCGGCGACGCCTTCGTGGGCGCTGCGATCCCGGCCGGTGACCACACACTCGAGCTCACCTGCAAGGGCTACGTTCCGCAGTCTGTGCCCGTGAAGGTCGGCGCAGGCCGAGCCAACAAGGTCGAGGTCAGCCTCCCCAAACAACCCATCGTCAAGCTCGCCAAAGCCTCCAAGAGCTACGTTGACGGCGAAGGCGTGACCTTCCAGGCCATTCGCGACGTGGACATTGTCATCGAAGACTTGCCCGCGGTGGGCGAGTTCCTCTCCATCTTGGGGCCCTCCGGCTGTGGCAAGTCAACGGTCTTGAGCCTGATCGCGGGCCTCACCGAAGCCACCACCGGCGAAGTGCTGGTCAACGGCGAGCCCGTCAGGGGGCCCGGACCCGACCGGGGTATGGTCTTTCAGAACTACTCCTCCATGCCGTGGCTCACGGTCTCGCAGAACGTCGAATACGGCATGAAAGTGCAAGGCACTCCCGCTGCTCAGCGCCGTGAGCGCCGCAACCAGCTCCTCGAGCGCGTAGGCCTCTCGGGACACGGCAAAAAGTACCCCAAGGAACTCTCGGGCGGCATGCGGCAGCGTGTCGCCATCGCCAGGACCCTGGCCGTCTCACCGCAGATCATCCTCATGGACGAGCCCTTCGGCGCGTTGGACATCAACACCCGCATGGACATGCAGGACCTGCTCCTCAACATTTGGCATCAGGAAGAGGCGACGATCCTTTTTGTCACTCACGACATCTCAGAGGCCGTCTATCTGGCCGATCGCGTCTCGGTCTTCACCCCGAGCCCGGGCCGCATCGCCGACGAGATCCCCATCAAGCTCGATTACCCCAGGGAGCAAAAGGTCAAGAGCTCTTCGCTCTTTCGCCGCTACGAAGGGCAACTCATCGAGCGCATCCACGAACTCTCGGCCTCGGTCGCGAAGGGCGCCGAGGTCAAGCTGTCCATTTGATTTCCATTTTGACGACCTCCCCCGATCTGACGTAAGAACTGTTTCTTGCTCCAAATGACAGTCTTCTTGGCTGGCTGGCACGACTCGCTGGCATGAACCGCACCAGAACACACGGCCAGCACCAGAATTCGACGAGGCACGCGGTGGCGAAACCAGAAAGAAACTACACCCTCGAAGCGGTCACCTACCAATACAACCTCATTTTCTTGGCCTTCCTGATGCTGCTCAGCGTCGTGATGTGGAGCGCGATGCCACTCACCCTCGCCGCCGGCGTCGAGATGATCTACCTCGCCATGGTTCCAGGCACGGAGGTCTTTCAGCGCTCCGTGGAAAACAAGTACCGCGCCATAGAGGCCGACAACGAACGCAAGAAGTTGGAGTCCCGCGTAGAGAAGCTGCCACTGGATCGACGGGCTCGCCTCGAGCAGGTGATGAACCTCATCGAGAACACCCGCGCCAACCTCACCGACGACCCCGAAAACATGCTCTCTGGCGTCGAGAGCCGTCTGGGGGCATTCCAAGAGCGCTACTTAGGGTTGTGCGAGGCCGAACACAACTACCGCACGCTGATGAACACCGTGAACGAGGGCGCCTTGGTGCGAGAGATCGCTGGCGTTGAGCAGGAAATCAAGAGCGCCTCTTCCCGCGTCAAACGCAGCCTCGAAGAGCGCTATGAGGTCCTGGTCAAGCGCCTGGAGCGCATGCGCCTCGTACGCGACAATGGCTCGATCATCCGCAACCAACTCGCTACCATCGAGGACACGCTCAAGCTCATCCACGAGTCCTCGCTCACCATGCGCAACCCGCAGAGCGTCTCGACCCAGCTCGACGACCTGCTGAGCGAAATGCAGATCGCCGAAGACGCCGTGCTCGAAGCCGAGTCGGTGGTCGGCTCCAACGACTCCAGACTCGAAGCGTTCGAGCGGGAACTCGAGGAGGCGACCTCGGAGCGAAGCTGAGAATGTGCGGTTGTCCGCTTGGCCATTCCAGGGCGGCCGCCGGCCGCCCCTACGGACATTCGGAAATTCACTCCGTCCGCAGCACTCGGGCGATCATCTGGATCAGGTCCACCTCCGGTCCTGCGATGATCCCGTCGGCCTGTGAGGCCTGCTGCAGCTCCCCGAGGAGCTCCTCGCCATGACGACGCAGCGCGACGGCGTCGGTGAGCACATCGGTTCCGCCGTCGATACGGTCCATGACCTCGACCTGCTCGTCCTCGTCGAGCTCTAGCCGCTCCATGAGCTCGCGCATGTAGTCGACCTCGTCGTCCAGAAGACGACCGTCAGAGAGCAGCAGAACTCCTACGATTCGACACAATTTGATTTTGTCTTCGACGTTCACGACGACCTCTCCGAAGCGATGGACTGCCGAGTTGTGTTGTACAGCAAAAGCCGCCGCTTCCATATCGAGCGCGCGAGAGAACCGACAGGTATCGTCGGCTAGAGTGTGACGAGCACGAGCGGTACACTCCTTTTTCGCGCGTCGGGACGCCAATCCGATCGGGGCCTTCCACGGTCGCTGACGTCGCCCAGCGGCGCCGCCTGAACAATGGAGAATGTAATGGGAACCGATATTTGGAGCGGCACCACCGCGGTGGTGACGGGAGCGTCCAGCGGCATCGGCCGCGAGATCGCACTCAGGCTGGCTCGCAGAGGCATGAATGTCGCCGCTGTAGCCCGTCGCATGAAGGCCCTCGAGGCGCTGCGCAACGAGGCGGAGTACGACAAGCTTCCCGGCGCGATTCACCCGCTACAGGTCGATCTCCGCGATGAGGACCAGATCCTCGAGCTCTTCCGCAACGTTCGGGATCGCTGGGGCGGCGTGGACGTGTTGGTCAACAACGCCGGCATCGGCCACTTCGCGCCGTTGCTCTACGGGAAGACCGAGCAATGGCGGGACATGCTGGAGCTCAACGTCCTCTCGGTCTGCATTTGCAACCGCGAAGCCATCGCAGACATGCGACGACGCAGCCATCTGCCCGGCTACATCATCAACATCGCCTCCATGTCGGCGCACCGGGTGCCGTTGGAGGCGGGAGTGTACGCGGCCAGTAAGCACGCCGTGAAGGCCCTCACCGAAGCGCTGCGACAGGAGCTGTTGCCGCTCAACGCGCGCATCCGGGTCAGCGCCATCAGCCCAGGCTACGTCCAGACCGAGTTCGCGGAGACCTACTACCGCAGCAAGGAGGCCGCCGACGAACTCTATGGCCGCTACGAGGTCCTGCAGCCCAGCGACATCGCCGACGCGGTGGAGTATCTGCTGTCCACGCCAGAGCGAACACAAGTGCACGACATTCTGATTCGGCCGACCCTGCAGTCGTCTTGAGCCGTCCTCGGCAACCCTCTAAAGAAGGTCGCCGAGCGCTCGTGGAGACGCCGCTGGCCCGGTTCCGAGGAGTCTGGGACCGAGCCTTCGCAGGCTATTGGCGGGTTCCCGTCATCTCCGCGGTGATCGTAAAGGCATCACCGAGATTGTCGATGCCGATCCCCGCGAAGGCCAACTCCAGCCCGAACGTCAGGCTATTGCCGTTGAACACTCCGTCGCTGGCCGTGTAGGTCACCGACCACTCGGTCGTGGCAGAGTCTCCGATGGACTGAACGACCGAGGCGGTGGAAAATCCACCGCTTGCGAGGGTCAGTGGGTTGATCAGAGTGGGCTCTTTCTTGTTCACGGCTGCCACGGTTTGGGTGGGAAGCTCGAAGAGCTGGAGGTACTCGCCATAGGTCGCCATCATCTCGGCGACGAGGGCGGTGTCCGTGGTGTCGGGCGCCGCGACGACATTTGCCGCGGTGAGGACGTAGTGGCCCGAAGGACTGCAGCTGCGGTCGACCCCACGACGGTGCGCTCCCACTGGGCCGACGGTGTAGTCCGGACCAGTGATCAGCACCGCCCCCAGTGTCTCGGGCTCGGCTGGCACGCCGTCCGCGGTCATGAAGCAGAGGGGAAAGAGCAAGCCGTCCAGCGGGCGTGCGGGGATGCAGTTGGTGCCAGGCTCGAACGCCCCAGTGAAGGTCTCCGTGTCGACCTCGACCAAGACGTCGACTCCGGTCTTCGTGACGCTCGCCTCGCCGACGAAGGAAAAGAGCACGAAGGCGTCGTAGACCGCGGTCGCCGGATCGGCGTCTGCGGGTGCGGTGCATTCGGAGGGTGGGAAGACGAAGGGTACGTCTTCGACCGTCTCTTCGGTGACCTCGACCTCCTCGACGCTGTCGACTTCGTTGGCTAGATCGGTGGTCTCTGCGACGGTCGTGTCCGCGGTCGAGTTCCCGCCGCCATCATCGCAGCCGGTGAGCGTGAAACAGACGAGGAGCAAGGAGAGAACGAAGAGAGAGAGAGTGCGCATGATTCGCTCCAAGAGACTGAGAGACAAGGTCAGAACCGGACCTCGAAGCCGGCATCGAGGAGAACTCTGCGTGGGTTCGAACATCAAAGACCAGGGAAAGCAAGCGGTGATGGCGAGCGTGGAGCCGAGACCGACCACGCCGACGGCAAAGGCGCAGAGGGCGGCCGAGGCGCAGAGGGTTTGAGATAAGGAGCTGTCTCGTTGTGAGCTCATCGTGGCAACGGTGAGTCGGGTTCTTGGTTTTCTCCTCTCTTGGATGACACGCAGCGTCTCAAGGTGGCTGCCATGAAAATCGCCGGGCTCGTCAGGTTGGCTACGCGCCATTTCTTGTGGAATCAAGGTGCGATTCAAAGGTTCAGGCTCACCACAGAGAACACAGAGAGCACAGAGGAGTGAGGAGAAGCTCTCTGTGCTCTCTGTGTTCTCTGTGGTGAACATGAGGCCAGACTCATCGCAGAATCTCTGATGTTTTCTCATCCCTTGGATGACGCGCAGCGTCTCAGATGACTGCTATGAAAATCGCCGGGCTCGTCAGGTTGGCTACGCGCCATTTCTTGTGGAATCAAGGTGCGATTCAAAGGTTCAGGCTCACCACAGAGAACACAGAGAGCACAGAGGAGTGAGGAGAAGCTCTCTGTGTTCTCTGTGGTGAACATGAGGCCAGACTCATCGCAGAATCTCTGATTGTTTCCTCACCTCTTGGGTGACGCGCAGCGTCTCAGATGACTGCCATGAAATCGGCTCTCATAAGCAGACGCTGTTCGCCCGGGCTCCGCCTTGGGCTGGGAATTGTTCGGCCCCCGAGGGGCCGATGCCCAGGGCGTTGCCCTGGGCCGGTCTCAAAGCTTTTCTCACCTCTTGGATGACGCGCAGCGTCTCAAGGTGGCTGCCATGAAAACACTCCAACAGCTCAGCCCTCTCCTCCTGACCCTCTGCGCCCTCGGCTGCAGTACCCCACAGCCCACCCCGTCCCAGCCAACATCGGCGCCCGTCCCACTAGACTTCATCTACGCCACCGCCGACGAGTTCGACGCCCTCGCCCCCCTGCTCGCCCGGTCCGACATCGCCGGCGCCGAAATCATCTACGTCTGGCGCGACCTCGAACCCGAGCGAGGCGTCTACGACTTCTCCGCCGTCCGCGCACACCTGGCCGTTCTCGAGGCCTCGGACAAGGCGCTCGTCATCCAGATTCAAGACCGCTTCTTCTCCCCCTCCGCCCGGCGCGTCCCTGACTATCTCCTCAACGCCCCCGCCTACGGCGGCGGGCTCGCCCCACAGGTCGACGACGCCGAGTCCGACACGCCCGAAATCGTGGGCTGGGTGGCCATGCACTGGAACCCGGCCGTCCGACAGCGCTACCAAGCCCTCCTCACCGCCCTGGCCGCCGAGTTCGACGGCCGCGTGCTGGCCGTCGTCCTGCCCGAGACGGCGGCCGAAATCCACGTCCTCACCGACACCACAGGGTTCACCTGCGACGGCTACTTCGAGGCCGAGCTCGAGAACTACCGCGTCGCCAACGAGGCCTTCCAGCAGAGCCATGTGCTCCTCTTCGCCAACTTCTGGCCCTGCGAATGGGACAACGACCACCACTACATGCAGCGGACCTTCGAATACGCCGTCGCGCAAGGCGGCGGCCTGGGCGGCCCGGACATCGTCCCCTGGCGCGAGGCCCAGATGAAGAACTCCTACCCGTTTCTCCACGCGAAGAAAGACGCCCTGCCCTTTATCGGCATGTCGATCCAAGAGCCGACCCTGGAGTACCTCGACCCCGAGACCGGCGCGCCGTTTACCCGCGAAGCGTTCGTGCGCTTCGCATCCAAGTACCTAGGCGTCGACGCCATCTTCTGGTCGAAGGACGCGCCTTGGCTCTGACCATCGAGCGGCTTGGCGGGCCTCCACCCGAACCGAGAGTCTCCACGCCCTGCGTCGGTCGCCCGAAACACAAGCTCCAAGAACGCCCGTGACGGCGGGCGGGCAACGCCCCGCGACCTCAGCTTGTCCAAGAAAAGGGAAATTCTGACTTATGCAGCGAACTTCTCTGACACCCTACTAGGCTAGAGTCCATCTTGAAAATGCGTGTTCTGCTGAGCTCGTGGAAAATGCGACCAAACTCTGAACTCGTCCCAAAGGACATCTTGTGAGTGCCCGTTCGGAAATGCCCAAGGTGCAAGGAGCCGACGACCGAGCGACGCAGGCCACGCACCGGTACGCCGAGGAGCGAGGGAGGAAGGCGACGCCGCAGATGGGGTATTTCCGGACGGGCACTAGGCTAGGGAAGGCTCGTGACGGTGGTAGGCTGCGGACTCGCCGACGGATTCCCTGTCCCGAGAGAACCCCCAGCACCCCAACAGTAGATCCGGTTCGATATCGGGTTACGGGCACAAGTGTGGTTGCTGCCAGCGGCTGGAAGCGACGCTGAGTTGAGGCCAGTGGTGGGGGTCACCGCCGTCGGTACGAGCCGATCCGTTCCAGTGCCACTCGTGCCGTCGCCAATCTGCCCCGAGAAGTTGTCGCCCCAGCAGAGCATTTGACCGCCGTCGCGTCCAGCGCAGCTGTGCGAGCGCCCAGCGCTGAGCGCGGCGATGTTCGTCAGGCCAGTGACCGGGTTCACAGCATACCGTGACGGCGTCGTCGAGTTGGTACCGAGCTGCCCATCCGTGTTCTTGCCCCAGCACCACATGGCCGTGACCCCAGCGACGTTGGTCACCGCACAGCTGTGCGTGCCGCCCGTCGCGATCGCGACCACGTTGCCGAGGTTGAATTTGGTGCCGCTCACGTCTTGTTGGACAGTGTCCGGACTGGGGATGGTCGAGAGCGTCGAGTCGTTGCCGATCTGCCCGTCGCTGTTCCCGCCCCAGCACTTCACGGTGCCGCCCGTCAGCCTTACGCAGGTGTGGTCGGTCCCCGCGTCGATCTCGACGACGCCCGAGAGGCTACTGACCGTCTTGGGGGTCGCCTGCGTCGAGGGGGTCCCGCCGTCCCCGATCTGGCCTTGATCGCCCGCGCCCCAGCAGAGGACCCCCCCGACGTCGTTGAGGGCGCAGGTGTGGTCGCCGCCGGCAGCCACCTTCGAGATGTTGTTCAGACCTGAGCCCGACCGCGCTGGAACGACCTGATTGCCGCCAGCGGTACCGTCGCCGATCTGACCAAAGGCGTCCGAGCCCCAACACCAGACCTCGCCAGTGTTGAGCACGGCGCAAGTGTGGGAGTCGCCGGCCGACACGTCGACCGCCGTGTAGCTCGTGCCACCAATGGAGACCAGCACCGGCGAGAGCTGAAGGACGTTGGTGGCGGCTCCCGTCTGATAGTTGCCGCTCTCGCCCCAGCACAACACCTTGCCGCTGGCGCGCAGCACGCAGGTGTGCGCAAACCCAGCGCTGATCTTGATTATGGCGTCACACTCGCCGCCGACACAGGCCGCACCGAGGCCGCACTGCTGTCCACACGCGCCGCAGTTGGCCACGTCGGTCTGGGTGTCGACTTCACAGCTGTCTCCTGCATCGTTGTTGCAGTTGAAGTAGCCCGAGGTGCAGGCGAGCGAGCATTGAGTCCCGTTGCAGGTGGCGTTGTCGTGGTGCGCGCCATCGATGGGACAGGCGTCGCCAGTCGTGTTGCACCAGCACGACCCTGAGACACACTCGGCGCCGAACGCACAGGCGATGTTGCAGCCGCCGCAGTGGTTGCGGTCGGTGTTGAGGTCGGCCTCGCAGCCGTCGGCGACGTCGGTGTTGCAGTCCTCGAAGCCAGGCGAGCAGGCGATCGAACAGGCGCTCGTGGCGCACGAGGCGTCGCCGTTGTTCGTGCTGCAGGCCGTCTTGCAAGCGCCACAATTCGCGGCGTCGGTCCTCAGGTCGGTCTCGCAGCCGGTGTCCGCGTCGTTGTCACAGTTTCCGAAGTCGGTATCGCAGGCGATCTCGCAGAGACCCGCCGTGCAGCTCGGGGTGCCGCGGAAGGGATTGCACTGCTTCGCGCAAGTCCCGCAATGGTCAATATTGGTGCTGACGTCGACACACTCGGCTCCGCAAAGATTGGGCAACTCGGTCGTCGGGCACGAGCACGATCCGCTGGCACACACCAACGGCGAAACACAGCCCTCGCCACAGGCTCCGCAGTTGGCGTCGTCGGCAGTCACGTCGAGACAACTGTCGTCGCAGCACAGCTCGCCTTGTCCACAGTTGGGCTGCGCCCCACAGGCGCAGCTCGGATCGGTGGGGGAGACACACGCGTCCTCGCAACACAGCTCGCCCGTCCCGCAGGCCGGCGCGGCCGTCGCCTTGACGACGCCACAGGTACACATTCCCGCCGCACAGGTCTCACCGTCACCACAGGTGATGCCACAGGCCCCGCAGTTGACGGCGTTGACGACGGTGTCGACGCAGACCTCGCTGCAGCAATCCTGGCCCGGTTCACACAACGTCGCTCCGCAGAGCACAGGGGCCGTGTCGGTGTCCGTCACATCGACGCTGTCGGTGTCGACCGTCACGTCGCCCGACTGGTCCGACGCATCACAGCCGACGCAGAGCTTCGTATCGCCCTCGGGCCGAATGGAGTCGGCGTCGAAAAACGTGTTGCAGCCAGCGCCCAGAGACAGCAAGAACAACAGCGGCAAAATTCGAATCCGGAAGCGATTTCCAGCAACCATTGCGCGCTCCAATGCACAGATGAAACCGATTCGCGCGCACGGACGCACCTGGCCCACTACGAGCCGGCTTGGTTCCGAGTAGCGCGCGAAATCCAAATGAACAGGCCCAACTATGTCAACAGGCTCAAGACGTGGCAAGGGGCGTTCGCCATTGCAGTCCCGGTGCACTTCGCCGAAAGTCGCTGAGACCTCCATTTCAGCCAACCGTCGGTTGACACCTGAGGGTCCGAATTGTACGTTCCCAACGCCCTTGTTTCGTTCGGAAATCAAACTGCGCTGCCCCCAGCGACACTCTGTCTCAAACGCACATAGGTTCACCATGAGGATTCGGTACGCAGGCAATACGCATGTCGGTATGAAGCGCACGCACAACGAGGACAACCTCGGGCTCGCGCCGGCCGAGAACCTCTACATCGTCGCCGATGGAATGGGAGGCCACGCCGCTGGCGAGGTCGCCAGCAAGATGGCCGTCGAGACCGTCACCCAGTTCTACAAAGATACCTCCGAAGACGAAGAGATCACCTGGCCCTTCAAGATGGACCGCCAGAAAAAGTACGAGGAGAACCGCCTCGTCACCTCCATCAAGCTCGCCAATCTCCGGATCTACGAGCAGGCCATCAGCAACGCCAAGCAGAAGGGCATGGGCACCACCGTCGTGGCCGTCAACTTCACCAAGGACGGCGCCTACCTCGGGCACGTCGGCGACAGCCGCATCTACCGTTTCCGACAGGGCAAGCTCGCCCAGGTCACCGAAGATCACTCCCTCCTCAACGACTACATCAAAATGAAAGATCTCACCGCCGAGGAGATCGAGAACTTCCCCCACAAAAACGTCATCGTCCGCGCCCTCGGCATGAAGGACACTGTCCAGGTCGACGTCGCCTACGAGCAGCCCGAGCACGGAGACATCTACCTCCTCTGCTCCGACGGCCTCTCCGGCATGATCACCGACCCGGACATGGAAAAGATCCTCCAGGAGACCGGCGACGACCTCGAGAAAGCCTGCAACCGCCTCATCCAGACCGGCAATCAGAACGGCGGCACCGACAACATCACCGTCGTCCTCACCGAGTTCCTGACCCACTAGTCGGCGGCCAAGTCAGTCCAGAGGGCGGCACCAGCGTGTCGCCCTCTTGGTTTCTTGCGCCTACGCCCGCAGACTCAGGGCCAGCGCGCCCAAACCCATGGCCAGCAACAGCATCGAGCCACTGTCGCGCCCCCGAGTCGACCCCTGCTGACACCCGCCCTCCGACGACGACGCGCGGTCCTTTGCGGATTCTTGCTCGCCCACGGACCGAACCGCCGTCAACGACGCTGCCGTCGAGCTCGCCTCGCCCGCGACGCAGCTCCCGCCCTCGCAGCGCGCGCCGTCCACGCAGTCGCCGTCCGACCTGCACGAGCGCGCGCAGGCGCCGCCGTCACAGGCCAAGTAGGGAGCGCAAGACTGCGCCTCGGCCGCCACGCATCCGCCCCTCGCCGCGCAGCTGGCAGCGCCGTGTTCTATCCCGGCCTCGCAGGAAGCCGCGCCGCAGGCCGTCCCCGTCGGCGCCGCGCTCCACTCCAACGCCAAACGGCTCGGTTCGCAGCGTTCGCAACCCTCGCCGCTGCCAGCTTCATGGCAAACCCCGTCGAGCCGGCACCAGCTGGGCGCACCAGGACTGACGCAGCGACCGGCCTCGGCCTCGCACACCGTCTGCGCCGAACACAGACTGCGATCCGAACAGAGCGCGTCGACCAACGCGGCGTTGCCGGCGTTGGCGAGCTCGAAGTCGACTCGCTTGCGGGCGCCGGCACGCACCTTCACGCTCTTGGTCATGGGCTCCAGCCCTGCCACCTCGACGCGCACCGTGTAGCTCCCCTCTCCAGGCAGCAGCCGCTCGAAGCGCCCGTCACGGCAACGGCTCGTCCAGACCTCGCCCTCGAGCAGCTTCACCTCGTCGATGCTCACCTTCGCGACGACGGGCTCGCCGCTGGCCGTGTGCACTGACCCATAGACCGACGGACCGTCGAGGACCCGGTCCACCAGCGACATCCAGGTCTCTCGGGTGCTCTCGACAGAGGCCAGCCGCTTGGTTTCACTGGGGCTGCTGAACGGCCCTTCGATCATCAGCGCCACCGTTCCATGAGCCGCGCGCAGCCAGTCCTGATCGACCCCGTCGACCGAATACATGTTGCGCACGACCTTGTACTTGCGGCCGTTGGGTTGCTCCGGCGTGAGCTCGGCGATGGCCTCGGCGATGCCCCAGGCCTCGTTGGGCTGCGGATTTTGCACGTTGTCGATGGTGTAGGGGACCAGCAGCAGCGTTCCCAGGGTGTGGTAGGACAGGCTCGCCGCGAAGTGTTCGGAGTCGGCGAGCCGCATCATGGCTTGGGTCTCGGGCTCGGAACCGGCGACGGGACCGCGATACCAAGAGTGGCGGGGATCGGAGCTGCTGGTCGCCTCGCCTTGAGAGTGCCAACGAAAGGGGTAGTTGCGGTTGAGATCCACGCCGTTGCGCGTCTGGAAGCCCTCCTCGTCGCCGGCCGGTCGACCGTTCTTGCGCCCGGCGCGCAGCGACGCCGTGATGTGGTGCTGGGCGCCGTCAGGGTTGACCAGCGGCACGACCCAGAGCTCGGCCCCGTTGACCATGCGCTTGATGCGCGAGTCGCCCTTGTAGCCCTCGAGCAGCGTGGCCATGGCGTCGAGGGCGAACTCGATGGAGAGCAGCTCCTCGCCGTGGTGTGCACCGTTGAGCAGAACCGCCGGCTCGTCCTCGTCTTGCTCGACGTTGTCCGAGATCTTGAGCGCCAGGATGGGTCGCCCCTCGTGGGTCTGGCCCAACTCGACCAACTTCGTGATGGCGGGAAAGCGCTCGTGGTAGGCGCGGATGAGCGCCTCGACCATGTCCGCGTCCTTGTAGCTGGCGTCGGTCCGAAAGCCAGTGGCCGTCCGCTCGGGCGCCTTGCCGCGCTGCTTTCGGTAGTCCGAGTCCAAGAACGCAAAGGTCGCCTCGGGCTCCAGCTTGTGGATGGTGACGCCCGCACGCCGCAAGAGCTCGAGGCCGCGCCGGTCGGTGTTGACCAGCACCCTGGACTGGTCCTCGCCGCGGGGCTCGACGACCTCGAGGTCGGTGCCGGCTGGTAAGTCGGAGAGGACGCTCATGTCGAGCTCGGCGAAGCGCCGCGCGCCGGCCGGCTCCCAGTGGCTCCCCGTCTTCGTCCCGGCTGCGCGGACCGAGAGGTGGGTCAAGTGGCTCACGGCGTCCTGCTTCACGTAGGTGCGCAGGCCGAGGCGGCCCGACGGGTAGGTCGAGTCCGAGATGACCAGCGAACCCAGCGATTCCAAGGTCTTGCCGTCGTAGAGCTGGGCGACCATATGCGGACCGACCAGCCACAGCGCGAGCTCTACCGAGGTCGCCGTCCGCAGGCTCTTGATGCGCGTCGATTCACCCATGGCCTGCACCTCGCCACGGTCCCAACGGTGAAACTCGACCACGTCACGAGCGATGGAGAGCCCGTAGCCTGAGAAACCGATGACGTCGTTCGGGTCCACCGTCGCGCGGAACAGGACGGTCGAGTCGAGGCGGTCTCCCAGCGCGAAGCGCGCTCGAATGAACCCGTCGGCCATCTCCGCCGCCGGGCTCTTGGGGAACCACAGGTTCTCCTTCGTCTCCTCGGCGAGCACCAGGCTGGGTCGACCTTCGGCGAAGGTCCACTGGCCAAGCTGGTCGGCTTCGAGCGCGGGGGCTCCATCGCCGACGAGGAGCACCTCCTCATCGGCCGAGAGTTCAGGCACGCCTCGGGACTCGAGAGAGCCCGGCAACCCCAACCCCAAGACCAAGACCGACAAAAGAAGCCCAAGGTGGCTGCCCCGCTTTTCGCCACTACTCTTGTTCAGCGCTAGCATGGTCCTCACTATTTGCGCAGTCTTTGCGCAACCCTTCGGGTTTATTCGACTCTCCGCGATCCCTGGTCCTCGGCCCTCGTCGCCGAATATCTCTTGCTCGCCGCTGACCGCCAGGCATCTCAAGTCCGCGTGGTTGGCCGCTGAGCGAGAACACTTGTCTCTCTAAGGCTCGCGAATTCAGCTCAAATCGGACCGTTCACAATACTCGCTGCGAACCATGCCCACAACGACGACCACTGGCCAAGATCCGAGACCCCGCGCCCAATTCCACACCCCAACGGTGATTTCCCTGCAGCTGGCGCTGGCTGCGCTGCTGGCGCTCGGCTGCAACGGCCACTCGACGCCGCCCGAGGCCTCGACGTCATCAGCAGAGGCCTCGTCGGGCGGGGTCAAAGAAGGCGCACTCGAGGCGACTGACGTCGCAATGGAGGCGACGGACGCGGCTGGAGGCGAGCAAGAAACAGCGAAAGGCACCAACGACGAAGCCATTGAGCGCAGCGCGGACGGCTCGGAGAGCGGCGCCGACAGTGTGGTTGCCGCTGACGAGGAGTGGAGAGAGCACTTTTGGTCCTCGCCACAGGACCCGCCCACCGAGTTTCTGGACGCCGTCTCGCCCGAGCTCACCGGGCGGCACTACCTGGCGAGCGACGAGTGGAACGTCCACCTCTTCATCCAGGACATCGAGAACCTAGGCGGCGCCTACGTCGGCGTGGGGACCGACCAGGCCTATCTCTTCATTGGTTGGCAGAAGCCCGAGTACGCCTGGCTGGTCGACTACGACCCGTGGGTCGTCGCGCTGCACCGAGCCTATGGGGTGTTCTTCGACAAGGCCGAGACGCCCGAGGAGTTTCGGGCGTTTCTGTCCACCAAGAGCTTGGATGGCACCGAGGCGCTGCTCAGGGAGCAGTTTGCGGGCGACAAGGACGCGCATCTGATTCGTCTCGCGTTCCGCAAGGCCAGGCGTCGCGCGGCCTCGCGGCTGCAGAAGCTGCAAGAACAGCTGGACGGCTTGGGCATCAAGGGGTTCATCAACGACCAGGACACCTACGACGCCGTGCGGACCCGGGTGCGCGCTGGCAAGGTGCGGCCGATGCTCGCCAACCTCCTCGAAACCAAAGGCCTGCGCGGGATCGGCGCGGCCGCCAAGGCGCTCGACGTGCCCATCCGCGTGCTCTACCTCTCCAACGCTGAGGAGTACTGGAAGTACACGGACAACTACCGCCAAAACATCGCTGGGCTGCCCTTCGACGAGCGCTCGGTGGTGCTGCGCGCCATCTCTTCGCAGCCCAAGAACAACGACTACCACTACTTCGTGCAAGGGGCGCTCAACTACCTCACTTGGCTCGCCGAGCCGCGCATCGACTCGGTCTTCTACGTGGCGCGACGACGGCGGATCAAGTCCATGGACGACATCCCCTTTCGGCGCATCACCGAGGGCCCAGAGAGCGGGCTGGAGCGCAAGCGCAAACACGCCGACCGCGATCTGCCTCCCGATGACCAAGACCAGTGAGCGCTAGGGTCTGCAGGGCTGCGTTGCCGAGAGTGTTCGGTCGTGTTAGTGAAGGCGATGTGCTGCGCCCCGCTCGGCGAGTCCTCAGATGTAGCGGCTTGGCCGTCGCGCGCGCTTCGTTCTCATCACAGCCTCCAACCTTTGGGCCCGTCATGAACCGACTCGTCCCTCTGATCTCCTTGTGGATCCTTCTTTCTCTCAGTGCTTGCAACACGCCGACCAAGGACGACGCTGCCACCGGGACCGCCAAGACGGAGAAGGCTACGTCCGAGCCCGGGGGCCCCTCGAAGGTGGACGCAGCCGCGGCCCCAAACGTCGTCGAGCCCGGCGAGGGCGACCCTGAAGAGGCCGAGGCGGAGCCGCCGGACACGGCTCCCGAGGACGCGCCCATCTTGGGCGACGAAGGCGTCGAGGGCGCTGGCGACGGGACCGCCATCGACCCGAGCGCAGCGGCGGACAGCATCGCCGCCATCGACGGTGTGTTGGAAGGCGAGCGCTACGATCTCTTCTGGGGCTCGAAGGAAGATCCGCCGGCTGAGGAGCTGCATGGGATCACGCCCGAGTTCGAGGGGCGGCATTACGTCTACGGCGACGAGTACAACCTTCAGCTCTTCTACCCCAAGGTCAAAGACCTCGGTGGCGCCTATGTGGGCGTGGGTGCCGACCAAGCCTACATCACCATCGCGTGGCAGAAGCCCGAGCTCGCCTGGCTCATCGACTACGACGAGTGGGTCGTGTCCATCCACGCGGCCTATCGCGTCTTCTTCAGCCTGGCCAAGACCGCAGACGAGTTCCGAGGGTTCTGGGACAAGGACAACGAAGATGCGACCCTGGCGCTGTTGGACAAGGAGCTCGCCGACCATCCGAAGCTCCAGCTCATCAAGAAGCTCTACAAAGCCAACCGCGGAGGGCTGCGCTACCGCATGACTCGCCTGCAGAAGACCTTCGAAGCCGCCAATGTGCCCTACGTCTTCTACGATCAAGAGGCCTACGAGGTCGTGCGCAACTTGGTCCTGCAGAAGCGCATCCGGCCGCTTTTGGCCAACCTCCTCGACGACGAGGGCATGGTCGGCATCGGCGCGGCCGCCAAGGCGCTCAACGTGCCCATCCGCGTGCTCTACGTCTCCAACGCCGAGGAGTACTGGAACTACGAAGACCAATACCGCGCCAACATCAACGCGCTCTTCTTCGACGAGAAGTCCATCCTCATGCGCACCCTCTCGACTTGGAAGCGCAACAAAGACTACCAGTACGCCGTGCAGGGCGCCCAGAACTACGCCGGTTGGCTGACCCGCAAGTGGGTCGAGCGCGTCTCCTACATCGTGCAGCGCCAAGCGGTCTCGAGCCCGGATGAGACCCCGTTCATCGAGACGACCCTCGACATCGAGACGGCCGAGGCGAACCGGGCGGCGCGCAAGGAGCGCAAGAAGAAGGGCAAGTAGGCTCGAATCCTGCGTTCCAACAAGAAAACCGTTGAGAACTGCGGCCTGCCCCCTTAGACTGAGCGAGTCATCAAACAGGAGGCTGAAATGGGCGCAGGAGTTCGGGGTTTGTTCGCAGTCACGGCCGCGTTGCTCATCACGCTGGGTTCCACGACGCAGAGCGTGGCTCAAGACCAGCCCTTTGAGGCCGGCAGCCTCATCATTCCCATGGATACAAACTACCAGGACGCAGGCATGTTGCAGGCGTTCGGGCTCGTCTACCAGTTGATCCTCCAGGGCGTCGAGGTGAATTGGGTTATCCAGAACGGCAAGGCCTTTGGTGACGCCGATTTCGTCACCGATGCGACCGATTGGAGCACGCTGGCGACGATCTCGGCCCACGGCTATCGCGGAGGCCCGTTCGTCATCGACCTCGCCGACGTCGCCGCGGCCACCCCCATCATCACCGCGTGGAAGCTGGGCCACACCACGACCGTGCACGTCGCGACCGCTGGCTTCGTCGGACACGTCAAGGTCCACATGGTCGCCGCGCCCAAGATCGCGATCTTCGCCGATGGCCACGAAGACATCGCCATGGACTACCTCAACGCCGCGGGCATCCCCGACTCGACCGGAGCGGCGTGGACGGCGGCCTCGCCAGACGCGCTCACGGTCAACGAGGTGCGCGGCCTGACGGACACCGTGCACGACGACGGCGCGCTCTTCGATGGGGCAGGGAGACCCGCGTTCTGTGAGTTCATGTCGATGCACTGGGGGGTCAAGGACCGCAACAAGGTCGGCGGCGAAGAGGTCGTCGCCGAGGTGCGGTCGTTCTTGAGGTATCGGACGCACTTCTTCGCCGAGTGCCAAGCGGTCAACGCCTTCGAGAACGCCATCAACGGGCGTTTTCTTACCACCAATGGGTTCTTGATCGCCGCCGACCCCTCGCCCTTGGTCCTACAGAACCAGTGGTATCCCTTCGCCCAGCTCGACGGCGGCTTCACGACCGTGGGAGGCAGCGAGCGCTCTTATTCGCTGCCGCCAGGAGACGTCTACAAAGGCAACGACATCGTCATGATGACCAAGAGCGGCACCACCCCGCTCGTCGGACAGAGCGACCTGTGGATGACAGGCTACCTCGACGCGGGCTGCTCCATCGCCGACGAGTCCGAGAGCTGCATGGTCGGCGTGGGCAAGATCAGCTACCTGGGCGGCCACTCCTATGAAATCAAGACCCCCATCACGGCCAACCTAGACAGCCAGGGGACGAGACTCTTCCTCAACTCTCTTTTTGAGGCCGACTGCGTCACCGACTGGGCGGCGCCCTACGTTCAGGTCACCAAGACCGGCCCTGGTGCAACGACAAATTCGACCGTCTCCTTCACCTTCGACTACGCCAACTTTGGCTCAACCACCGCTTTTGATGTGGTCATCAGCGACACTTTGCCCGCCGGCATGACCTTCGTCAGCGCCACGGGGGGCGGCACAGCGGTCGGCGGGGTTGTGACTTGGCATCTCGGCGGCGTCGCCAATGGCGCAGCCGGCAGCGTCACACTGACAGTCAGCCTCGCAGGTGAGGGCGTCTACTCCAACACCGCGCTCGTCACCTACTTCGCTGGCAACACTCCCCAAAGCGTGAGCACCAACGCCGAGACCGTCGATTATCAGGTGGACACCGACAACGATGGTTGCTCTGACGCCGTCGAAGGCACCATGGGCACCAATCCACTGCTCGCGGACACCGACCTCGACCTCATCGGCGACTGCGTCGACAACTGCCCGCTGAGCTACAATCCAGCTCAAGATCTGTCCTCTGACATCAACAACTGTGGGGCGTGCTACAACCTCTGCGATTTCCCCGACGCCACCAGCCAGTGCATCGGAGGCAGCTGCAGAATCTCGGTGTGCGACCCAGGCTTCGACAACTGCGATTTCGACACCGCAAATGGCTGCGAGACCAGCTCCGCGAGCTTCGCCACCGACCTGGCCAATTGCGGCGGCTGCGGTCTGGTCTGCGCGACCCCCAACGGCACGCCCGCCTGCCTGGCCGGCCTCTGCAGTGTTGTGGCTTGCGAGACCGAGCGCTTCGACTGCGACGAGCTCAGCTTCAACGGCTGCGAAAAGACCCTCACCAACCTTCAGACCGACCTGGCGAACTGTGGCGCCTGCGACAACTTCTGCAGCGGTCCGAACGCCATCTACCAGTGCGTGGCGGGCGCCTGCAGCCTGCAGGGATGCCAAATCGGCTTCCACGACTGCGACCTGGCTCCTGCGAACGGTTGCGAGACGACCAGCGACACGTTGACCCACGACGCCAACAATTGCGGCACCTGTGGAATCGTCTGTATGGCGTCGGGCGCCACCGCCGCCTGCGTCGCTGGGCTCTGCCAGCTCGGGACCTGCGACAGCGGGCTCAGCGACTGCGACCAGGACGCCTCTAACGGCTGTGAGTTCGACACTTCGGCCTTCGCCACGGACCCCAACAACTGCGGCGCCTGCAACCATCTCTGTGCAGCCACCAACGCCACGACCGAGTGCCAAACCGGCTCGTGTATCATCACGGAATGCGCCGACGACACCTTCGACATCGACGCCGACCCCAGCAACGGATGCGAATACGCCTGTGAGGCCCTGGGAGAGGACACCAACTGCGACAACATCGACGACGACTGCGATGGGGTCGCCGACAATGGCTTCGCCGGCAGCTGCGGCGTCGGCGCCTGCAAAGTGCTCGGCACCTGCGCCGACGGTGTCGTCGACTGTGTTCCAGGCACGCCCTCCATCGAGGGCGTAGGCAACACCTGCACCGATCGCATCGACAACGACTGCGATGGCATTACCGACCAGGCGGAAGAGAACTGTCTCTGCAGCGCCGACTTGGACTGCGATGACCTCGTCCCCTGCACCCTCGATGTCTGCGGCCAGGACGGAGATTGCACCAACGACCCAGCTCCAGAAGAGACGGCCTGCGACAACGGCGAGAGCTGTGAGGGGCTTGGGCGATGTCGCGCAAATGTCTGCGAGGCGGTCACCTGCGACGACGTCGACGCTGACACCGACGCCGACACCGCCGCCAACTCTGACGTAGGTCCGTCTGACACGAGCGTGACCGAGCCGGCTCTAGACGTCAGCGTCGATGGCACCGGCAGCAGCGTCGAAGGCGACGCCACCAGCCCGAATCCCGTCGTCAAGAGCACGGAGTCGGGTTGTGGCTGCCAAGTTCTGCGCGCTGACGCGAAGGGCGAGCGCTCTGTCCTACCCGGACTGTTCCTGGTTCTGTTGGCCTTTGGCTTGCTCAGAGTTCGCAGAGTCTCTTGAGCCGAAGGAACCGCGCCGCCGAGCGGGCCTCGGCGGCGGCGGTCCTATTTCGAGCTTCTGTTTCGTTTCCCGGCGTCCGCTCGCCGATTAGACCGGCAGCGCCTCGAGCACTCGGTCGTAGTACTTGCGCATCACCGCCTGGGTCAGCGCGACGTTGGCGGCAGGGCCCACCAGGACGGTCCACAGGTACTCGCTATCGCCCAGAGGGCTGGCCAGCGCGGTCCCTGCGGAGGACTCCAGCACCAACGACAGCGCCTCGTCGTCGAAGCCAAGTCCGGCTTGCGTGATCCGATACTGCTTCAACATCTCGGCGAGGTAGGCGTTGCCTGTATCCGCGTCGACTCCAGCTTCGGAGCGTGAGGCGATGGAGGTCCCCTCGACGTGGTGGACGACTCCCGTCGCTGCGAACGCCGTGAGCTCTTCACTGAATGCTTTGAGGATGTCGTCGAGCGCCATGAGGACTCCGTGAATGTGGCCGAGCGTCGAGTCTAGTGAAGTAGGCGAACGCGAGCCTGTCATTTGCCGAGAACCAACTACTCCCACTGAACTCCCCCTCTCCCGTTTCGGGGGAGGGGGCCGGGGGGAGGGGGCGGGGGCGG
>Ga0210044_10001078_pt1 | contig 41395 bp, 37 predicted proteins | sample CryGey13umfilter_2_FD_183959 | JGI IMG/M metagenome (GOLD analysis project Ga0210044, IMG submission 183959) | Groundwater microbial communities from aquifer in Utah, USA - Crystal Geyser 4/9/14 3 um filter (SPAdes) (version 2) | ecosystem: Environmental > Aquatic > Deep subsurface >... | reverse complement strand
TGTCTACCGCCGATGGGATCGACCGCTTGGCTGGCGTCTTTGACGGGCGCTACGAGCCCAGCTCGCGCTTTGAGCTGAGCTCGCGCGTCGATCTCCAGGTCGGGGTCGGACGCGGCAACGGTCCTGTTGAGCCCGCGGACGCTATGCTCATGGCGCGCGTCGACCCAAGCGACGACCTGCGTGTCACCGCCTTCGTCGACGCGTACACGAGCTGGGCCTACCTCTGGTCCGAGAAGCAGGACCCGGGGCTGAGCCGCTTCGCAGCGCGCTCTACCGTCCTCGATCCGGGCGACGCGGTCCCGCAGGACGCGATGGACAGCAGCGTGTACACGGTGCTCGGCGCCTCCGTCCGCCAGCGCCACCTCGGCAGCGCCGACCTCGACCTGCGCGCCGACGCGCGGCTCCGCTACCACGCCGTCGCCGAGCGGCGATACGGTCGATTCCGCCTCAAAGCCCAGCTGCCAGGTCGCTTCTCAGGGACCACCGATCTCGGCGCCGAGATCACGGGGTGGGTCCTCGGCGATCATGCTGGTGCGACCGGAACATTATACGCGTGGAGCGAGCCGTGGGAGTCCCTGCCCCTCGCCTTCGACCTGTCGGCCGAGGGCGGCGTACGCCCGATCCCCAACGAGACGGTGCTCGGCCCGTCGCTGTACACGGACCTGTTCGTCGACGGCCTCATCGGCCCGCGCCTCGCGCTGTCCGCAGGACTGGCATATAGCACCGCTATGGATCGCCAGGTCTGGGACATGCACCACACCGCGATGGTCCGCCTCACGTGGAACCACCGCAGGATCACGCGCCAACAGACGGACGAGCCAGGCGATCGCGCGCTGGACGCGACGCCGACGAAGGTTTGGGAGCACTGAATGGGGACCAACATTCGCTGGGGCTGGTTGTTCGCGACGGCCCTGCTCACGCTCTTTGGCCTCGGCCTCGGCGCCCTGTTCTTGGGGGTCACGATCTTGGGCGGGGGCTACTACCTCGAGCCCATGGACCTCCGGGGCGACCACCCGCTCAACGAGCTGCTGTCACCCAGCCACTCAGGCGGCATCGCCTTGGGTGTGCTCGGCACCGGCCTGATGTCCGGCATGCTCCTGTACACCCTCCGCAAGTGGCTGGTGCGTCTGACCTGGCTCGGTGACATCTCGCACTGGCTCCGCTTTCACATCATCTGCGGCGTCATGGGCCCAGCGTTCATCCTGCTACACATGGCCTTCCAGCTGCCCCACGGCATGATCTCTATCGGCTTCTGGTGCATGATGATGGTCGCCGCGTCGGGCGTGTTCGGGCGCTACGTCTACGGCTACTTCCCGCGCATGGCCGGCGGACGCGAGCTGGCCTACGGCGAAGCCATGAGCGAGCTCGCCAACCTGCACGCTGAGCTCGTCGCCGAGACCGCCAACGAGCGCGGCGATCACGTCGGCCGCGCCTTCGCCACCGTGCGCGACTTCGAGTTCGAAGCCAGCAGCTTGTTCGACCTCGTGCGCGTGAACGCGCAGCTCGCCACGCGCCGTCGCCAGGTCAACAACTACCTGGGCAAGGCCGATCTAGAGGAGAGCACCCGCGCTCAAGCCAAGCGCACGCTGTACGACCAGCTCAAGCTGAAGTCGGGCGTCGAGACCGCGCGAGTCGCGGGCAAGCTCATGCGCTACTGGCACCTGTTCCATCGGCCGCTCGCCGGCGCGATGTACGTCATCGTCGCCCTGCACATCCTCGAGGCGATCCTGTTCGCCGGGGCCTGCTCCCGCCTGTTCACCCTCTTCGAGTGAGGCCGCCGTGGCCACCGCGATCCCGTACCTCATCGTCATCGGCATCATCATCGTCTTCTTCGTGTTTCCGGCGTTTATCGGCTTTCGCCGGGAAGAAGCGCACGCACGCAAGGTGTGGGACGAGGCCCGAGCGGCAGGCCGCACGGATCCGGCCAGCCTGCACCCGCTGGTCGATCCCGCCGTCTGCATCGGCTGCGGGACCTGCGTGACAGCTTGCCCCGAGGGCAAGATCCTCAAGATCGTCGACGGCCACGCGCGCATGGTGAACGGCGCCGCCTGCATCGGCCACGGCGCCTGCGCTGCGGCTTGCCCCGTGGGCGGCATCGAGCTGGTGTTCGGCTCCGAGCGGCGCGGCCTCGACCTTCCGGACGTGGGCCCCGACTTCCAGACCAACGTGCCCGGGCTGTACATCGCCGGCGAGCTCGGCGGCATGGGCCTCATCGCCAACGCCGTCGAGCAGGGCAAGCAGGCGGTCGCGAACCTCATGAAGGGCATGCCCAAGAGCAAAGACGGCTACGACCTCGTCGTCGTCGGCGCCGGCCCCGCTGGGCTCGCGGCCGGCATGGAGGCCGCCGCCCGAGGCTTGCGCTCCATCGTCGTCGAGCAGGACACCTTCGGCGGCGCGATCCGCCACTACCCCCGCCAGAAGACCGTCATGTCCAGCGGCTTCACGCTGCCCGGCCAGCCCACGGTGCAACGCGGCACGATCAAGAAAGAGGCCCTCGTCGAGATCCTCACCAAGGCGGTGAGGTCCTCCACCATGGAGCTCGCCGAAGCCGAGCGCGTCGAGGCCGTCGAGCGCCGCGCAGACGGTCGCTTCGAGGTCCGCACCGCGACGCGAACGCTCGTCGCCAGCCGCGTGCTGCTGTCGGTCGGTCGTCGCGGCACGCCGCGCACCTTGGGCGTGCCCGGTGAAGACCAGGAGAAGGTGACCTACCGCCTCCTCGACGCCGAGCAGTACCAGCACCAACACATGCTGGTCGTCGGCGCCGGCGACTCCGCGCTGGAGGCGGCCATCGCCTTGGCAGAGCAGCCCGGCAACCGCGTCACGCTCTCGTACCGTGGTGACACGCTCAACCGCGCCAAGCCGAAGAACCAGAAGATCTTCGACAGGCTGGTGGAGAAAGGCGGCATCACCCTCGCGCTCAACAGCCAGGTGACGCAGATCGGCATCGACCGCGTGCACATCCGCGTGGGCGACGAGCAGCAGGTCATCCCGAACGACTACGTGCTGGTGTTCGCCGGTGGCATCTTGCCGACCGCCTTCCTTCAGGCCGCCGGGATCCGTCTCCAGCGCCACTTTGGAAAGCGCGTCGAGGCGATGGACGAGCCCAAGCGGTAGCGCGCGCGAGCGATCGCGCGGACCGGCGCGGTACGGTCTGGCACGTAGCCTGCAAAAGGCGTAGAGTGGAACCGTAGCCTCCCGCGCTACCGCCCCCACCCCTCCGCCCGGAGACCCACCATGGCCCGCTCACTCACCGTGTCCCACGAAGAAACCCCATCGATCAACTGGTTGTTCGCCGGCTTTTTGATGCTCGCAGTCGGTTGGATGACCCTCGCGGCCGTGGCCGGCGCGAGCTCTGCGCAGGGCGAGCTCCCCGATGCGGCGGTCCTCGCGGAGTAGCGCGACGACACGAATCGTAGCGCCGCGCGCCTCTGCTATGCTGGGGCGACTTGGAGGCTCGGTGGCAGAGAAGCTCGACTACGACTTGGTTTGGGAGAGCTCGGCGCCGCTGTATATGGGCGAGCTGCCGAACAGCTACCGCGACGTGCCCGCGCAGGTGATCATCAACGCGTGCGGGGTCGTGCCGCTGCTCAGCGTGCCCTCCCCGACGGTCCTCGTCTTCCCGATGGTCGACACCCTCGAAGCCGAGTACATCCCGGCGCGCGAGCGCATCGAGGCGCTCGTGGACGCCGCCCACGTCTTCGCGCGCTCCGAGCCCACGTACTGGCACTGCCACGCGGGCCTCAACCGCAGCGGCTTGCTCGTCGCCGCGTACCTGCACCGCCACGCGGGGCTGCGCATCTCGGACGCCATCCAGCACCTTCGGGGTGCGCGCTCGCCGATGGTGCTCTGCAACAACGTCTTCGAGCGCACGCTCCGCGACTGGTATGGCGACGAGGACGAGCAGCTGTTCACGCCCTTCGACCTCTCCACCTACCTGCGCGAGCGCGTCCGCCGCAAAGAGCGCGGGAAGGAGTAGCTACCGGCCGATGAGCGCGCTGATTCGTTGCTTCAGGTCGGTGTCGTCCAGCGGGTCGTAGCCCGGCTCCGAGCGCGCAAGGACCCACGCGGCGACCTGACCGGCCATGGGGTCGCCTTGGGGGCTCGCAGCCTCGGCGAGCAGCGCGATCGCTTGCGCGACCGGGCGCAGCTCCGTCGCGATCTGGCGAATATGGCGCGCCTGCTCGGCAGAGGGCATCGCGAGCACACGGTCCCAGCGCTCGCGGGCGCGCTCCAAGCGGGGGTGTGGCCCCGCGAGGCCCTCGAGCCACGCGAACATCGCCTTGTGGAGCGACAGGCGGTGGCAGTCGCGCAGGACCTGCTGGCAGAGCACGTTGTGCGGGCCCTCCCACTGCTCGCAGACGATGGAGTCGCGCAGCAAGCGGGGGAGCACGGAGAACTCCTCGATCGCACCGTTCCCACCGAGGATCTCGATGCCATCCCGAATCGTCGCGGTGCACTGATCCGAGGTCCAGAACTTGTTGAGGTTGACGAGCATGCGGTACGCCCCGCGCTCGACGGGCCCGCCGCTCCCACGCGTGAGCGAGTCGCTCAAGTGCACCAGCGCGAAGGTCAGGCCTCGGGCGGCGTAGGTGGTGGCCCGAACATCCGCGAGCGTCATGGCGACTTGCGGGAAGGTCCGCAGCGGGACCCCAAAGGCCACGCGGTGACGCGCGTACGCCTCGACCTCGCGCCAGGTGCGCTGCAGCATGCCGGAGCTCACCACCGCGTTGTACAGGCGCGAGGTGTTGAGCACGACCCGCACCGTGGCCTTGAAGTCGCCCACCGGCCAGGCCCAAGCGTCGACGAAGTCGATCTCGGCCGACGCCATCGAGCGGGTGCCGAGCTTGTCCTTGAGCCTGCGCAGCTGCAGCCCGTTGACGGTGCCATCGGCGAGGTGGCGCGGCACGATGAAGGACTGAACGCCCGGCGTGCCCTGGGCCGAGCCCACCCGCGCGGTCACCAGCATGAGGTGCGCGTCCGCCACGGAGCAGAACCACTTCTCGCCGTTGATGCGGTAGCTGCCGTCGCCCGCGCTGGAGGCGAGCGCCGCGTTGGTGCCTACGTCAGCGCCGCCCTGCACCTCGGTGAGGAACTGCGCGCCGTGATAGTGCTCGTCATAGTCCGGCTTGAGCAAGCGCTCCAGCCACTCCGGCGGCGCCGTGCCGTCGCCCCCCTGCAAGATCTTGATCATGCCCGCGGTGCAGGCCATGGGGCAGGTGTGGCCCGACTCGCCGTTCTGCGCGGCGACGTAGACCATGGCCAGCGAGTCCAGCTCGGACCCCGGCTCGGCGTAGCGCGCCATCGCACCCGTGGCGTAGAGGGCGCGGCCGATCGCGTGGTAGTCGGGGTGAAAGACGACCTGCTCGGTACGCCGACCGATCGCGTCGTAGCGGTCCAAGCGCGGCAGGTTTGGCTCTTGGTTGGTGCGGCGAATGGGGCGATCCATATCCGCCGCGACGCGCCCAAAGGTGCGAAGCTCCTCGACAAGCTCGGGTCGCCCAAAGCGACGCGCGATCGCCAGCAGGTGCGAGTCTTGGTCAACGTAGTTTGCGCGCAGCTCCGTCAACCAAAGGCCAAGGTTCTCACGCGCCACATCATGCTCTCTCATCCATCCCCTCCCACACGCGATAGTACCGCAAACCCCCGCGGAGTTTGGAGTATCTCATGCAGAACGCGCTCATTCGCCATCTCAACGCACAGCAGCGGGCGATCGTGACCGCGGGGTCAGGGGCTCACCTGGTGATCGCGGGCGCAGGAACTGGCAAGACGCGCACGCTCATTCACCGCGTAGCCTGGCTCATCGAGCAGGGTGTAGAGCCGCGCGGCATCACCTTGCTCACCTTCACGCGACGGGCAGCGGCGGAGATGCTCGAGCGCTCGGCCTCGCTCATCGGCGCACAGGGGCTACAAGTCCGCGGCGGCACCTTCCACGGCTTCGCGCACCGCGTGCTTCGGCAGTACGGCGAGACCCTGGGCTACCGGCGCGACTTCACGCTGCTCGATGCCTCGGACGCCGAGTCGTTCATCGGCCTGCTGCGCACGGAGCTCGTGCCCAAGACACCCGGCCGCCGCTTCCCGCAGCGCGGCACCGTGCTCTCCATGCTGTCCAAGCGTGTGAACACGGGCCGCAGCCTGCAGCACATCCTCGAGCGCGACTACCCGCAGTACCTCGACGATCACGACGCCATCGAGCACATCGGCGAGGTCTACACGCTCCGAAAGCGCGAGCAGAGCGTGCTCGACTACGACGACCTGCTGGTGAGGCTCGTCGAGCTGTTGGCCGAGCACGACAGCGTGCGCGCCAAGGTCGGTGGCGCCTGCCATCACCTGCTCATCGACGAGTACCAAGACACCAACCCCGTTCAGGCTCAGATCGCGCTGCTGCTCGCCAACGAGCGCGGCAACTTGATGGTCGTCGGCGACGAGGCGCAGAGCATCTACGGCTTTCGCGGCGCAGATATTCGCAACATCCTGCGCTTGCCCGAGCTGTGGCCGGGCTGCCAGGTGCTCAAGCTCGAGCAGAACTACCGCAGCACCCAGCCCGTGCTGGACCTCGCGAACGGCGTGCTCGCGGGCGCGCGCGACACCTTCAACAAGCGGCTGTTTACCGAGCTATCAGCGGGGGAGCGGCCGCTCATCGTCCACGTCGAGGACCTCAGCGACGAGGCGACCTACGTCGTGCAGCAGGTGCTCGCGGCGCGCGAAGAGGGCGTGCCGTTGCGCGAGCAAGCGGTCCTGTTCCGCAGCGCCGCCCACGCGAGCTTGCTGGAGCTCGAGCTCGCGCGGGCCAACGTGCCCTTCCGCAAGTTCGGAGGCATCGCCTTCGTGGACGCGGCGCATGTGAAGGACGTGTTCGCGCTCCTGCGCCTGGTCGCCAACCCCACCGACGAGCTCGCGTGGTTTCGCGCCTTGCAGTGGGTCGACGGGCTCGGGCCGACCCTCGCGCGCAAGCTCATCGACCAGCTGCGCGCCGCCGAGCCGCCCGCGCTCGATCCAGCGTGGACCAAGGGCCGCAAGGTGCACGCTGGGGTCGCGAGCCTCGCGAACGTGCTCGCCGAGGCTGTCCCCTTGCGCGACGACCCGACCGCGCTCGTGAAGCACCTGCTCGCTTGGTACAAGACGCGCTTGCCCGAGATCTACGAGGACCACGCGACGCGACGCCGTGACCTCGACGTGCTGCTCGACCTCGCCGCGCGCTACCCGACCCTCGACGCCTTCTTGGCCGAGGTCACCCTCGACCCCGCCAGCGCGCAGCCGACCCCCAGCGCGTCGACCGACGACGAGTGGCTGACGCTCTCCACGATTCACAGCGCCAAGGGCCTGGAGTGGGCGCGGGTGTGGGTGCTCAGCGCGGTCACCGGTCGCTTCCCGAGCATCTACGCCCTGGATGAAGAGGACGGTATGGAAGAGGAGCGCCGCCTGCTCTACGTCGCCGTAACCCGCGCAAAACGCAGGGTAGAGCTGCTTCAGCCGATGAGCGCGAACGGACGCAGCCTCGGCGGCGACAACCCCTTCTTGGACGAGCTCCCGCGCGACGCCAAGGTCGTCGAGCACCGCTGGTGGCGGCCCGTCGCGGAGCCGCTGCCGGATGCCCCCGGCCTCACGGACGCGAAGGACCGCATGGCGCGCTTCTTGGCGTTCTACGGCGGACGCCCGAAGTGACGCTCAGCGCCAGAGCAAGCGCACGCGATCCAAGAGCGCCGTCTCGGTGGCGTCGAGGCCATCCGCGCCGGCGAGGGCATCCAGCAGGTCGAGCGTGAGCGCGCGCGCGCCCTCGCGCGTGACCGTGGCGGCCAAGCTCAGCGTGTGCTCCACCGTGACGGGGTGCTCTTCCATGCGCGCCGCGATGCGGGCGTAGGTGGCGACGCCGAGCTGTTGTCCGACCTCGTTCATCTGCGCGAGCTCGGCTACGGTGACAACGCCATCGGCGACGACGAGCTGACGCACGAGCGCGACGAGGGCGAGGGCCTCGTGCTCATGCAGCTCGGAGGGGGCTAGTTTGTGCATGCGCGGAGGATACGCCGTAGCGAGCGCACCCCGCACGGCTCCCCTCACAAATATAGGTTAATCGCCTACTTCTACCTACACGCCTGAACCTGCCCCTGTGGCGCGCGCACGCGCCCACGCGAGGACCCGTGCCCGACCTCGCTGCGGCGATCGACGAGGTGAACGCCTGGGTCTACGAGGGACTCAACAACGGCGTGCACCGCTGTGGCTTCGCCCACAGCCAAGCGGCCTACGACGACGCTGTAGAGCAGCGTCTTCGCCGCACTTGATCGCGCCGAAGCGCTCCTCGCGACGCAGCGGTGGCTCGCGGGCGACCGCTTCACCGCAGCGGACGCGCGGCTGTTCACGACCCTGGCGCGCTTCGACCCCGTCTATGTCACGCACTTCAAGGTCGACCGCGCGCGGCTTGTGGACTACCCGCACACCCGGGCGGCGACGCGCGAGATCCACCAGCACCCGAGCGTTCGCGCCACGACGAAGCTGAGACACATTCGCGAGCACTACTTTCGCTCGCACACTTCCATCAACCCCTTCGGCATCCTCCCCACCGGCCCTCGCCTCGACTACGATCGGCCGCATCACCGTGAGCGTCTAGGCGGGCAGAGCCTAGCCGACCTCACCTCGGAGAACGCATGACCTCGCTATCGCCCCCCGGACCACGCACCCTTGTGGTGGACATCGGCGGCACCGGCACCAAGATGATCGTCGCGGATGAGACCGGCACCGCCCTCACCGAGCGCCGCCGCGCGCTCACGCCCAAGCCCGCGACGCCCAAGACGGTCCTCCAGGTCTGCGAGCGCCTCGTCGCAGAGCTCCCCGCCTACGATCGCGTGGCGGTGGGCTTCCCCGGCGTCGTGACGCACGGGATCGTGCGCACGGCGCCGAACCTCAGCACCCCGGCCTGGGCGGGCTTCGACCTCGCCGCCGCGCTGCAGGACCTCACCAATCGCCCCGTCCGCGTGCTCAACGACGCGGACCTCCAAGGCTATGGCGTCATCGAGGGGCGCGGCGTCGAGCTCGTGCTCACGCTCGGCACCGGCCTCGGCGCGGCGCTCTACACGAACGGCCACCTGGTCCCCAACCTAGAGCTCGGGCACCACCCGCTGCGCAAGGGCAAGACCTACGAGGAGCGCGTCAGCGACGACGAGCGCAAGCGCATCGGCAAGGAGCGCTGGGCAAAGCGCGTCTACGATGCGCTGGACGTCATGGTGCCGATCTTCAACCCCGAGCGCTTGTGGATCGGCGGTGGGAACGCGTTGCGCCTCGACCCTGAGCGCCTGCCCGCCATCGCCAGCCTCTTCGAGAACGTCGAGGGCATGGCCGGCGGCGTTCGCGTCTGGGCGCTCGAGGGCTAAGGAGCCCGCGCTAGAGCGGCAGCGGCGCGGGCTGGCCCACCACCACGCGGTAGCTGCGGTTGCCGCTGGTGGAGATGGTCGTCATCTCGTCGATGTGAAAGCCGGCTTCGTGGACGATCTCCATGAAGTCGCTCTCGTAGCTCACGGTGCCGAAGTCGATGGTGGTGACCCGCTTGAGCATGGGCTTGACCACCTCGGCCATCTTGGACTTCTGGTTGTGGAAGGTCTGCGTGAAGTACACGCGCCCGTCCGGCGTGAGCAGGCCGTAGCAGTGGCGCAAGATCGCAGGCGGATCGGGCATGAGCATGAAGCTCGCCGCGAAGTAGATGGCGTCGTACGGGCCGTCTGCGTGGTCGTAGATGGACTCGTGGACCACGGAGACGCGATCATCGAGCTCGTGCTTGTCGAGGTGGACCTGCGCGCGGCGGATATAGTCTGCGTCAATGTCGACGCCGACGACGCGGAGGTCCTTCTTGCGCACCAAGTCGGCGTTCCCGACCAGCGCGCCCGCCGTCCCAATGCCCACGTCGAGCATGCGAGCGCCTTCCGGCACGCGCTCCAGCACCTCTCGGTACCAGCCCGTCGTCAGTGGCAGCAGAAACCGATCGTAGATCCAGGCGCGCATCCAGCCTCCGGCGTATGAGCCGCCTAACTGACCCCATCCTGTCGCGTCGCGTCGCAACAGGTCCTTCTGACGGATAGTCCGCAGATCATGGAGATCGCGACCTGGGCCGAATCCCTGCTGTTGGGGGAGAACCTCGCCGACAAGCTGCGCCCACCAGGGGCGATCAGCGACCAGAATCGCGGGCGCGCCTGGGGGATCCCTGACGCTCCAGGGCGCGGCGCGACCCTCCGACCTAGCCACGAGCGCGCTCCTTTCCCGTCCGAGGCGCAGGTCGAAGAGGATCATCACCGCGCGGCGCTGCTCCACGCCTTCGCGAACCACGAGCTGCTCGCCATCGAGCTGATGGCGCTGATGTTGCTGCGCTTCCCGGATGCGCCCCCAGGGCTGCGCGCGGGGCTGGCCGCGACGATCGCTGACGAACAGCGACACCTCGCGCTCTACGTGGAGCGCATGGCGACGCTCGGCATGGCCTTCGGGGCCGCGCCGCTGAACCGCTTCTTGTGGGATTGCCTCGCAAACGCAGCCTCGCCCGCCCACTTTTTGGCTGGGATGAGCTTGGTCTTCGAGCAAGCGAACGTGGACCACGCCCGCGCGTGGCGCGACGTCTTTACCAAGCTCGGCGATCGCAGCACCGCGGCGCTGCTGGAGACCATTCGCGTGGACGAGATCGGCCACGTCGCCGGCGGGCTCCACTGGTTCAACCGCCTCACGGACGCCAAAGCACCGCTGTGGGACCGATGGCAGGCCCACCTCTCGCTGCCGCTCACCCCTGCGCGCGCGCGCGGACCCACCTTGGATCGCGACGCCCGACGTGACGCTGGCCTGCCCGACGACTTCATCGGGCGGCTCGATCGCTACCGCCACAGCCGTGGCCGCCATCCCGATCTTTGGTGGTTTGACCCCCACGTCGAGGCGCAGATCGCCCACGGTCGCCCGGGCTACTCGCCCCCAGCGGCGGCGGCCGCCATCGGCCACGACCTGCAGGTGCTCCCGGCGTTGCTCGCGCGCGAGGACGACGCCGTGCTCGTCGATCGGCCGCCTGCCCCCGACTTCTTGGACGCGCTGCTCGCCGCTGGTCTCCCGCTTCCGCGCTTTGTATGCGCGAACGAGCTCACCGAGCTGCCGGTTCGCGCCCATCGCCCCTGGGGCTGGAGCCCCGACTCAGCGCGCATCGCCGGCGACGCGAGCGCCTGGCGGCCCGAGTGGCGCGCGCTGAGCTCCAAGGCGTGGAGCGCACGCTGGCGCCCGAACGCGGTCGTGTGCACCGACGCCGAAGCCGTGGAGCGCGCCGTGGCCGCCAAGCTGCCCGACGGCGCCGTGCTCCTTAAAGCTCCGCTGAGCACCTCAGGACGCGGTCGCCAGCGGGTAGGCGCGCTCCCGCTGCCCACCGCGATCGCCGGCTGGGTGCGCTCGACCCTCGCCAGCCAGGGCGCGGTGGTCGTCGAGCCATGGCGCGAGCGCGTGCTCGATCTCTCGGCGCAGATCACGGTGCTCCCCGACGGACGCCCGCGCGTGGATGGCCTGTGCCGCTTCTTTACCGATGGCCGTGGCGGCTTTCTCGGTGCTGTCGTCGGGCGCTTCGACGACGGCCTCGACGGCGACCTGCGCCGCTTCCTCTACGACGGCCCTTCCGATGGACCGCGCGGCGAGCTCGAGCGCGCGGCGCTTCGTGTGGGCGAGGCGCTCGCCGCCGAGGGCTACCGCGGCCCTGCTGGCATGGACGCCATGGTCTATCGTCACCGCGGAGAGCTTGTCCTAGAGCCCATCCTAGAGGTGAACCCGCGCTTCACCATGGGCCGAATCGCGCTGCAGCTCGCCCGAATCATCGCGCCCCGGGCTCACGCGCGCTGGTGGATCACGCCGCTGCCCCCCGCACCAGCGCTGCCCAAATCGCCGACGCTCGACAACGGCCGCCTTCGGCGAGGGAGCTTGTATACCTCCGATCCCCGCTCGGGAACGCGCTTCACGTCGATCCTCGTCGTAAGCGACGACATCATCGACACCCCCCCGTGGTAAGGTCGCCGCTCGCGCGAGACGCCCCCTCCGACGCAGGTGAACATGCGCTTCGAAGATCTCAAGCAAGCCCTCGGCTCCTCGCTCTCTGGGGATGTAGACGCCCTGTGGGGGAGCTTCTGCCAAGACACTGGCACCGAGGACCTCACCGCCTTCGTGGAGGTGTTGGCCAACACCTCGCTCGTCGACGCCGCGACCGCTGAGCAGCTGCGAAACGCGCTCGCAAACGACGACGAGCCCACAGCGCAGCCGAACATCCCGGTGCAACGGCGCCCCTCGCTCCCCCAGGACGACGACACGTCCGACGACGAGCGCGCCGAAGAGCAGTATCGCGAGATGGACACGGGCACCTACGCGCTCGCCCCCGATGGCTCCAATACGAACCCCGCCGGAGCAGCACCACAACGCGAGCGCCGCACGGGCACCCGGCAGCGCGTCGGGGAGCGCCAACCTACGGGCGAGCGACGCAAGCTGCGCGCCACCGGCGAGACCGAGACCAGCGCCCGCAAGCGGCAGGCGCAAGCGCGCCAGGCCAAAAAGACCGTCGCGATCGGCGACGACGCCATCGCCGGCAAGGGCTACGAGTTCGTAGGCCAGCTCGGCGAAGGCGCCATGGGCGCCGTGCTCAAGGCGCGGGACCTCGACCTCAACCGCGTCGTCGCGTTCAAGACCATGAGCGCCGAGATCGCCGCGAGCCCGATGGCGAGCAAGTTCATCGGCGAAGCGCAGATCACCGCGCAGCTCGAGCACCCGAACATCATCCCGATCTACAGCTTGGACGCCACCGCCGAGGGCAACCTCGCGTACGCCATGAAGATGGTGCGCGGCAAGACCTTCGAGGACATCATCCTCGAGTGTCGCGATGTGTGCGACAACAAGCACCCCGACAGCGCAGATCTGGCGTTGTCCCGGCGATTGGAGCTCTTCCTCGACGTCTGTGACGCGGTTCACTACGCCAACGAGCGCGGCGTCGTGCACCGCGACCTCAAGCCCGAGAACATCATGGTCGGCCCCTACGGGGAGGTCTACGTGATGGACTGGGGCATCTCCAAGGTCTACCACCAAGAGAGCCGCAACGGCGAGCAGCCTGTCACGCTCACCCGCCCCGCCGACTCCGACGGCGAGCTCATCATCGGCACGCCGCAGTATATGTCGCCGGAGCAAGCGCACGGCCTGAACGACGAGCTGGACGGCTACTCGGACCAGTACGCCCTCGGCCTCATCCTGTACGAGCTCATCTGCTTGCAGCAGGCCGTCACAGGCAAGGCGCCGCTCAAGATCGTCATGCGTCAGCAAGACGGCGAAAAGAACCCGATGGTCCACTACAAGCACGGGCAGGCGATCCCTACCGAGCTCAAGGCGATCGCGCTCAAGGCGTGCTCCAAGGACAAAGGCGATCGCTACCCGAGCGTCGCCGCCCTCGGCGAGGACCTCCGCCGCTACCTGCGCGGCGAGCAGACCATCGCCAAGCCCGACAACCTCGTTCAGAAGATGTTTCGCTTCCTGAACAGCCACCGCGAGATGACGGCCTTGGCCATCATGGGCTCGTTCACGATGCTCGCGAGCTTGGTCATCGCGACGCTCATCTGGTCCGCCTACCAGAGCACGATCGCCCACGCGCGCGAAGAGCGCATCGGCGCGATCCTCACGGCGGTCGCCAGCCAGAGCGCCAAGATCGACGGCACCTTCGTCCACTACGAGGGCCTGCTTGGCGTCGTGCGCGCCACCGCCACCGACATGCTCACCAGCGGGCAGATGTCGCCCGACGAGGTGTACTGGGGCACCGACTACGACGCGAACCGCGCGCCCAAGGGCATGGTGGACAGCGCCCGCTACGGCATGCCCATCCACAACAACCAGCCCGCCTACGTCCTCGCCGACAAGGTGAACAAGAACGACGTCGCCGTCGCCCTGCAGCGCCTGGAGCCCATGCGCCGGCACTACCGCGACGTGCTCCTCCGCTCCATGGACGAGAAAGAGGGCGCCGCGGGCGACAAGCGCGCGGAGCGCCTGATCGGCGAGCTCGGCGTGCCGGTGGCCTGGGTGCACATCGGCACCGAGTCCGGCTTGTACTCGGGCTTCCCCGGTCACGGCGGCTACCCGCCCCAGTGGGACGCGCGCGACCGGCCTTGGTATGATCTCGCTCGCAACAAGAAGATCCCCACGTGGGGCTCGCCCTACCCCGACTACTTCGGGCTCGGCGCGATCTTGCCCTGCGCGATCGGCCTGTACGACGTGGACGGCAGCTTCATGGGCGTCGCCGCCGTCGAGATCACCTTCGACTACATCATCGACAAGCTCTTGGTGATGAACAACCTGTTCACCACCACGGTCCAAGAGGACACGCGCGCCGAGTACTTCTTGGTCGACAACGAGGGCCGCATCGTCGTGCGCTCGTCCAAGAAGAACGTGAAGGTGCACGGCGGGCAGCTCAAGGCCAGGCCGCTGCGCAACCCGCCGCTCGAGTACCCCGAGGTCGTCGAGCATATGAACCGCTTGGACTCCGGCGGCTACTTGGAGCAGGGCGACGACATCGTGTTCTACAACCGGCTCAACGCGACCGGCTGGTACTACGTCGTCTCTGGAAAGACGAGCACCATGCTGAACAAAGACGCGCAGTAGCCCAAAGCGACAAGGATCCCGGCCGCTCCCGACACAGAGAGAGTAGCAGCACGGGATCCCATCATGTTCGCTCTCCTCCTCATCGCGCTCATCAGCCCCGCCCACGCGGGGGCCGCAGCCAACGACCTCCGCGAGGAGGTGCCCCTCGACGCTGGGCAGCTCCGCCCAGGCGAGCAGCTCGCCATCGCCACGAGCACCCGCGCGGAGCTGCGCCAAGCCATGGACGACGTCGGTCACTGGATCGCTGAGGCCCTGCTAGACGGCAACACCGAGCGGCTCGCTTGCTTGGACGGCGCCGATCACAAGCTCGCCACGCTCTTGTCCGTGACCGAAGACGCGGAGCGCGAGCTGCGCCCGAGCGTGCTGACCGGCAACCACGGGCGCGCGATGCGCGAGACCCGGCGCATTCAGATCGCGCAGCTGCGCGGCGCTCGTCTTCGCGACGACGCCTTTGAGTGCTCGCAGCGCGTCTCGCAGCCGTTGGAGCCGGGTCCCGCGCCCTCCTACCGCGAGGAGGACGTGGACCTCGAGCTGGACCCGCTCGACGCGATGTCCACCGGCCCCTGGTAGCGAACGACCAAGGGCCAAGCGGCGCTTAGCGCTTGCGAACGACCACGTTGTCGAGCGACCAGTGGTAGTCATAAGTCGCGAGGAAGTGGAAGCGCACCTGGACCGAGGCCTGCCCAGCGTAAGCGTCCAAGCTGATGCTCACTGGCGCCGACACGCCGTCGGGCAGGGTCGCAACGCGGGTCCAGTTCGCGCCGGCGTCCACCGACGCCTCGACGATCGGCTCTGACGTACCGTACGGCTTGAACCAGGCGTCGACCTGAAGCAGCGCCTCTGTGGCGCCAGACAGGTCGAACACCGGCGACACGAGCTGCTCGTCCTGCGTTGAGCCGCTGCCGCCAGCGTCGGAGTTTGCGTACACAAAGCCGCCCGCTGCGCCGGTGAACCCATAATCGGAGCCGCACGACCCGGTGCCGTCACACCACGTCCACGTGTCCACAACGGTCTCCGTGCCGCCGTCGACCACGGTCCAAGTCCCTGGAATCCCCGTGTCAAAGGCCTCGTTCAGGACGATCGGGCCCGAGGTAGGGACGCACACGAGCGTGCCCGCGCAGTCCGTGTCGTCGCAGTCCAGCGTGCCATCGGAGTCGTTGTCCCAGCCGTCGGCGCAGAACGTCTCCACCGAGCAGCCCGCGGGATCGCCGAAGCAGTCCGTGTCGGAGCAGTCCACGTCGCCGTCGAGGTCGTTGTCGACGCCGTCATCGCAGACCTCGTTCTTCTTGACGCCCACGAGGATGTCGTAGTCCGTGCTGTAGGGCGAGCTGTAAGAGGCCTCCACGACCGCGTAATAGGTGCCGGCGACCGGCACGACCTTCTCGAAGGCGTCGTCGGTGTCCACCGACATGATGCAGGCCGCGCCTGGCGAGCAGCTGTTCAACAGGCGCACAACAGCGTTCAAACCGCCATTCTCTTGCACAACGACGCGATCGCCCGCGCGAAGGTCGAGCTCGAACACGGCCTCGGAGCCAGAGGCGGAGCCGCAGTTCGAGCCCAGCTCGTAGGGCGCGTTGCTCGTGAAGTCCGCGGTGAAGTCGGAGCCGCTTAGGCGCACCGGCAACGCCGACGGGGCCGTCACCGGGCAGGTGTAGGGGCACTGCGGCGTGTCAAAGCAGTCGCCGACGTCGTCGCAGTCGATCAGGCCGTCGACGTCGTTGTCGACGCCATCACCGCAGTCTTCGGGCTCAACGATGCTGATGTCGTACGAGAACGCGTCGGTTTCGCTGCCATAGAATGCCTCGACGATGGCGTAGTACGTGCCATCGGCTGGGATGACGACATCGACCGTTTCGTCGTAGTCGTTGCTGCCCAAACACGCTGAAACACCAGCGTCACAGCCGTCGACGACGCGCACGACCCCGTCCATCGCCCCCGTCTGGCTGACGCGGATGACATCCCCCGCGTGTAGGGAGAGCTCGACGATGTCTTCGGGGCCGCTACCGCCGCCGCAGCCCGCGCCGCCCGACCAGCTGAAGTTCACGCCGAGGTCGCTGGACGCGTTGGAGCCCTCGCTGTGGTAGGGCAGAGACACGGGCACGGTGGCCGGACAGGCGAAGGGGCACTCGGGCGTGTCGAAGCAGTCGCCGAAGTCGTCGCAGTCCACCTTGCCGTCGAGGTCGTTGTCGACGCCGTCATCACACACCTCGGCCGCTGAGATGCCGAAGGAGAGGTTGTAGCTGCCCGTGGGGTTCGCCGAGGCTGCCTCGACGACGAACAGGTAGTAGCCATCCTTGGAGACCGAGCGCTCCAAGATCTCCTGGGAGCCGCCGTCGACCGACGCGAGGCAGGTGTCGCCGGGGTTGCAGCCGTCGATGAGGTACATCGTCACGTCGACGCTGCCGGTCTCCGTGGCGTGGAGGGTGTCGCCGGCCTTGAGCTCGATCTCGTACACCGCCTCGGGGCCCTTGGGCGCCGCGGCCGTGGGGCAGGCCGCGCCCGTCTGCCAGATGTCATTCGCCGCGCCAAAGTCATCGGCGAAGCTGGTGCCTTCGGCGTGGTAAGGCAGCGTCACCGGGAGCGTGGTGGTGGGGCCCGAACACGGCGCGGGCGGCGGGTCCGTCGCTGTGTCGCTCGCGGTGCCCGTGTCGGTCTCCGTGTCGGTCTCCGTGCCCGTGTCTGTCGTCGTATCTGTCCCGGTGTCGTCGCTCGTGTCGAGGGTCGGGGGGCAGCCGGCGAGGAAGGCCAGCACGGGCAAGAGCCCGAGGGTGCGCAGCTTCATAAGCGTTGTCTCCAATGGTCAATCTCGCCGACGGTACCTCAGCGCGCGGGCGTACGCTACTCAGCCGTGCTCGAATCGCCCATCGCGCCCTTTCGACGGGTGACAAGGACACGCTCGCGCCGTCACCCGCGCTATACTCGACCCATGTCCAAGCTCATCCGTCGCGTCGAACGAAGCGCCTACGACGCAGTGCTCACCGTGCTCGCTGACGAGGCCCCAGACCTGCACGCGGAGCTCGTGGAGCTGCGCCACCACAACCCGCAAGCCTACCGAAAAGAGATCCGACGCCTCGTCCAAGCCGGACTTCACGGGGACGGCTTTCCCGAGGTTCGCCCGCTCTTCGTTCGGGATGACGATCGCGCGGACCATCAGGAGGCGCGACGCGACGCCAAGCGCCGCCTGATACGATAGCCAACCGTCTCGCCCACACCGGAGGCTTCGATGTCCCAGACCACCCTGCTCGGTCACCCCCTGCCCGCGAAGGTCATCATGGGCGAGTGCTGGGCCCGAGACGGTCTCCAGAACGAGCGCGTGCTCGTGCCCACCAATGACAAGGTGGAGATGATCACCCGCTTCGTTGAGGCTGGCTTTACCAAGATCGAAGCGACGAACTTCGCGCACGGAAAGTACCTCCCGCAGTTCGCCGACGCCGAAGAGGTGCTGGCTCGCATCCCCCGCAAGGAGGGCGTCGCCTACCGCGCGATCTGCACCAACCTCCGCGGCGTCGAGCGCGCCATCGACAGCCGAGAGGCGGGGCACGGGGTCCACGAGATCGCGATGGTCCTGTCGTGCAGCGAACATGACCCAGGCCGAGAATATGCGCCTGCTGGAGCAGATGACCCGCCTCGCCATCGACGGCGGCCACCAGGTCTTCGGCTGGGCGCTCACCAGCTTCGGCTGCCCCATTCGCGGCGACGTCCCCATCGAAGACGCGCTGCGCGTCGGCCAGTGGTGGAAGGACATCGGCGCGACGTGGGTCGGCTTCGGCGACACCACCGGCGTCGCGAACCCCGTCCAGGTCGACCGCTTCTACGACGCCGTCTTGGGCGCGGGCTTCACCCGCGACGAGGTGGTGATCCACTTCCACGACACACGGGGCTGGGGCGTCGCCAACTCGCTGGTCGCCCTCAACAAGGGCTTCCGCTACTTCGACACCTCCTTTGGCGCGGTCGGAGGGCAGCCGCAGACGGGCGCGGCGATGTACCACCGCGGCTTCGCGGGGAACACCTGCACCGAAGACCTCGTCGGCATGTTCGAGGAGCTCGGGGTCGACACGGGCATCGACCTCGTGCAGATGCTCGCAGCGGGCCGCCGCGCCGAAGAGGTCCTCGGCCGTCAGCTCCGCAGCAACTTCTTGCAGGCAGGCCCGGTCCCCCACGAGGGGATCACCTATGACAAGCAGCGCGGCATCTTGGAGGACGCGCCGACCGCCAAGTGAGCGCTAGTCGTCGAGCAGATCGCCGAACTGCTCGGGCTTGATGAGCTGGGTCGGGCCGTCGTCGTCGTCTTCTTCGTCGGAGAAGTCGTCGACCTTCTTGGGGGGAGCGGCCTCATAGGGCTCGTCATCGAGGGGCGAGTCGTAGCGATCGTCGGCCAGGGGCGCAGCGGGAGCAGCAGCCACCGCGGGCGCTGGCTTGTGCGCGTGCCCAGCGGAAGCGGCGGCGGGCGTGGGCTGGTACGGAGGCAGCATCTTGGCGACGACGGCCGAGAGGCCGCCAAAGGCGACGCTCACAAGAAGGAACGAGGTGAAGGTGCTCATCATTTCTCCAGGTATCAGCTACTTTATGTCCTAGTAGACACGCTGACGCAAGTGGTAGCTCTTGGGCCGAGTCATGTGCTCGTAACCGAGCCGGGACAACGTGCAGCCCCTCCCCGACTCCTTGACGCCTCCCCAAGCGAGCTCGGGGTCGACGACGTCGCACTGGTTCATAAACACAGTACCCGTCTGAAGGCGAGCGCCAAGCGCGATAGCGCGCTCAACGTCCTCCGTCCACACCGACGCCGACAGGCCAAAGCGGCTGTCGTTCATGAGCGCGAGCGCTTCTTCATCGCTCGCGACGCGCTGCACACCCACCACCGGCCCGACGGTCGGCTCGGTCATCAGCGACATGCGGTGGTCCACGTTCACGAGGAGCTGCGGCGCGACGTAAGCGCCACCGACGATCTGGCTCCAGCGAGCCTCGCCCACGAGCGCGCGCGCGCCCTTGCCGACCGCCTCGTCGATCTGGCGGCGGATGCACTCGGCGTTTCGGCGACGAACCACCGGCCCGATCGTGGTGCTCGGCGTGCGCGGATCGCCCAAGACCCAGCGCTCGACCTGCGTGACAGCCCGCTCAACGAACGCCTCGTAGCGGTCCTCGTGCACATAGATGCGCTCGACCGCCGAGAAGGACTGGCCAGCGTTCGCGAGCACGCCCCCCACGATGGCCTCAGCCGCCGCGTCGAGATCGGCGTCCGCGCGAACATAGGCTGGATCTTTGCCGCCAAACTGCAGCATCGAGCCCACCGCTCGCTCTGCGATCGCCCGCAAGATGGGCTGGGCGCCGGCCACAGAGCCCGCGTAAGCGACGAGCTGCACCCGAGGGTCGACGACGACGCGCGCCGCGCGATCTTGCGTGAGGTGCAGCGCTTGAAACACGCCCTCGGGCACCCCCGCCTCAAGGAAGGCGGTCGCGAGCCGCTCAGCGCACAAGGGCGTCTGATCCGAGTGGCGCAAGACGACGGCATTCCCAGCGAGCAGCGCCGGGATGCTCACCCCACCGACGCTCGTGTACGGGTGGTTCCAGCTCGCCATTTGAAAGACGACGCCGACCGGAACGCGCTCGACACGGCGCGTGATCCCGGTGGGGCCGGGCAGCTCCATGGTCGCGAGCGCCCGCTCCGCGACCTCGGCCTGCGCCCGCGCCATGTGCGCGAAGCCGTCGATCTCATGCACAGCGTCGAGGCGTGGCCTCCCCATCTGCAGCGTGATCTCTTCTGCAGCGAGGTCGCGCTGGCCCTCGAGCAGCGACGCTGCACATAGGACGCGGTCGATCCGCTCGGCGAGCGGCACCTTACGCCACGAGTCACCGGCGACCTGGGCCAATTCTAGCGCAGTCTCTAGCTCGCTATTTGAGGCCAGCCGCCGCTCTGCGACGACCTCACCATCGATGGGCGACAGGGTCCGCTGGACCGGCATACGCGTGCTCCTTGAGGGGCCACGCCCCTATCCCGCTACGCGGCGAGCTACCCACCGTCCAGCGTCGCTTAGCGCGATTCCGGGTCGTACTCGAAGACGGCGACCCCTTCGACGAGCGCAGCAAAATCTGCGTCAGCCTGCGCCTTTGGTCCCGAAACCGGCACGATCAACCCAATGGAGTGGTCCACGAGGTTTCGGTCCGCCGCGATCTCGCGCGTGAGGCCAAAGCCGGGCGCCTCGAAATCATTAGACTGTTCCCACACGTTGCCGTTCGCGGCGGAGGTCGCGTAGTGGAACGCGGGTCCTGCGGCGAAGCCCCAGCGCACGCCCCAGCCTCCCCAGCCCACGAAGGCCGTGCCGTCACCAACGTCATACTCTGTGTCGGTGTACTTGAGCTGGTCGTGCCGCGTCTGCCAAGGCCGCACACCGCCGGTCCAGTCGCCGACGTGGTAGATCGTGGTCGGAAGCGCCGCGGTGAGCGTGGTCTTGGTCCAGACGTCCGCGCGATCGGCGAAGAGCCAGTACTCGTACTCGTAGGACAACGCGCCGTCGTTGTTTGCGCGGTAGCCCGCAGCGCGAACGCCCGCGACTACCGAGCCTGAAGCGAGCGGCGTCAGGACGCCCGCTCCCGCTTGCGCCAAGAGCGGCCCCGAGGGCGTGTAGAATCCGTTGCCGTTGAGCGCGGAGGCTTGGCTGAGCAGCGACGGGCTCGGCCCGCCGGCCGTCCGGAGCACAATTCGGTCCAAGAGCGCGCCCTTGGCTTCGTTAAACCCGACCTCGACCAGATCATTGCTCAGCACGGCGGCGGTCGATGTCACCCCGACCGGGTAGGCCGCCGGCCCGACCGCGTCCGCGACCGTGGCGAAGTAGATCGCGAAGCGCGTGGTGGTCAGGGGCGCGGCGAGCTGTCCTCGCCGCCCAGCGTGGAAGAAGAGCGTTCCATAGCCATCGCCGAGCACGTCGTCCGAGCTAACGCGCTGCCCGAAGCCGATGACGCCGTCTTCGAATTGGCTCGGCCGCTCGCGGTCGGAGGCACCGCAGTCCAGCTCGACCACGCGCACCGACGCCGGATCGAAGAGCGCCCCCGCGAGCCCGAGCTCGTCGAGCGCGCGCGCGAAGTCCAGCTCAAGCGCGACCGGCGCGCTCGCGATGCTGCCGCTCGGGCTGGTGACGTCGAGCGGGAGGCGGTGCGGCCAGCGCGGGTCCCACCACGCGTCCGCACCGTTGGCCACGCCGTCACAGTTGCGATCGACGCCGTCGCAGTAGTCGGTCGCGCCCGGGTGCATGTCCGCGCGGGCGTCATCGCAGTCGGAGTTGTCGAAGGTGAACGGGTAGTCTGCGCGGCAGCTCATCGCGAGGACCGCGCCGCCGCCGTAGCCGTCGCCGTCGCCGTCAGCGTAGAGCGGCGCCGCGTCGATCGCGTCGGGGTTGTCGATGATCGAATCACAGTTGTTGTCGAGATCATCGCAGCGCTCGAGAGCACCCGGGAACACCGCCACCTCGGCGTCATTGCAGTCCAGCGGATCTGCGACGTACCCGACCGGGGGTTCGCACGCGTACGCCGCGTCGATCGGCACACCGAAGCCGTCGCCATCGGCGTCGCGGTACCACGGTGCGCCGGGGAAGGCGCGGGCATCGCCGTCATCGCAGTCGTCGCCCGACACCACGTAGCCCTCTGGCACCGCGCAAGCGCTCAGCGTGTCAACGGCGCTGCCAAAGCCATCGCCGTCGGCGTCGTAGAACCACACGCGGTCGCTCACCGGGTCGCCGTCGTCTGCGAGGCCGTTGCAGTCGTTGTCACGCCCGTCGCATTGCTCGGCCGCGCCAGGGAAGCTCGCGCTGTCCGCGTCATCGCAGTCGTCCGCTACCGCGACGCGGCCCGCCGTGGCGAAGCACTCCAGCTCAAAGACCAAGGCATCGCCATGCCCGTCGTTGTCGCGATCTGCGAACCATCGGCTGCGGTCGATCGCGCCCTCGTCGGCCACGCCGTCACAGTCCTGATCGAGCCCGTCGCAGCGCTCTTCTGCGCCTGGGTGGGTCGCCGCGTCCGTGTCGTCGCAGTCGTCGTCGACAGCCACAAAACCAAAGGGCTGCTCACACGAAGCGCGGGTGGCGATCGGGTCGCCGTGCGCATCGCCGTCGAGATCCGCGAACCACAGCGCCGCGGGGGTGACGTCCGCGCGCGTGTCGTCGCAGTCGCCGCCGTCACTGACCCAGCCTGGGCTCGCTGTGCAGGCCTGCATGGACTCGCTGGCGTCGCCGAAGCCGTCGCGATCCCGATCCGGGTGCCAGGTCAAGCTGCCGAGCGCGCCCGGCTCGTCCCAGGCGCCGTCACAGTTGTTGTCGAGGCCGTCACACGACTCTGGCGCGTTCGGGTTGACCAGGGCGAGACCGTCGTCGCAGTCGCCGGTCACGTCGACGAAGCCCGTCGGACGCTCACAAGCGCGCCGCGACCCAAACACTGAGCCGACGCCATCGCCGTCATCGTCCGCGAACCACTCGGTCTGATCGAGCGCGTCATCGTGGGCGACGTGGTTGCAGTCGTTGTCGACGCTGTCACACCACTCGAGCGCGCCGGGGTAGACCTGAACGTCGCGATCGTCACAGTCGTCACCGTTGTCCACCATCTCGGGCGGCGCGAAGCAGTCGCGCACGGCGCGCGAGATGTCACCGAACCCGTCAGCGTCGATGTCGGCGTACCAGAGCTCGCCGACGCCGTCGTCAACGCGCCCGTTGCAGTCATTGTCGATCTCATCGCACGACTCCAGCGCTCGCGGGTGGGTGGCCGCGTCGGCGTCATCGCAGTCCCCCGATGGCGCGACGTAGCCCTCCGGGGGCACACAGGCCGTCAGCGCGCGCTCGGTGTCACCGAAGCCGTCGCCGTCTGCGTCGAGGAACCAATCGCCATCCACACACCCGACGGGCGGTGGTGTGATTGGGCCGATGCGCACGTCGACCAACACGTCCGTGGCACCGCTGTCGTCAGCGGGCTGGCCGCAGCCGCTCAAGACACCCATCAGCGAAAGCGAGAGCAGCACAGGTCGCATGGGGACCTCCCTAAGGGAAGCCCGCACACTCGAACGCCGCTCCCTCAACGAAGCCCCTCGGATCACTTGGCCCGCGCGTTGAGAAATAGCCTCGCGTCAAACAGCGTCAAACCTGCGCTTTAGTCCTCACGTCGCTACGTCGCGCGCCCCGCTCGGCGACGCCACACCCACGCGAGCACCTTCGCGACGGCGACATACAGGTCCTCTGGGATGGCTTGGCCCTCCTTGGTGCGGGCGTAGAGCGCGCGCGCCAGCGGGCGATCCTCCACGCGAGGGATGTCGTTGCGAAGCGCTTCTGCGCGCATCAGCACCGCCATATTGTCGGCGCCCTTGGCGACCACCACCGGCGCTGCGTCCTTGCCGCGCTCGTAGCGAATCGCCACGGCGTAGTGCGTCGGGTTCGTGATGACAACGTCCGCCGAGCGCACCGCGACGATGGCGTTGCGCGTAGCGATCTGGCGAGCGCGCGCGCGGCGATGCGCTTTGAAGTGCGGGTCGCCGTCTTGCTCCTTGTGCTCCTCACGCTGCTCTTGATCGGTCATCTTGAGCTGCTCGGTCTGCTTGTAGGCGGCGTAGCCGTAGTCGATCGCCGCGAGGGTCACCATCAGCGGCAAGGCGTAGGTCACCTCGCGCCACGCCATCTCGGCGAGCTCGGCCGGGAGCGCGTACGGCGCGACGCCCGCCAGCGTGGGCAGATCGCGCACCGGGCCGCGAATCGCGTACCAGGTCACGATCGCGAGGAGCACGAGCTTGAACACGCCCTTGATGAGCTCCACCACGGGGGTCGCGGACATATAGTGATTTTGAAAGCCGGTGAGCGGGTTCACCCGGCTCCAGTCCGGCTCAAGCGCCTTCGGGGCCATGCTCAAGCCCGTCTGCGCCGCGCCAGCGAGCGTCCCCGCCACAAGGATCGCCCCCAGCGGAGCGGCGAGCGCGAGCGCGGCCGTCCACATCGCGGTCGCTCCAAGCTGCTGCACGACCCCGATCGTGAGCTCCTGTGGACCGTCGAGCGCGAACATCTGCACGGCGAAGCGCCCGATCGGCTCGGCGACGAAGCCGCTTCCAAAGACGAGCGTCGCTGCCGCCGCCGTGAGCACCACCACCGAGCCCACGTCGCGCGACTTAGGGAGCTGGCCCTTCTCAGCGGCGTCATTCCATCTTCGCTCGGATGGAGCGTGTTTTTTCTCGGCGCCGGACTCGTTCTCAGCCACTTAGCTCACCGCCAGCAGCATGCGCCAGGTCGCGCGCACCGTGTCCCTGAGCGCTTCTTCGTGGGCGGCGAGCATATAGGGGAGCGAGACGCTGAAGATGAGCAAGCCCACGACGCTGCCCGCCGACATGCCCACGCTAAAGAACACGTTCATGCTGGGCGCGAGGCGCGCCAGGATGCCCACGAAGACGTTGATCGCCCAGACGAGCACCAGCACCGGCCCAGCGAGCTGAACCCCGAGCGTGATCGCCTGACCGATGGCGAGGGTGACCGCGGGCGCGCCCTCGGTGGGCAGCCCGCCGAGCCCCACCGGGATCACCTCGAAGCTGCGCGCGACGAGCTCGACAAAGCGCAGGTGTAGGCCCGCGCTGATGAAGACCAAGCCCGCGAGCATCGACGCGATCGTGCCCACGAGGCCCGCGTTCGAGTTGGTGAGCGGGTCGAACATCGACGCCATCGACAGCCCCATCTGCTGCGAGGCGACCTCGGTGCCGAGGGCTACGGCGCTAAACACGGCGCTGACGATCATGCCGAGGAGCGCGCCGAGGATGACCTCGCTGCCGAGGGCCAACGCGAGCACGGCCAAGCTCTCGCCGTTCGCGAGCACCGGCTGCCCTGGGGCGATGAGCACGGTGAGCGCGAGGGCGGCCAGGAGCGGGACGTAGCGCGGCACGCCCTGGGCGGAGAAGATCGGCAGGTTCATGAGCAGCGCGCCGACGCGGATGAAGACCAAGAAGGCCGTCGCCCACAGCGTCATGCTCACGGCATCCTCCCCGGATGTTCCGAGATCGACAAGAACATGTCGGTCGAAAACGACGTTGTCACCTGCAACATCCACCCACCAGCCATCGCGAGCACCGCGAAGACCGCGAGGATCTTCGGGACGAAGACGAGCGTCATCTCCTGCACCTGGGTGACCGCCTGAAGCACCGACACCAAGCTGCCGACCACCAGCGCCGTGAGCAGCAGCGGGCCTGCGACGAGGACCGAGGTGAGCAGCGCCTGCTGCCCGTAGAAGACCGCGAGCTCGATGGTCATGAGAAGCCCCCAACCAGCCCCGTGACAAGCAGCGACCAGCCGTCCATCAGCACGAAGACGAGCAGCTTGAAGGGCAAGCTAATGACGACAGGGGGCAACATCATCATGCCCATGCCGAGCAGGACCGAGGCGACGATGAGGTCCACGACGAGGAAGGGCAGGTAGATCTTGACCCCGATCACGAAGGCGGCGCGCAGCTCAGAGAGCACAAAGCCCGTCGTCACCACGGTGATCGGCAGGTCCTCGATGGTCTCCGGGCGCTCCACCCGCCCCACCCGTATGGCGGTAGCGAGCTCCTCACGCTGCATATTGTGCAGCATAAACCGCCGCATCGGACCAGAGGCCTCCGTGTACGCCTGCTCACTGGTGATCGCGCCGTCGAGGTAGGGCTGGAGCGCCGTGTCGTTCACCTCGGTGAGGGTCGGCTGCATCACGACCATCGACAGCAGCAGCGACAAGCCCACGAGCACTTGGTTCGGCGGCGACTGCTGCAGCCCAAGCGCCTGCCGCAGCAGCGCGAACACCACCACAAAGCGGGTAAACGGCGTCATCAGCAGCACCATCGCGGGCACGAAGCTGAGCGCCGTGAGCAGGATGAGCAGGCGAACCGCCGTCGACACCTCGTCGCCGGTTGAGCCCGCGATCGCGCCCGACGCCGCTTCGCTAAGGGCGGGGATCTGGTCCATTAGCCGGTCCTCTGGCGGAGCATCTCATCCACGAGCTCTTGGGCGGCGCTGAGCTTGCGCTCGAAGTCGGCGCGCGTTCGCACCGGCGTCTCGACAGGCAGCTCCGCGCGAGGCGACTCCGCGGTCTGGGCCGTCGCCCGTGACGCGGCCCTTCGAACAGGAACGCGCTCAGGAGCAGGCTCGGAGAGATCCGCGAGGATGCTCGGCGGCTGAGATCCGGTGCCGACCAGCAGCGTGCGCTCGCCGATCTCCACGAGCGCGAGGCCCGACTGGGAGGAGAGCGGCAGCTGCGCGATGACCCGGATGGTCGGCGCGAGGGAGTCCCCACTCCCCTCGCGCCGACGCCACACCAGGAATCCCGCTGCGCCAAGCACAGCAATCCCCAGCGCCCAGGCCACAGATAGCCCCCCGGCTCGCCTAGAATCATTGGACGCGCTCGGCACCCCCCCGTCGGGTTCGGGCGCGAGCAAGCGCTGAAAGAGCTCGTCTTCGGACGGGCGCGGCAGCGGCGCCTCGACCTGCGCTGCTGGCGGGAGCTCCGGCCCAAAGGTCGCGTCAGGCGGGACCTGCGCGAAGGCGGTGAACGCTACCAGCAGCAGCCAGCACATCATCGCCCCTCGTCGTCGCGACCGACGAGCTCGATGATGCGCACACCGACAGCGTCCTCGATGATGACCACCTCGCCGCGCGCGATGACGCGGCCGCCAGTGACGATGTCGAGGGGCTGACTCACGAGCCGGTTGAGCTCAACGACGTCATCCTTTTCAAGTGAAGCGAGCTCCTTCACCGTAAGCTGCGTGCGACCGAGCTCTATCACGAGCTCGATCGGAATGTTCTGCAAGAACGCGACACTTGAGAGATCGGCGACCTGGGCCATGGTGCCTCCGTGATGCACCATCGGTCAACGACCCATCGAGTTGAGCGAAAATCCGCGCTGTCAGCGCCCGCGGGCCACCCGCGCATCTTCGAGCTTGAGCTGCAAGGTCGCGCGGCCGCGGAACACGTTCTGCTCCAGCGAGCCGAGCAGGTCCACGGTGTCCGCACGCAGCGCCTCGGCGTGCTCGGCCTGATCCCACCAGATGACGTCGACGCCACCCGCTCCTGGGCGTGGCAGCACCGCCCGCACCATCCGCTGCTCGGCGCCGCGCAGCTCGACCCGCGCCAGCTGGACGTCACGCACGACCAGCCGCGGCCGCGGGTTACCCATGCCAAACGGCCCAAGCGCGTCGAGCTCTCGCCGAAGGCGGTCCGTGAGGTCCTCAGCGCCTACCTCAACATCAAACACGCGCTCTGCGACGAGCTCATCGGCGGTCACGCGCGCCTCGACCCACGCCACGAGCCGCTCGCGCAGCGCGTCGAGGTCCTTGGTGAGCACGGTGAAGCCCGCCGCCGCCGGGTGTCCGCCGAACTTCACCAGCAGATCGGCCACCGAGCCGAGCGCCTCGACGGCGTGCACGCCGCGCACGCTGCGCACGCTGCCCACCGCGACGTCGCCTTGGATGGCGATCACCGCTGTCGGACGGTGTACCTCGTCTTTGATGCGCGAGGCGACGATGCCCACGACGCCCCGGTGCCACCCATCGTCCTCGGGCCCCGCGACGACCACGAAGGCGGGCGGGTGCTCCGGGAGCCCGGCGACGACGTCGTCCACCAAGCGGCGCTGCAGGTCGCGACGCTGGCGATTCAGGCCCTCCAGCTCCTCGGCGAGCGCCGTCGCGCGCTGGGAGTCGCGGGTGGTCAGCAGCTCGATGACGAGGTTCGCGTCAGCGACGCGGCCGGCGGCGTTGATGCGCGGCCCGACGCGAAAGCCGAGGTCCGAGACACGCACCTCGCCGAGCTCCAACCCGCAGGCCTTGAGCAGCGCGGCGAGGCCTGGGCTGTGCGGGCCGCGGTTGAGCGCGTCGAGGCCGAGCGCGACGATGGCGCGGTTCTCCAGCGTGGAGAGCGGGACGAGGTCGGCGACGGTGCCGATCGCCGCGAGCTTGAGCAAGGAGACGACGAAGCGATCGCGCTGCGGGTGGTCCGCGAGCAGCGCCTGCGCGACCTTGAGCGACACCCCGCACGCCGCGAGGGACGGGTTCGGGTAGCTGCACGCGGCCTGTGGCGGGCAGAGGACCAGCGCGCCCTCGGGCACGGACTCGCCAGCGGGCAAGTGGTGATCGCAGATGAGCACGTCGACGCCGCGCACGCGAGCGCGCGCCACCGCCGCGTGATCGCGCACGCCGATGTCCGCGGTCACGATCAGCCCGACGCCTGCGTCGGCGGCGGCGTCAATGGCCACCAAGGACAGCCCATAGCCCTCACCAAAGCGGCTCGGGATGTGGTAGTCGATCGGCAATTGTGGCGCTAGTAAGCGAAGCACTGCCTGAAGAATCAGCGAAGATGTGGTGCCGTCGACGTCATAGTCGGTGATGATGCGCACGCGCTCGCCCACGCGCATGGCGCGCTGCAGGCGCTCGACAGCCTCGACCATGCCGTGCATCGCGAAGGGATCGTGCAGGTGGTCCAGGCTCGGCGCCAGCCAGTCCTGCACCGACACGCCCACAGGCTGACGCAGCGCGAGGCAGCGCGCTGCGACCTCACACAGCTGCTCATCGCCTTCAGGAGCCTCTGGCGCTTCGCGGGCGACCCATCGCGCGCCGGTGAACGAGAGCTCGCTCATCGGCGGCTCCGTCGGTGCGGAGCCATGAGCCTGAACGACAAGGCGATGAACGGGTGGCGATGAACGGGCATTCGGGCCGTCTAGCCCGACCCGCGCCGCGACGCCCGTCGCGCCTACACGAGCAAGAGGAAGCCGAGCAGCACGCCGGAGACCACGCCCGCGGCCAAGCCGAGCGCGCCATAAGCGAGCGGAGGCAGGTCCGACGAGGGGCCGGTGAACGCGACGCGGTCGGGGAGCGAGGCCGTCACGTGCGTCACGCGGTCGGTCGGATCCAGCCGAGACGCTTGAATCGGCAGCGGCATCGCCGCGGCCTCGGCGGGGCGCGCCGCGAGGCGCAGCGTGAGCCTGCGCGGCTCCATGCCAGACAGGCGCGTCATCACGACGTCGAGCACGATGGCGTCGTCTTCGATCTCGCCGCCGAGGATGTGCGCCGGGCGCGTACCGAGGAGCTCCGGTGGCAAGAAGGGCACGACCACCTCAGCGCCCGGCGGCAGCGAGCGGTACTCCGCGCCGTGCGTCACCGGGCGCTTGGGCGACTCAGCCTCCTCGAGCTGGGCGACGTGCTGGGCGACCACCTGCTGCGGCGTGGCGCGCACGCGCTGGTGACACGCAGTCAAGCGAAGACCTGTTTCATGGCCGCCAAGCGCCTGCCGTAGCTGCCCGCTGATCGCCTCGGCGACCGCATCCCACGCGGGGATGACCCCCTCACCGCCGATCGCCGTCGCCCCCACGACGGGGAAGCCGAAGGGGTTCAGCTCGAAGGCCACGCGCTCGACGGGGCGAGCGCCCTCTTGGTCGAGGTGGTTGACCTGAATCACGGTCGGGAGCGACGCGAGCGAGCGGCCTCCTTCGCCCAAGATGCGCTCGAGCTCCAGCAGACCGTCAAGGTTGGCGTTGGAGCGGTCCGCGCGCGCGTCCGCGACAAAGACGACCGCGTCGGCGTCGCCGAGCACGACGCGGCGGTGCACCGGGTGGACGATCGCGCCGGGGAGCGAGTAGACGCGGAAGTGTGTTTGAAACGTCAGCACATCAGGGCATCGCGCGCCGCGGTGCTCGAAGTACCGGCTCGGCTCGACGCCATCACCGGGCCCGAAGCTCAGCAGGGTCGAGCGATCCGCTTCATCGACGCTCGCGTGCAGCTGCGCGAGGTTCGTGTCGCACCCCGCCGAGGCCGCACCGAAGTACACGACCTTGGCGCTGAGCTCGCGATGGGCAAAGTTGATGACCGCCATGGGCACACAGTATACGAGGGCATATGCACGCGCTCATACCCTACTACCCCGAGTGGTCGCTGACCCTCCCGTTCAACCTGCCCTTCGTTGGGGCGCCCACCATCTACCTCTTCGGTATCTTGGTCGCGGCGGGCTTCCTCGCCGGAGGGCGCGTGGCCATGGACCGCGCGCGGGACATCGGCCTTGACCCCGAAGCCATCAACCGCCTCATCGGCTGGCTGGTCATCGGCACCATGGTCGGCGGCCACTTGGGCTACCTGGTCATGTACCGCCCCGACCTGTTGCTGTCGGGCGACCCCGTGGCCACCCTCAAGGCGGTCTTGAACATCTTCGACGGGCTGTCGAGCTTCGGCGGCTTCATCGCCTGCTTGCCGCTCACGATCTACTTCTTCCGGTCCAACAAGCTGCCGCTGTGGCCCTACTTCGACTGCTTGGCGATCGGGCTCGCCCTCGGCTGGGGGCTCGGGCGCACGGGCTGCTTTAGCGCGCACGACCACGTCGCTGGGCCCAGCAACTTCTGGCTGGCCGTCAACTTCGGCGTCGGCAACGAGAAGTGCCCGAGCGGCTCCTGCCACGACATGGGCCTGTACGAGGCGCTGTTCAGCTACAGCACCTTCGCCCTGTTCTTGTGGCTCGATCGCAAGCCGCGCGTGCCGGGCTTCTACCCGCTGCTCCTCGGCATGCTCTACGCGCCGACGCGCTTCATCTTCGACTTCGCCCGCCCCGAGAGCTCCGACCCGCGGTGGGGCGCGCTGCAGCTGACGGGCGCCCAGTACGGCGCCATCGTGTTCTTCGTGATGTCCGCGATCGCCATGAGCTACCGACTTCGCTCTGGCGACGCGCCCTGGTGGCGTGACCGGCCGTCGTGGGAGCCGCCCGCCAAGGGCTGACCCCCAGCGAGCCGGCGCGCATGCACTATCGCTGAAGCTCTTCGGTCTCGCCGATCGCGTCCTCTTCTGGCGGCAGGAGGTAGTCCACGCCCGCGTTGTACGCGACGACGGTCAGGCGCGCGGCGCGGAGGTCCGCGTGCCCGAACGCCTCCGCGAAGGCGTCGTTGAGCAGCTCGTGGAGGCGCGGGGCGGCGACGGGGAACTGCTCCGGCACCTCGGCTTCCACGGCAACCAAGCCCTCGAACTCGCCGAAGTAGCACTCGACGCCGTCAACGCCAAGGCTCGCGAAGGCCGAGCGCACCGCTGCCGTGACCTGCGCGGCGAAGCGCGCGCTGAGCTCAAGCGCCGTGTCGCCTTCGCGAACGCGAACCGGTGGTAGCACCGGCAACAGCGCCGTGAACAGATCGGCCATGCCCTCGGGCGCGTCGATCGCGTACGCGAGCTCGAGGTGCAGCGGCTCACCGGAGGCTGTCGGCGCGTCGCCGAGCGCGAACTGGCGGTGCTCCTCGAGCTTGGTGCGCCAGCCTTCGTAGCCCGCCATGAGCACGGGGCGCATGGACGCGGGGATCGCGTCGAGCACCTTCATGGTCTCGCTCTCGAACTTGGTGATCTCGGCGACGAGCTCGGCGGCTTCACCGTGCTTCATCGCCTCGTCGACGCGCGCCTCGCGCGCGGCGGCGGCGTCGACCATCTCCTGCGCGCGCTGCGCGAGCAGATCGCGATCGGCGATGAGCAGCTCGCGGAGCCGGGCGCGCCCGACGGCGGCCTTGGACGGTGTCGTGGTGACGGCGAGCGCGTTGTCCTCGCGCGCCTCGCGAAGGGACGCGAGCTGCAGCTGAAGGCTGGCCAAGGCCTGCTCCACCCGCGCGATCTCTTCTGTCACCTCATTTAGAGCGTTCAACCGCTCTGTGCTCTCTCGATCGTAGCTCTCAGAGAACGCGTCCATAGCGCTCCCGAATCGACTGCTCGACGCCGTGGTCATCGAACCTCCTTACGGCGGCGAGTGTACCAGCGGATCGTCATCGCCGTGCGAGCATTCGCTTGCGCGTCGCGCGAGGCGCTCGAATCGGCCCCCGAAACGAAACAAGGCCCGAGAGGAAACTCTCGGGCCTTGCGAGGAGACGTGGTGCGGAAGGGGGGAATCGAACCCCCACACCCTCTCGGGCACAGGAACCTGAATCCTGCGCGTCTACCAATTCCGCCACTTCCGCAGAACGACTTAGGTCTATCTCCGCACTCGAACTCCGGCAAGGTTACAAGCGCACCCGGAGGATCACGATGGGCCTATTCGACCTGTTCGCTAGCGAAGAAACCAGGATCAAAAAGAATATTCGCGTCGTAACCGACCGCGACGCCCAGCCCGAGGACCGCGAAGCCTCCGCGCACTGGCTGGTCCAGAACGGAAAGCCTACGGCGCTGCTCGGGCTCTTGTCGCGCTTCGACATGCAGCTCGAGAACCAGATGAAGGACGCAGCCGAGAAGGACTACGTGCAGTCGCTGTGCGCCTCCGTCGGCGAGCCGCTCCGCGAGCCGCTCAACGCGTGGCTTCGCCGCTGCCGCGTCTTCGCGCGCCCGCTCACGCTGATCGAGGACCTGTTCGGCAAAGGCGCCGCGATCGACGCCGCCATGGACATGCTCGAGGTCGAGTACAAGCGCGACGACCTCAACAAGCCGCAGAAGAAGCGCGAGGTCCTCATCTGGCTGGCGGACATTCGCGACGCGCGCCTGATCGACTTCGTGCTCCGCTTCTTGGAGGACTTCGACGAGGGAGTCCGCTACGCCGCCGCCGAGGTGATCATCGCTCAAGAGGACGATCGCGGGCGCGAGCTGCTCCTCAACCGCTTGGCGCACCCCGAGGAGGACAGCAACCGCCTGAGGACGCGCCTCGCCGAGGTGTTTATCGCCCGCCGTTGGTCGCTTGGAGAGCGCGCACAGGATGTGGCGGATCGCCCACCGAGCGGCTACACCGTCGCCGACGGACGGCTCACCCGCGCCTGAAGCCAAGAGGTACACCATGACCGAACTGAAGCTGAACAAGCGCCCTGTGGTGCCCCTTCCCGCGCCGGTGCGCCTGAGCCCGCGCCCCGCCCCCACGCTCACCGGCTGGGCCCCGTCCGCTTGGCGCAACAAGCTGCGCGGCGGAACCCGCTGATGCGCGCGCTGGTAGCGCTCGCGACGGCGCTCGCGCTGCAGTCCGCGTGCTCCGGGCCGAGCTGCCAGAGCACCTGCACCCACATCTACGCCGACGCCGCCGGTGAGTGCGGCATCGCCGTACCCGGCTACGACGACGCCGAAGGGCGCTCCCGCCTCATCGCGGACTGCACCCAGGAGTGCACCGGCGCCCTGCAGACGCCCGGCGCGCTGGGCACGTATGACCCGAACATCCGCCACACGAGCGGCGCCTCCATCGTGCTCCAGAACGAGCAGCAAGCCGCGGCTTGGATGAACTGCATCGCCGCTTCTGACTGCGTCGATCTCAGTGATGGCTACTGTGCGCCGATCTAGCGTCGCGCTGCTCGCAGCGCTCATCGCCCTCAGCACCGCCTGCAAGCCCTCCTGCGAACAGGTGTGCACCAAGGTTGTCGACTGTGGCGGCACGCCTCAGCTCACGGTCGACTCGTGTAAGCTCCAGTGCGACGCGCAGGACGCCCTGATTCACTCGGACTGGGAAGACACTGGCCTCGAAGACCGTTTTGTCGCTCACAAGCGCTGCGTCTCGCAAGCGACGTGCGATGAGCTCGACGCTGGCGTCTGCTACGACTCCGAGCTGTTCGGTTTTTAACGACGCGGGTTGAAGGCTCCGGCGCTGCCCAACGTCTACACGGGCAACGCTGGAGCGAACGATGACCGCGCACGATGCCTTCGAGCCCGCAGAGCCCATCGCCCTTCAAGCCGCTTGGGGCGCGCGCCTCACGCCGGGCGCTCCGCCCATTCGCCACGCCGCCCCGCCGGTTCGGCCCGAGCGCCTGCGATCCGCGCCCACGCCGCCGTGGATGCCGCTGCACGCCACACAGACCGTCCGCCCCGCCTCGCCGTCGTCGCCGCCCTCGCCCCTCTCCAACGCTGAGACGGTGCAGCACGACGAGCCCTCGGGCGAGGTGACCGCGGAGCTGCCCTTGCTGCTCAACCCTCATGTCGCCCCCCCCACCTACCAGCACTCCGAGCTCGCGTGGTTTGAGGCCGAGCTCTCCCTCGCACCTGCGCCACCCCGCGCCGAAGCGCCTGCGACGCGGAGCTACCTGCCGCTCATCGCTGGCCTCGGTCTGCTCACCGTCGCGCTCATGACGACCACGCTCATCGCGCTCGTGTGGTTGCTACCGTTCTAGCTCGCGAAGGCACCGAGCGGCCCGCTCCCGCAGCGCGGCGTCCGTGCGCCGAAAGTGCCACCAGCCCCCGGCCAGCACCGGCGCGGCACCGCCCATGAACAGAAAGCCGAGCATCCAGATCATCTTGTCGGCCGCGAAGAACTCGACGAACGAGGCACCGCTCACGAAGAGCGCCAGGCTGGTCCGCGCCGACGCGAGCCAGGTGCGGCGGTTGGCGAGGATGGTCCGATCCAGCGCGAGCTGATCGGCGAACGGCAGCTCTGCGCTCACAGCGAGCCCGTCGCCAGCAGCAGCTCGATCGCGGCGCGGGACCGCGAGGAGCGCTCCGTCAGCAGCGCGAGGGCGGCGCTGTTCACCGAGAGCTGGGCTTGCTCAACCTCAAGCCACGTCGCTGAGCCCGCCTGGTACGCGCGCTGCGCGAGCTCGAGGTTGCGGGCCGCGAGGGCCTGCTCCGCCTCGACGGCCTTTAGCGACGCGGTGGCGCGCTCGTGGCGCTCCCAGGCGTTGCGCACCTGCTCCAGCGACTGCTGCTGCAAGCGCTCCAGGCCGAGCTGCGCTGAGCGGCTCTGGCTGGCCGCCGACGCCGTCTGCGCGAGGCGGAAGCCGCCGTCCCACAGCTGCCAGGTGGCGTTGAGGCTCCCCATCCACTGCAGCTTTTGATCGGGGTTGAAGCCAGTGTTTTCGCTGTAGGAGTAGGTCAGGCGCGCGTCGACGCGCGGCGCCCACTGGAGCTTGGTGCCGAGCGACTGCGCCTTGGCGGCGGTGATGCGCAGCTCCATCGCGCCGAGGTCGGGGCGATCCCGCTTGGCCTGCTCGAGCGCCTGCTCCAAGCTCGCCGACACGTCGAAGGCCGCCGGGTGTTCGAGGTCACCGCGAGGCGCCTCGCCGATGATCCGCTCCAGCGCGAGGTCAGCGCTGAGCACGGCCTCTTCGGCGCGCGAGCGGTCCCGGCGCGCACGGCTGAGGTTGAGGGCGGCTGAGAGCGCCGCGCGGTCATCGCTCACGCCCGCGGCGACCTGCCGTGAGGCGAGCTCCACCTGCGACTCAGCGAGCTTGACGGCGTCCTCGGCGAGGGCGAGCGCGTCGCGCGCCTGCACCGCCCCGAGGTAGGTCTGCGCGACCGCGGCGCGAATGGACTGCTGCGCGCGTCGCTCGTCAAGCTTGCCAGCGTTGGACGTCGCATAAGCGCCCTTAAGCAGCGGGAGCGCCGGCCCCGAGAACAGCGGCTGCACCGCCGTCACGCTGCCCTGCCAGTAGTGCTTGCGCTGGATGACGATCGGGTCACCCGCAGACACGCCCGGCGGCAGCAGATCGGCCATCGAGAAGGCGACCTCGTACTGGTTGACGTTGTAGCTGCCCGAGGCGGTGACGGTGGGCGAGAGCGAGGCCCAGGCCTGCGTGCGCAGCGTACCCGCCTGCACCGCCTGCTCGTGCGCCATCGCCAGATCGACGTTGTTGCGCGCCGCCGCGGCGTAAGCCTCGTCCAGGGTCAGCGCGCGGGCGTCACCCGGCAGCACGAGCAGCAGCGCGACCGCCGAGGCCGAGGCCACCGGCACCGCGACGCCTCGGAAGCGCGACCACACGCGACCGCCTACGACGCGCATGTCATCGTAGATGCTGTAGAAGGTCGGCACCATGACGAGGGTCAGCACCGTGGCGAAGGACAAGCCAAAGATCATCGCCCAGGCCATCGGCCCCCACCAATCGGCGCTCGCGCCGCCAATGAGCCAGCGGAAGCGCGTGAAGTCGAAGGACAAGCCGGCGCCCATTGGCACGAGGCCGAGCACGGTCGTGACCGCCGTGAGCATGACGGGGCGGAAGCGCACGGTACCTGCCTGAATCAGCGCGTCGTGGACGTCGTAGCCCTCCTTTTCCAGCTGTTGCACATAGTCGAGCAGCACGATGGCGTTGTTCACGACGACGCCCGCGAGGCTGATGACGCCGAGGCCGGTCATGATGATGCCGAAGGGCGTGCCCGTGATGAGCAGGCCCCAGAGCACCCCAATGAGCGACAAGCCGACGGTGGCCATGATGATCGCCGGCAACGCCAAGCTGTCGAACTGCGTGACGAGCACGAGCAGGATGATGCACAGCGCGAGCAAGAAGGCCCGGCCGAGGAACGCAGCGCTCTCGTCCTGCTCCTTATTGGAGCCCTTGAGCACAGCGTGTACGCCCGCCGGGAACTCCCACTCGCCAATACGCGCTTCAATCTGCGCTTGAACCTCGTTCGCGTTCGCGCCGTCGAGCACGTCGCCGCTCACCGTGATGACCAGCTCTTGATCGGTGTGGTGAATCGCGCCGGTGCCGCCAGCGAGCTCGTAGCTCGCGACCGCGGAGAGCGGGACGGGGAAGGTGTCGGGGCTGGTGAGCTCGCGGCCCGGCAAGCGCAGGTCGAGCACCTGCTGCAGGTCCTCGCGGAACTCCGGCGCCAAGCGCACCATGATGTCGTACTCGTCCTCACCGTCGCGCAGCGCGCTGGCCTTCGTGCCAGCCACGGCCGTACGAGCCGCGTTGCCCACCGACGCGCTGCTCACGCCGACGCGAGCCGCAGCGCCGCGATCGACCCGAAGGCGTAGCTCCGGGCGTCCGACGCGGTAGTCGTCCTCCAAGGTCGCGACCCCGGGGACAGCGACGAGCGCGCGGCGAAGCTCTTGCGCCGCCTCGCCCACGGCGTCGTAGTCGTCGCCAGAGAGCTCGACGCTGATCGCCTTGCCGACGGGCGGACCCATCTCCTCCTTGTTGACAGAGATCTCGGCGCCTGGGATCTGCGCCACAAGGTGCCGCAAGCGCAGCACCGTGTCGGTGGTGGGCTCCACGCGCACCTTCTCGCCGGGCTCCGCCGCGTTGCGGTCCTTCAGAAAGTCGACGGTGACACGCGCCTCGTTCGTCGCCGAGGTGAAGCCCGTGAGCTCGCGTCCATTCCCCGACACCCCCGTCTCCGCGACGAACACGTCGACGTTTGGCTCGGCCGCGAGCATAGCTTCAAGCTGGCGAACAACGCGATCGGTGCTCTCCAGGTCGGTGCCGTCGGGCAGGCGCACGCCGATGGTGGCGCGGTCGGGCTGGGTGGCGGGGAAGAACTCGACGCCGTGCTGAAACAGGCCGTAAATGACGACCGTGAACACGAAGGACGCGGCGCCGAGGGCGGCGGACGGGTAGCGAAAGCGGATCGAGAAGTGCAGGACGGCGCGGTAAGCGGTCATCAGCCAGCCGTAGGTCACCGGCTCCGAGACGGCGTTCGCGTCGTGGTGGCGTCGCCCGAGCATGCGGCCCGCGAGGACCGGCAGGACGCCGACCGCCGCGATGAAGCTGCAGATGAGCACGACGATGACGGTCTTTGGCAAGAAGCCCATGAACTCGCCCATGATGCCCGTCCAGAACACCAGCGGGAAGAAGGCGCCTACCGTGGTGAGCGTGGAGGCAGCGACCGGGATCGCGACCTCGTCCGTGCCGTCGATCGCCGCTTGGAGCGGGGATTTCCCTTCTTCATAGTGACGGTAGATGTTCTCGACGATCACGATCGCGTTGTCGACCAGCATGCCGAGCGCCAGGATCAAGCTGAACAACACGATCATGTTGAGCGTGTACCCGAGCAGGTCGATGATCGCGAAGGACATCAGCATCGACAGCGGGATGGAGAGCGCCACGAAGAAGCTCGAGCGCGCGCCCATGAAGACGAAGATGACGCCGACGACGAGGAGCAGCGCGGTGATGATGTTGTTCTGGAGGTCGCTCACCATGTCGCGGATGCGGATCGACTGGTCCGCGAGCACGCGGTAGCGCACGCCCTGCGGCCAGGCCTTGGCGCGCTTGGCGACGATGGCCTTGGCCGCGTCGGAGACCTCGATGATGTTCGCGCCGGAGCGCTTGCTCACGCTCAGCGACACCGACGGCGTGCCGTTCATGCGCGCGTACGTGCTGCGCTCCTTGTAGGTGGAGACGACGCGGCCGACGTCGCGCACGAAGACGGGGCGGTCGCCGACGCGCTTGATGGAGACGTTCTCGACCTGCTCGGCGGAGGTGAACTCGCCCGGCGTGCGGATGAGGATGGTGCCCTCGCCCGAGCGCACCTCGCCGCCGGGGATGTTGATGTTCTCGTCGCGGATGGCGCCGGTGACGTCGTGGAGCGCCAGGCCGTAGTGCGCGAGCCGCACCGGGTCGATGAGCACCTGAACCTCGCGCGTCATACCGCCCGAGACCTTGGCGTCGAGCACGCCAGGCACGCGCTCGACCTCGTCCTGCACGTCCTCAGCGAGCTTCTTGAGCACCTGCTCGTCGACGTCGCCCGCGATGTTGAACATCACGATGGGCATGTCCGAGAAGTTGATCTCCCGGATGGACGGGTCCTTCGCGTCCTCGGGAAGGTCGCCCTTGGCGCGGTTCACGCGGTCGCGCACCTTCTGCAGCGCGTCCTCGATGACGACGTCGGGCTGGAACTCGATGGAGATCGAGCTCATGCCCTCGGCTGAGGTGGACGCCATCTTCTTGACGTCCTTGAGGCCCGCGAGCTCGCGCTCGAGCGGCGTGGTGACGAGCGCCTCGATGTCCTTTGGCGCGACGCCCTGGTACATCGTGTTCACGAGCACGACGGGGATGGTGATGTCCGGCGCGGACTCACGCGGCAGCGTCATATACGACAGCGAGCCGAACAAGAAGGTGACCAGCACCGCCACCGCGACCGTGGTGGGGTGCTCGACGATCCAGCGGATCACTGCAGACCTCCCGCCCACTCGATGCGGCCTGCGGTGCAGCACACGCCGCGCCGGGACACGATGAGCTGATCGCCGTCGACGAGCTCCCGATGCCCGGTGACGACGACCTCGTCGCCCGCGGACAAGCCGGCGGTGACGACCACTTGGTCGCGCACGACCGCCCCGAGGGTGACGGTGCGCCAGATGGCCTTGCCGCCCTCGACCACGAAGACGCCTTGGTCTTCGCGGCGGGTGACGAGCAGGTCCTGCGGGAGGATCAAGCCGTCACCCGTGACCTCGCGGCTCAGGTGAACGCGCGCGATCATGCCCGGCAGCAGCAGGTTGTCCGGGTTGGGGACGGTGACGTCGACGGGGAAGGCGCGCGTCTTCACGTCCGCGGCGGCGCCGATGTGCTCGACCTTGCCCTGGAACACGCCCGAGCGCGCGTTGACGAGCACCTCGACCGGCTCACCCTCGCGCAAGGCCACCACGTCGCGGTCCGGCACGGAGAGCTTGACGGTGATGGGGTCCAAGCGCACGAGACGCGCGACGCGCGAGCCCGGTCCCGCGACCTCACCCGCGTCGATGAAGGTGTCCGCGACGACGCCAGCGAAGGGCGCTGTGATGACGGCGCGCCGCAGCTGCGCCTTGGCCTGCGCGAGGCCCGCGTCGGCCACCGCGACCTGCGTCGTCGCCGAGAGGCGCTGCTGATCGGTGGCGAGGTCGCCGAGCTTCTCCAAGCGCGCCTGCTCGGCGTGCGCCTGGTCCGCTTGCGCTTGGGCGCGCGCGACAGAGGCCGCGTGAATATCGCTGTCGATGCGCGCGATGAGCGCACCGGCGCCGACCTTCTGGCCCTCGCTGACGGCGATCGTCTCCACGTAGCCGCCGAGCGCCGACGCCAACATCGCGTCGCGGCTGCCCTCGATCTCGCCGGGCATCGTGGTGTCCACCGTGGCCGAGGACGCGACGATCGTCGCCGTCTCCACGCGAATCGCGGTCGCCGACGACACCGAAGCCCCGTCGTCCACCGGCGCGTTCTCTGCGTCAGCGCGGTTGCAGCCGGAGCTCAAAGCGAGGGCGAGCCCCGCGACGGTCATCCATACAGAGCGCTTCATGCTCCCACTCCCCGGAAAAAGATGTCTACGACGTTGTCTGCGGCGTCATCCGGCAGCGGCATGCCCTGCACGCAGCCCATGCTCAAGAGGTTCACCATGCCCACCAAGGCCATGACTGCGGCGTGGGGGCTGAGGTCGGCGCGAAGCTCGCCCGTGCCGACGCCCTCGCTGATCAGGCCCGCTAGGAGCTGCATCTTCTCCAGGTGCATGCTCATCAGGTCGACCTGCGGGTGCTCGCCCTGCGTGGGCAGCGTGAGGGTGATCAGCAGCCGAACGGCGTCGCGGTTCTGGTTCACGCCGTCGATGTAGGCGCGCACGAAGCGCAGCAGGCGCTCGCGGACGGTGCCCTCGGCGGCGATCGTGCCTCGAACGAGGTTGTTCAGCGCGTCGATGTGGCTGTGCACGATCTCTAGGAACAACGCCTCTTTATTCTGAAACCAGTAGTAGAGCGTGGGCTTGGTGACCCCCGCGGCCTCGACGACCTCGCGCACCGACGTCGCGCCGTAGCCCTTGTGGGCGAACAGGTGCGTCGCAGCCAGCATGATCTGCTGCTTGACCTCAACCTCCGACACCCGACCTCCCTACCGCTCGGTAGCCTACCGACCGGTAGGTATTCACCGGCGCCCGGCGGGGCAAGTCGCGCTTGTCACGGTTTGCTACGGCGCGTGGGGCGCCGCGAAGTCGATCGCCAGCGCCCGCAGCGCGGCCGCAGCCGGCGCCAGCCGCTCGACGCCGCGGTGCTCTAGCACGAGCTTGCGCACGATCGGGAAGCCCGCGCGCTCGATGACGACGAGCTCGCCGCGCGCCACCTCGCCCGCCACCGTCTGCGCTGAGAGCAAGGCGGGGCCCACGCCTGCGACCGCGTGCGCGCGCACGGCCTCGATCGAGCCGAGCTCCATCGCGACGCTCACGTCCG
>Ga0210044_10001076_pt1 | contig 41429 bp, 44 predicted proteins | sample CryGey13umfilter_2_FD_183959 | JGI IMG/M metagenome (GOLD analysis project Ga0210044, IMG submission 183959) | Groundwater microbial communities from aquifer in Utah, USA - Crystal Geyser 4/9/14 3 um filter (SPAdes) (version 2) | ecosystem: Environmental > Aquatic > Deep subsurface >... | reverse complement strand
GCCGCTGAGCATGCGTCAGTTGCCCCAGCGACTTCACTAACCTCGTCAGTTCCCGTTGCCTCATCTCGGTCTCCCGACCATTGCGATGAGGCCACTATCCACCCTCATGGGCTCATAGCATGAGCCTTTCACTACTTAACGCGAACTGAGCCTTTTTTAACTCCAGGCCGTTTATTTCGCCGGGCAGGCGTCGTCGCCGTGCACCTTGCCGGGAATCAGCAGGAACTGCTCGAACGGGCCCATGACTCTCATGGCTTCACCCTTCGGACCGTCGAACTTGAGGCGGCCGAACATCATGGCGCGCATCGGGCCGTATTCGCCGGCGCCCATTTCACGCCAGCGCTTGGTTTCGGCGTGCATCTTGTAGTCCATGTCGTAATTCAGCGTGGCATGCTGGATCGGGCCGGCATAGACGCAGGTGGTCTTGCCACCCTTGGTGGAGATGGTCATTTCTACCTTGCTGGCCTCACCGCAGTCGGTGCGATACATGTGGATGACCTTGTAGCCGCGGCCGCCGTCGTTGGGCGCCCACTTCACGGCCAGTTCATTGGTGAGGGCATGGTTGGTGTTCCAGTAGGTGCAGGCCTGCTGCGCCCACTCGTTGGACATCAGGGGGGCGGCTTGAGTGTTGCTCGCGGCCAGGGAAGCCAGGCCTACGAGGGCCAAGGTAGTTACGCGCATGGGTGTCTCCTCCAAATGCGGGTTAGGCGGAAAAATGCCGGCGCGAAGGGTAGCCCGCACCTTTGTGGCTGTCAAAAAACACTTTGCTGGCGCGGCCCCGGAACCTCTCAAGTCGATCATCGGGCCGCCCCAAGATCAATTTGGCCCCCTCGGGGGGCGGTTCGGGCGATTTTCCCGAGCCGGGGGCACAGCTATCTCGGCAGGTGCTGCTTCAACGCGCCATAGAGCCAGGTGCCATGCAGCGCTCCCGCCAGCACCACGATGGCGCCCAACGAGCCGGTACCGGCGAGGGCGAACATGGGGCCGGGACAGAGCCCAATCAGCCCCCAGCCGAGGCCGAAGATCAGGCCGCCAATGACATAGCTTTTCGTGCCCGGCGCCTTTTCCGGAATGTCGATGGCCTGGCCGTCCAGGGCTTTGCGTTTTCCCAGGCGCTTGATGATCTGGATGCTGATGGCCCCCGTGGCGATGGCGGAAAAGAGAATCCCATACATGTGGAAGCTCTGAAAATGGAACATTTCCTGGATGCGATACCAGGATGCCGCTTCCGATTTGATCAGGACGAAGCCGAACAGGATGCCAATCAGGAGATAGGGAAGGTAGCGGGTCATTGCAGCATCCGGGGAACCAGGAGCCAGGAGGCGGCGAGGCCGCCACCGAAGATGCCCAGCACGGCATAGAGCGAGGCTAATTGCAGGGTGGACAAGCCGGTGATGGCGTGGCCGGAGGTGCAGCCGCCGGCATAGCGGGTACCAAAGCCGACCAGAACGCCACAGGCGAACAGGAAGGTGAAGTTGTGCACACTGGTATGGAAGAGTTCTTCCGGCACCAGGTCGAGGCCAGGCTGGGTGAAACCCCAGGAGGTCAACATGGACTGCGCCGCCTGGCTGAGTTCCACCGGAACCGGGTTGGCGAATACCACGCCGGCGAGATAGCCGCCCAGCGCGGTGCCGATGACGAAGACCAAACTCCAGGTATGTTCCCGCCAGTTGTAACGGAAGAACTTGACGTCGACCGTGGGCGGCTGGGTGATCGCGCAAAGATGGCGCAAATTGCTGGAAATCCCGAATGAGCGATTACCAATGAATAACATCATCGGCACCATCGAGCCGATCAACGGCCCCGCTACATACCAGGGCCAGGGGTGGGTTAGCCAGTCCATGTGTCTCCTCCAGGGAATGTGCTGAGGCGGGATTGTATAAGTATTTACTTATAGACTGATTATTTTACTCGGACTCTGGTTGGCGAGTACCCGCGCGGCTGTGTGTGGCTACTCGATTTTCAGGCTCGGTACAGGTCCAGCCCGCGCGGCAGCCAGCGGGCGAGGTGGCGCTGGACGCCGCCCTGATACCGCTCCAGCAGGGCGGCGGCGGCATTCCGCGCCTGTTCCAGCAAGTCGGCATCCGCCTCGGCATCGGCGAAGCGCAGCAATTGCTGGCCAGACTGGCGTGCGCCGAGGAATTCGCCGGGGCCGCGCAACAAGAGATCGGCGCGGGCGATGGCGAAGCCGTCCGTCTGGTCGTGGATGATCTTCAGGCGCCGCTTGGCCGTATCGGAAAGTGGCCCTTCATAGAGCAGCACACAGGAGGATTCGCGCGCCCCACGCCCGACGCGGCCACGCAGTTGATGCAGTTGCGCCAGGCCGTAACGCTCAGCGTGCTCGATCACCATCAGCGCGGCGTTGGGCACATCGACACCGACTTCGATGGCCGTGGTCGCCACCAGCAGGTGCAGCTCCCCCGCCTTGAAGGCACTCATAACGTCGGCCTTCTCGTGCGATTTCATGCGCCCATGCACCAGGCCAATGTGTAATTCAGGCAACAGGGCGACGAGTTCAGCATGGCTTTCCTCGGCCGCGCGCAGTTGCAGTTTTTCCGATTCTTCCACCAGCGGGCAGACCCAATACGCCTGGCTGCCGCTGAGGCAATAATCGCGCAAGCGGGCGATCACCTCGGCGCGGCGATTGGCGTTGATCGTGCGGGTGGCGATGGGCGTGCGTCCAGGTGGCAACTGGTCGATCACCGAGACGTCGAGGTCCGCGTAGTAGCTCATCGCGAGGCTGCGCGGGATGGGGGTGGCGGACATCATCAGGAGGTGAGGAGTGAGGGGGGAAGGGTAAACCGCGCCTTTCTCCGTTAGTGCCAGCCGTTGCGCGACACCGAAGCGGTGTTGTTCGTCGACGACCACCAGCGCGAGATGGTGGAAGTTGACCTCGTTCTGGAACAGCGCATGGGTGCCGATCGCGATGTGAATGTTGCCGTCGGCGAGGCCGGCGAGGGTGGCCTTCTTTGCCTTGCCTTTGTGCGCGGCGGTGAGCCAGGCGACTTCGATGCCCAGCGGGGTCAGCCATTCGTGGAACTTGAGGTAAAGCTGTTCGGCCAGGATTTCGGTGGGCGCCATCACCGCCGCCTGGGTGCCAGCGGCCAGGGCAGGCAGAACAGCGAGCGCCGCGACCAGCGTTTTACCGCTGCCGACGTCGCCCTGCAGGAGCCGGTTCATCGGGTACGGATGCGCCAGATCGCGATGAATTTCGTGCAATGCCCGCTGCTGTGCGGCGGTCAGGGAGAAGGGCAGGGCGGCCAGCAGACGTTTTCCCAAAGCGCCGTCGTCGGGCAGGGGGAGGGCGCGCAGCACCTGGCGCTGGCGCGCGGCCTGACGCAGAGAGAGTTGCTGGGCGAGAAGTTCGTCGAACTTGATTCTCCGCCAGGCGAGGCTGTCGCGCGCCTCCAGCGCGGTGAGGTCGGCGTCCGGTGGCGGGTGATGCAGTGCTTTGAGGGCGTCCGCAAAACTTGGGAAATGCCCCCGCGCCGGGAGCGGGTCGCTCAGATCCGCCTCGGCCAGGGCGGCGGCGACCGCTTTGCGAATGGCGTGCTGCGACAGCCCCGCCACGGCGGGGTAGATGGGGGTGAGCGACTCCGGCAACGGGGTGTTGTCGCGGACCACGCGAAATTGCGGATGAACCATTTCCGCGCCGAAGAAGCCGGGCCGAATCTCGCCCAGCAGGCGTACCCGCGTGCCGGGTTTCAGTAGCGCCACCTGGCTGGGATAAAAGTGCAGGAGACGGCAGATCAGACGGGCATTGCCGGAGGCGCCATCGAGCACTTGGACGACCAGTTGCCGGTGCGGCCGGTTCTGGATTTCGGCATGTTCCACCACACCTTCGACCTGCACGGTGTCGCCGAGGCGGGCATCGCGCAGGGAGGTGATGCGGGTTTCGTCCACGTATCTGAGCGGCAGATGCAGGATCAGCTCGGCCGGGCTGGCGTAGCCCAGCTTGCGGGCGACCTCTTCCTGCGACGCAGCCGCCATCTGGCCCGGGTCAGCCGATCACCAGCACCGCATCCGCTTCCACCAGCGCGCCACGTGGCAGGCTGGCGACGCCGACAGCGGCGCGCGCCGGGTAGGGCTGGCTGAAGTACTGCGCCATGATTTCGTTGACCTTGGCGAAATGGCCGAGGTCAATGAGGAAGACGTTGAGCTTGGCCACATCGGCCAGGCTGCCGCCGGCCGCGGTGGCGACGGCGCGCAGGTTGGAGAACACCTGGTGGATCTGCGCTTCGATCCCCGCCACGAGTTGCTGGCTTGCCGGATCAAGGCCGATCTGGCCGGAGAGGTAGACGGTGTTCCCCGCCTTGACGGCCTGGGAATAGGTGCCGATGGCGGCGGGTGCGTCGGGGGTGGCGATGATCTGTTTGGACATGGTTAGGTGTGAGGCGTGAGCGGTAGGGTGGATAAGCGAAGCGCATCCACCTCGGGTGGCGGTGATGGTGGATGCGCTTCGCTTATCCACCCGATGGAATCAATAGGTTGCATTGTGATTTTTGAGCGGCGTGAGCGGGGTCACACCACATTCACCCCGCGCTCATCGCCCTTGCTCTTCATGCGCATGATGCGCACCACTTCATGCAGGCCGCGCAGGGCGCGCATCAGGCGGGCGAGGTGCAGGCGGTTCTGCACGCCAACGGTGAAATACAGGCTGGTATAGGCGCCGGCTTCTTCTTCCATGCGCACGTTGTCGATGTCGGAACCTTCGGAGGCGATGGCGGCGGCAACCTTGGCCAGCACGCCACGCTGGTTGGCGACGATGACGCGGATGCCGACTTCGAACAACTTGTCGAGTTGCGCGGCCCAGGCCACATCCACCCATTTGTCCGGGTCTTCGCGGTAATGGCGAACTTGCGGGCAGTCGTGGGTGTGGATGATCAGCCCCTGTTCTTTCTTGATCTGGCCGATGATGGGGTCGCCGGGAATCGGCCGGCAGCATTTTCCCAGGCGTACCACCACCCCTTCGGCGCCACGAATGAGCATGGGGCCGGCCGCTTTGCCGGGCAGCGCATCGGCCTCCTTGGCCAGCAGTTGCCGTGCCACCACATAGGCGAGGCGCTTGCCCAGGCCGATGTCGGCCAGGGTGTCTTCCCGGCCGCGGCCGAGTTCCTTTTGGAAGCGCTCCCATTGCGCGCTACCCAGGCTGTTCGGCGCGTTGCCCAGGGCGCTTGCGGCCTGGTCGAGCAAGCGCTCGCCGAGCTGGATGGATTCGTGCCGATGCGTATTCTTGAGCGTGCTACGGATATGGGCACGTGCCTTGCCGGTGATGGCGAAATGCGCCCACGCCGGGTTGGGCCGGGCGGATTCCGAGGTCAGCACCTCGATCCGGTCGCCGTTCTTGAGCGGCGTCGACAGCGGCATGAATTCATTGTTGATTTTGACCCCGACGCAATGATTGCCCACGTCGGTATGCACGTTGTAGGCGAAATCCACCGCCGTGGCACCGCGCGGCAGGGCAACGATGCGGCCGTCTGGGGTAAACACGTAGACCTCGTCTGGGAACAGGTCGATCTTGATGTGTTCCAGGAATTCCGCCGAATCGCGGCTGTCGGCCTGGATGTCGAGCAGGCTTTGCAGCCACTGGTTGGTCTGGATCTGGAGTTCCGAGACCGAGCTATCGCCGGCTTTGTAGAGCCAGTGCGAAGCCACGCCGGCTTCCGCGATGCGGTGCATCTCCTGAGTGCGGATCTGCACTTCCACCGGCGCTCCGAACGGGCCGAACAAGGTGGTGTGCAGGGACTGGTAGCCATTCGGCTTGGCGATGGCGATGTAGTCCTTGAATTTGCCGGGAATGGGTTTGTACAGCGCGTGCAGCGCACCCAGGGCCACGTAGCAGGAACGGATGTCTTCAACGATGACGCGGAAGCCGTAGATGTCGAATACCTCGGAAAATGCCAGGTGCTTTTCCTGCATCTTGCGGTAGATGCTGTAGAGGTGTTTCTCGCGCCCAAAGATATGGGCCGGAACCTGGCAGCCGGCGAGCTTCGCCTCGATCGCCAGTTTGATCTTGTCCACCACCTCACGGCGGTTGCCACGCGCCGCTTTCACGGCTTTTTCGATGACCTTGTAACGGGTTGGGTAGAGATGCTGGAAGGCCAGGTCTTCCAGCTCCTGATACACGTGGTTGAGGCCCAGGCGATTGGCGATGGGGGCGTAGATGTCCAGGGTTTCCTGGGCGATGCGGCCCTGTTTTTCCGGACGCATCACGTCCAGGGTGCGCATGTTGTGCAGACGGTCGGCCAGCTTGATCAGAATGACGCGCACGTCGCGGGCCATCGCCAGCAGCATCTTGCGGAAGTTTTCGGCCTGCGCCTGGGCCTTGTTTTCGAACTGGATCTTGTCCAGCTTGGTGACGCCATCCACCAGGCTAGCCACCGCTTTGCCGAACTCATGGGCGATTTCAGCGGAGCTGACGCCGGTGTCTTCCACCACGTCATGCAGCAGGGCGGCAATCAGCGTCTGTGCATCGAGTTGCCAATCAACCAGGGTTTCCGCCACCGCCAGCGGGTGAGTGATATAGGGTTTGCCGTCCTTGCGAAACTGGCCCGCGTGTGCACGCTCGGAAAACTGGTAAGCACGCTGGAACGCCGCGATATCGGTGTCATTCAGGTAAGCGAGGCGGTCGCGCCGCAGGGGCGCTGGCGCCGCCGCGGGGGGCGCCGGTTCCGCATTCGCCGCCGCTTTCATCGCGCTGTTTTGTCGCTCAGGGTTATGGCTTTTTCAGCACTTCCACGCCAGTCAGGCCTGCCGCTATTTCGCGCAGGGCGAGTACGGCGGGCTTGTCATGGTTGGCTTCCACCCGGGGGGTGGAACCGGTAGAAATCTGGCGCGCGCGGTAGGCCGCGGTCAGGGTCATTTCGAAGCGGTTGGGGATTTGTTTGAGACAATCATCCACGGTTACGCGGGCCATACGTTTTCCTTCATGAAAGGTTGGGAGAGGAGGCGATTCTATCGGAATGCGCGGTCAGCCCTCGCGCACCTTATTGCGGTATGGACAGTCCTCCTTCACGCATTCGACATAGAGATGCAGGGCATGTTCAGCCAGTTTGAAGCCATGCTCGGCGGCGATGGCACGCTGGCGCGCCTCGATTTCCGGATCGTAGAACTCCTCCACGCGGCCGCACTGCATGCACAGCAGGTGGTCGTGGTGACTGCCCTGGTTGAGTTCGTAGACCGCTTTGTCATTGTCGAAACGCTGGCGGATCAGAATGCCGGCCTGCTCGAACTGGGTCAGCACCCGGTAGACCGTGGCCAGGCCGACGTCGATATGCTCGGAGAGTAACGCGCGATAGACGTCGTCAGCGGTGAGATGGCGCTGTAGGCCGGACTCGAACAGGGCGAGGATTTTCAGGCGCGGGCCGGTGACCTTGAGGCCGCTGTGTTTGAGTTGATCAGTGCTTGCCATCGCGTATGACAGGGTGAGAGGCGGCGCGCTATGATAGCGCGCCTTTTATTCCTCCCCGGCAATTCCCTCTCTCTGGTTTACATGCGATTCATCGATCTTTCCCCGAATCTGTTGTTGGCCACTTTGTTGGCCGGTTCCCTGGCGGGCTGCGGTAGTTGGCCCAATCCTATCGAGCATCTCTCCCCCCACAAGGCCGAAATTCAGCAGGGCAATGCCCTCAGCCAGGGCATGTTGAGCCAGCTCAAGCCCGGCATGACACCCTCCCAGGTCCGTTTTGTTCTGGGAACCCCGCTGCTGGTCGATCCTTTCCGCAACAATCGCTGGGATTATGTCTATCGCCTGCAAAAGGGCGGCAAGCTGGTTGAGCATCGGCGCATCACGATTGTTTTCGAAAACGATAAGTTGAAAACGATCGAGGGCGATGTCGTGGCCGCGGAGCCGCCGGAAGGGGTGGGAAAATGATCAAAGTGGTGATTGCGGGCGCATCGGGACGGATGGGCCGTGCCCTGCTGGAAGCGCTGGCCGCCGCGCCGGATCTGGCTCTGCACGCGGCACTGGATCGTTCCGGCAGTTCCGCGCTGGGCCATGATGCCGGGGAGTTGATCGGCAACCCGTTGGGCGTCGTGGTCAGCGATGATGTGGCCGCCGCCCTCGACAGCGCCGATGTGCTGATCGACTTCACCCGTCCCGAAGCCACCCTGCATCACTTGGCCGTGTGCCAGGAAAAAGGCGTGGCCGCGGTGATTGGCACGACCGGATTCGACGTCCAGGGCAAGGCGGCCATCGCCGTCGCCGCGCGCCACATCCCGGTGGTATTCGCCCCCAACATGAGCGTGGGGGTCAATCTGGCGTTCAAGTTGCTGGATATGGCCGCGCGCGTGCTGGATGAAGGTTTCGATATCGAGATCATCGAGGCGCATCACCGCCATAAGGTCGATGCTCCCTCCGGTACCGCGCTGGCGTTGGGGGAGGTGGTGGCGAACGCGCTCGGACGCGAGCTGAAGACCTGCGCGGTGTATGGGCGCGAGGGCGTGACCGGCGAGCGCGATCCTTCCAGCATCGGTTTTGCCACCGTGCGCGGTGGCGACATCGTCGGTGACCACACCGTGTTGTTCGCGGGAATGGGCGAACGCCTGGAAATCACCCACAAGGCGAGCAGCCGGATGACCTTCGCCCTTGGCGCCCTGCGGGCGGCACGCCACATCGCCGGGCGGCGAGCGGAACACTCATGCGGCCTGCTCGATATGCAGGATGTATTGGGACTGAGATAGCGGCTTTGACGCGCGATTCGCGTTGAATAGGGACAGTTGGATGCGGCGGTACGGTGGGTTCTTCCTGATTTTTTTCTCGCTCCACGCCGCGGCAGTGGAGGTGATTGTCAATCGTGGTGTGGCCGGCACCAGCCTGGCGCAGGCCTCGGCGCGCGCCTTGTTCGGCATGCGCCTGGCCAAGTGGCCGGATGGCCGCCCGGTGCAGGTGTTCGTGTTGCCGGATGATCATCCCGCCCATATCGCTCTGTGCAAGGAACAACTGAATATTTACCCTTATCAGTTGCGCCAATCCTGGGACCGACTGGTCTACTCGGGATTGGCACAGGCGCCCATCGAGGTGGCTACTGAAGAAGCATTGATCAGCCGGGTGGCGACGACCCCTGGTGCCCTGGGATATGTCAGGAAGGTGAAACAAAATGATCCAGTCAAGGTTCTCCATGTTGTTGAATAGGGCCGCCCTGCCCCTCGCCTGCGCGCTGTCGATCTCGTCAGCCATGGCGGTTGAACTGGGCCAAGGCGTGCAGGCACACGGTTTTCTCAGCCAGTCCCTGGTGTATACCAGCGACAACCGCATGGGAGGCAATAGTGACGACGGGATCGCGACCGAGATGCGCGAAATCGGCGGCAATCTGTCCTGGCGGCCCGGCGCGGACTGGCTGCTGTCCGGCCAGGCGCTGGCACGCTGGGCGGGGGCATCGGATAACGGCGACTTGCGCCTGGACTACGGTTTTGTCGATCGCACCCTGCTCGCCGATGGCGATACTTCGGTGGGGGTGCGCCTGGGCAAGATCAAGAACCCCTATGGTTTCTACAACACCACCCGCGACGTGGCACAGACCCGGCCGGGCATCATCATGCCGCAGGCCATCTACCTGGACCGCGCGCGCAACTTCTTCCTGGCAGCGCCCGGTATTGGGTTTTATGGCAACCACGAAAGCGCCAACGGCAATTTGTCCTGGCAGGTGAGCGCGTTACGGCCGGAAGTGGACGATCCTGATCTGACCTATTTCATGCTCGGGAGAGGTCTCGGACATTTCAGCGGCAAGGCCTCCTGGCTCGGCCAGGCCTTGCTGGAAAGCGAGGGCGGGCGCTGGCGGGCCGGTCTTTCTCTGGGTCAGATGGCCATGAAATATCATCCGGCCGCGATTGATCCTTTCATGGCAGGTCAAACACGGCTGCCCACTTGGGTGCTATCGCTTGAACACAACACGGAGTACTGGTCGCTGACGGGAGAATTTTCACAAACCAGCGTCCATAGCAACGGCTATGGCAATCCTGCCATCGAGCAAGACAACACGACAGAGGCCTGGTACCTCCAGGCGACCCGCCGCTTTGGCGGAGGTTGGCAGGGCTTCTTGCGCTATGACGTGCTCTACATGGACAAGCATGACCGCGACGGTACTGCTTTCGCCGCTTCTATTCCGATCTACCGAAGCTTCCCCTACCTGCGTTTCGCCAAGGACTGGTCAGTCGGTGTGCGCCGGGATGTAGGACGCTGGACCTGGTCAGGCGAGTGGCACCATGTCGATGGCACCGCCTGGCTGTCACCGACGGACACGCCGGTCCGCACCTCGGTGGAAAAGTGGGATCTGTTGCTGCTGCAAGGAGCTTGGTATTTCTGAGATTTCCGAGCCTATGGCCAGGCTGCCGGATGGACATGGCGGCAAGCGTATGCCGCCGCTGTTCCTGGGCATCCGCGGCCAGATCATCCTGCTTGCCGGTCTTACCCTGGTCCTGACCGCGGCCGTCTTTACCGGGCTGCAACTACGCCATTTCGATCAATTGCGGGAGCAGGCCTGGGTACAACAGCGGCAGCAGAGTCAGGATCTCGCGGCGCGTCTGTTCGTGCATCAATCAGCCCGCCTGCAATCGCTCGCCACGCTGATCGCCGATCTGCCCGGAATGCGTTCCGCGCTGAGCCAGGGCGATCCGGCGCTGTTACAGCAGGCTTTTCAGCCGTTCTGGACGGAACTCAACCTGACGCATGGCCTTGATCGTGTCGCATTTTCCGCGCCGGATGGGCGCAGTCTGGGCAATTGGGGGATGTCCACGAGTGCGGCCGCTACTCGTGGGCTGGCCCTCGAAGCTGGGCGGCGTGAGTTGCCAGTGTATGGCCTGGATTGCACGACCACCTGCTATTACACCGCCACCGTGCCCCTGGTTGACCATGGCCAGACGGTGGCGGCTGTGCTGCTGGCCGTGGGCTTGCAGGATCTGATCATGGATTTTCGCAGCCTGTCCGGTATGGAAGTGGCTTTGCTGGGTCGTCTTGTGGGAAGTGAAAAAAACCAGGCTGGCGTTCTCGGCGGGCGCCTGCTTTCAGTCAGTGGGGGGGTCAAGTACGAGGAACTTCTGCGCTTCATGCGTCCGGAAGAACGTCTGGGCACCGGTTTTGTGCTGGAACGCGGCGATCGCCGGTATCAGTTGTTCACGTTCAATGCGCCCGCCGCCGGTGGGGATAAGGTCCGTTTCCTGATCATGCGGGACAGTACCGCAAGCTTTCAGCAAATGCGTGAGACCGTCTGGAACAGCCTGTTTCTGGGAGGAACCGTTCTGCTGATGGCGTTGCTCACGCTGTATCTGCTGTTGCGGCCCAGCATGAATCGCATCAATCAAGCCGTGCGCGCCTTGCCTCTGCTGGGCGTTGGATTGTTCGCGGAAGCACGCGGTGCTTTCCATGGCTGCCAGAGCCGATTGTTTCGTGATGAGGTGGATGACCTCGGGCACCTGACTTATACCTTGGCCAATACCCTGGAACACTTGCAGGCGCAGTCCCGGCATCACGCCGCTTCACTCCAGGCCCAGGCCGCCCAGCTTGAGCATGAACGCGATTTCGTGAGCGGCATACTGGATACGGCACCGGTATTGATTCTGACTTATGCCGCGAGCGGACGGATCCGCCTGGCCAACGCCCATGCCATCCGTGCCACCGGGTTACCCGCGCGCGCGGTGATAGGCGCGACTTTCGCCGATATGTTCCTGACCCCAGCGCAGCGTGGCGAATACCTGGATAGCCTGGCGCGGCTCAAGGTCGGTGTGCCGACCCAGGGAGAAGGTACGCTGGTACGCGAGGAGGGTGGCGAGCGCGAGGTGGTCTGGTTCCACTCCTGTCTCGACGAAAATGAAGGCGAGATGGCTTATCTCTCGGTTGGCCTGGATGTCACCGATCACAAGCAGACGGAACGCCGCCTCTCCCTGCTGGCCGATCATGACCTGGTCACCGGCCTGTACAACCGGCGTGCCTTCAAGCGCGAACTGGAGAACCGGCTCAGCCTGGGCGAACATGGCATTCTGCTGGTGTGCGACATCGACGAATTCAAATCGGTGAACGAGGCTGGTGGCCAGGAAGCGGGCGATGCCGTGTTGTTCCAGTTCGCTCGCTTGTTGCAAGGGCTATCCCCGGTGCCGACCGTGGCGGCGCGCTTGGGCGGTGACGATTTCGCCTGCGCGTTTACCGGGCTGACCCCGGCCGAGGCGATTGTCCTGACCCGCGGTATCAATCAGGATTTGCTGCACTTGCATCAGTATTCGGAATTGAGCAGCCGGCACCGCCTGTCAGTCAGTGTTGGGGTGGTCGCTTATCCCGAGCAGGGCGGCAGCGCCGACACCCTGCTCGGCAACGCCGATGTCGCGCTCTCCCAGGCGCGCGCCAAGGGGCATGGCTCCTGGCATCTTTACAGCGTTGATGATCCCTACCAGGAAGCGGTCAGCCAACGTGCCTACTGGCGTGGCGAAGTCGAGCAGGCGCTGGAGGAAAACCGGTTCGTGATGCACTTCCAGCCGATTCAGCACATCGTCTCCGGGCGAATCAGCCATTACGAGGCTTTGATACGCCTGTGCAACCGCGATGGCAGCCTGACTCCCCCCGGCTTGTTCATTGAAGCGGCCGAGAGCACCGGCCTGATTCGCCGCATCGACCACTGGGTGATCGAGGCGGTGGTGAAGTTCGCCGCGGCCCACGATCATGGTGTGAAAGTCGCGCTCAATCTGTCCGGCCGCAGTTTCGACGACGACACCGCCTTCGAGGCACTGCAAACGCTGTTGGAGCGGCATCAAGTCGCGGGGGACCGGTTGTTGCTGGAAATCACGGAAACTGCCGCGCTGGCCAACTTCAAGGGCGCGACCCATATCATGGGCAAGTTCCGCAGTCTGGGTTGCGCCTTTGGCCTGGACGACTTCGGCGTCGGCTACAGTTCGTTTCAATACCTCAAGGAACTGCCGGTGGATTTTGTCAAGATCGACGGCTCCTTCATCAAAGGCCTCACCCACAATCCGGACGATGTGGTGTTCGTGCGGGCACTGACCGAGGCGGTACGCGGTTACGGCAAGGCCACGGTGGCGGAATTCGTTGAAGATGAAGCCACCCTGGACATCCTGCGTGAGATCGGCGTCGATTACGCACAGGGTTATCTGATTGGACGGCCGGCACCGATGTAGCGCCGGCGTCTCGCCGGCGCTACATGCCCCCCTTGAACCTCCCGCCATCCGCCCCATCTATCCCCCTGTTTTCAACAAGGGAGATGCCCGCCATGACCGAAACCGTTGCCAAAGAAACCTTAGGATTCCAGGCCGAGGTGAAGCAACTGCTGCACCTCATGATTCACTCGCTATACAGCCACAAGGAAATCTTCCTGCGTGAGTTGATTTCCAACGCCAGTGATGCCGCCGACAAGCTCAGATTCGAGGCACTCAGCGATCCGGCTTTGTTCGAGAACGATGCCGAACTGAAGATCAAGGTCAGCGTCGACAAGGAGGCCAAGACCCTCACCATTCGCGACAACGGCATCGGCATGAGCCGCCAGGAGGTGGTCGAGCATATCGGCACCATCGCCAAGTCCGGCACCCGGGAGTTCTTCGGCAAGCTCAGCGGCGACCAGAAGAAGGATGCCCAGTTGATTGGCCAGTTTGGTGTCGGCTTCTACTCCTGCTTCATTGTCGCCGACCGGGTTACCTTGACCACCCGTCGCGCCGGACTCACCCAGGAACATGGGGTGCGTTGGGAATACGCTACCGCCGACGAAGGGGCCGGCGAATACACCCTGGAAACTGTGGAGAAAGCCGAGCGCGGCACCGAGATCGTGCTGCATCTCAAGGACGACGAAGCCGAGTTTCTCGACGACTGGCGGGTCAAATCGGTGATTCGGGAATACTCCGACCACATCGCCATACCGGTCGAATTCACCGATGAGAAGGGTGAGGCCGAGGCGGTCAATCGCGCCAACGCCCTCTGGGCGCGGCCAAAAAGCGACATCACGGAAGAAGAATACAAGGCCTTCTACAAGCACGTCGGCCACGACTACGAAGACCCCCTGGCCTGGGTCCACGTCAAGGTGGAAGGCCGCCAGGACTACACCGCGCTGCTCTATGTACCCGCTCACGCGCCCTTCGACCTGTGGGACCGCGATGCCAAGACCGGGGTCAAGCTCTATGTGAAGCGCGTGTTCATCATGGAAGACACAAAGAAACTGATGCCGGCTTACCTGCGCTTCATTCGCGGCGTGATCGACGCCGCCGACTTGCCGCTCAACGTCTCGCGGGAAATCCTGCAAGAGACGCGCGACATGGAAATGATCCGCAACGGCTGCGTGAAGAAGACGCTGGACCTGCTCGACGACATCGCGGAAAACCGCAAGGACGAATACGCCAAGGTCTGGGAACACTTCGGCAAGGTCTTGAAGGAAGGCGTCGGCGAAGATCATGCCAACAAGGATCGCATTGCCAAACTGCTGCGCTTCCGCTCCACCCAGGTGGATGAGGAAAGCGTCAGCCTGGCCGATTATCTCGGCCGCATGAAGGAAGGCCAGGACAAGATCTATTACCTCACCGCTGATACGCTGCCGGCGGCCAAATCCAGCCCGCATCTGGAAGTGTTCCGCAAGAAAGGTGTGGAAGTGTTGCTGTTGACCGAGCGTGTCGACGAATGGGTAGTGTCCAATCTGTTCGAGTTCGAAGGCAAGTCGCTGGTGTCGGTGGCGCGTGGCCAGGTCGATCTGGCCGCCATCAAATCGGAAGGCGAGGAGCCGGAAGCACCGGCCAAGACGGAGGAGGAGGCCAAACCTTTCCTGGAGCGCCTGAAGAAAGCCCTGGAAGGCCGCACCAAGGAGGCCCGCGCCAGCCACCGCCTGGTCGATTCCCCCGCCTGCCTGGTGGCCGACGAGGGTGACATGAATGCCAATCTGGCCCGGATGCTGAAACAGATGGGCCAGGCCGTGCCGGAAACCCAGCCGATCCTGGAAGTGAACCTCGGCCATCCGCTGCTCAAGCGCATGGAAAGCGAGGAAGGCGAACGCTTCGACGAACTCGCCGGCCTCCTGCTGGATCAGGCCGTGCTGCTCGACGGCGGCCAGCTCAGCGACCCAGCCGGGTTCGTGAAGCGGGTGAATGGGTTGCTGTTCGGGTGAGGCGCAAGGTTGGGATGTGTACATGCTAAGATGCACTCACGTACATATTCCCGCCACCACCATGCAAACCGTCACCCTCACTGCCCTGCGCCAGAATATCTTTCAACTCGCCGATCAGGTACTGGAAACCGGCGAGCCGGTGATGATCGAGCGCAATGGCCGGCATCTGTTGTTGGTGCCTGAGCGGCCGAAGCTGGATTTGAGCAAGCTGCCGCGTCGCAACGCCATCATCGGCGACCCGGAAGACCTGGTCGATATCAAGGTCTGGGACGAAGCCGAATGGGGTGAACCCGCCCTTTTGGGCGAATGCGACCGGGAAAGCGGCAAGGCGTGAGCACTGCGCCGCTGACTCATCTCGATACCCATGTCGTGCTTTGGCTGTACGACGGGGAGGCCAAGCTTTTAACCCGGATATTGCATGAATACTCGCGCGCCCTCGCTGGTCCCTTGTCCGCACTGGAAAGTCTTGCTCAGTCGGGCGTATGAATAACTACGCCGCTCCTTCGCAAAATTCCCATTGCAAACAATGGCCTGCGCGATCATCACGCGAATTCATGCACTATCCGGGTTAAGTGCCGCAGCCCGTGCCGCCGTAGAGGCGGGGTGTCTGGAAATTTCACCTATGGTGGAGTTGGAAATCCAGTATCTGGTGGAAATGTGCCGCTTTCGGGATACGCCCGATCAGGTCATAGGCACGCTCACCCGTGATTTCGGTTTGAGCGTCAGTTCTGCCCCGTTTCCTCGCATCATCGCCAGCGCCCGCGAGTTGAGTTGGACCCGTGGCGCCTTCGACCGTTTGATTACCGCTCAAGCTATGCACGAAGGCGCGCTTCTGGTGACGCGGGATCGCCGCATCCGCGACAACTTTGCCGGGGCAGTGTGGTGATGGTGTTTGTGAGCCACGTTGTTCCCATGCCTGACTTCGGCCTGCACCTGACCTTCACCAATGGCGAGCATCGTCGGTTCGATGTGCGCCCTTATCTCGACAAGGGGGTTTTCCGGCAGCTTCAGAATTACGAGCGATTCAGCCAGGTTCGCGTGGTTGCGGGAACGGTGGAATGGCCCGGTGAAATCGACCTCTGCCCTGATACCTTGTACGAAAAATCCGAACGCTTGCCGGACGAATACCACTCATGACCCAAATCACCCTCGCCCTTTCCAAGGGCCGCATCTTCGAAGAAACCCTGCCGCTGCTGGCGGCGGCGGGCATCGTGCCGAGCGAGAGCCCGGAGTCCTCGCGCAAGCTGATTATCGGCACCAACCGCCCGGAGGTGCGCCTGATCATCGTGCGCGCCAGCGATGTGCCCACCTACGTGCAACATGGCGCGGCCGATCTTGGCATCGCCGGCAAGGATGTGCTGATCGAACACGGTGGTGAAGGGCTCTACCAGCCGGTGGACCTCAACATCGCCAAGTGCCGGATGATGGTGGCCACCCCGGTTGGTTTCGACTACCAAGCCGCCGTGCGCCGGGGCGCGCGCCTGCGGGTGGCGACCAAATATGTGAATACCGCGCGCCTGCATTTCGCCGAAAAGGGGGTGCATGTCGATCTCATCAAGCTCTACGGCTCGATGGAACTGGCACCCCTGGTCGGCCTGGCCGATGTCATCGTCGATCTGGTCTCCACCGGCGGCACGCTGAAGGCCAACAATCTGGTGGCGGTGGAAGAAATCATGCCCATCAGCTCGCGCCTGGTGGTGAACCAGGCCGCGCTGAAACTCAAGCACGACACCTTGCAACCCATCATCGAAGCCTTTCGCGCCGCGGCCCAAAAATAGCCGGTTGGCGCCATCGGCGGAAAAGTGTGGCCGGCAACGCTTGAGCCGGCAAGGGGCGGGCCACCATAATCCGCGCTTTGCCGTTGTAACTCCCACCACCCTGAAAATAGTGAGGCTAGTAAATCATGCGTCCCCAAACAATGAAGTTGTCTGTGCTGTTGGCTGCCCTGGTTGTCGCCGTCGCCGGCTGTGGTGAGAAAAAGACCGCGGAGGCGCCAGCCAGCCAGGTGGCGGCCAAGGTGAACGGTGAAGCGATCAATGCAGTAACTATCGAGAGCGAGTTGGCCCGGGCCGGTGTGAAAAATTCCGCTCAGGCTCAGGATGCTGCCAATCGAGTGCTCAGCGCCCTGCTGGAACAACGCCTGTTCGTGCAGCAAGCGAAAAAAACGGGTCTGGAGAAAGAGGCGAACGTGATGCAGTCACTCCAGGCGGCGGAACGCCAGGTGCTCGCTCAGGCCTATCTCGACAAGGTCACCGCGCGCGCGGCCAAGGCCAGCGATACCGAGATCAGCGACTACTACGGCAAGCATCCCGAGCTGTTCGGCGAGCGGCGCATTTACCGTTTGCAGGAAATCATGATCCAGGTCAGCCCGGAAAATGCCGGTGCGGTGAAGGCCAGGCTCGCTAGCGGCGCCAATCTGAATGATCTGGTGCAGTGGCTCAAGTCGCAAAACATCCCGGCGCGCGGCGTCCAGTCGGTCAAAGCCGCCGAGCAACTGCCGCTGGAATTGGTGGCCAGGTTGCATCCCCTCAAGGACGGCCAGGCCATCACCCTGGAAGGCCCCAACCTGATCACCATCCTGGCGCTGACGGGCTCGCAGAGCCAACCGCTTTCTCTGGAACAAGCGAAAGCGGCGATCGAGCGCTTCCTGCTCACCGCGCACAAGCGTGATCTGGCGAAGGCCGAGCTCGACAAACTACGTGCCGCGGCCAAGATCGAATACGTGGCGCCTTATGCCGAGGCCAAGGTGGCGGGCCATGTGGCCAGTGCGCCATCGGCCTCGCCGGCTGAGCCGGGGGCGGTCGAGAAAGCCCTTTCCGGCCTTAAATAAGCGGGTTTCAGCAGGGCATAGGGCCATGAACCGGCCGCTGCTCGCCCGCGGCATCCCTTTCGCCCTGTACATGGTGTTTCTAGCCGTGGAACAGGGCACGCGGGCATGGGGTGGCGCCAGCTTCGACACACGCTGGCTGTATCCCGTCAAGGTTGCCGTGGTGGCGTTCGCGCTCTGGCATTTCCGGAGCGAGTATCGCGAGTTGCTGGTGCGCCCGGCACGCACCCCTTTGATCGTCTCGCTTTTGCTCGGCGTGCTGGTGTTCATGCTGTGGGTCAATCTCGATCAGGGCTGGCTCAACCTCGGTGGGACTACCGGCTATGATCCGCGCACACCGGACGGCGGCTTGAGCTGGACGCTGATCGCCTTTCGCCTGGCCGGTGCCACGCTGCTGGTGCCGCTCATGGAAGAGTTGTTCTGGCGCTCCTTTCTGCTGCGCTGGATCGAGCGCCAGGACTTCCTTTCCGTCACGGCGAGCGAAGTCGGCCTGCGCGCCATCCTCCTCTCCAGTATTCTCTTCGGTAGCGAACACACTCTCTGGTTCGCCGGCATCCTGGCTGGCCTGGCCTATGCCTGGCTGTATCGAACCTATAACACGCTCTGGGCGCCGATCGCCGCGCATGCCAGCACCAACCTGATTCTGGGTCTATGGGTGCTGCAAACCGGTGCCTGGCAATTCTGGTAAACCGTTCAAGAACATGAAACAGACCATCCTGATCACCGGTGGCGCCGGTTACATCGGTTCCCACGCCTGCCTGGAATTCCTCGCCGCCGGCCATGACGTCGTGGTGCTCGACAACTTGTGCAACAGCAGCGCGGAATCGTTGCGGCGGGTGAAGGCATTGAGCGGCCGCGAGTTTCCCTTCATCCAGGCCGACATCCGCGATCGCGGCGCGCTCGACGCGTTGTTCCGGAAACACGCCATCGACGCCGTGATCCACTTTGCCGGCCTCAAAGCGGTGGGCGAGTCGGTGGAACAGCCGCTGCGCTATTACGACAACAACCTCGCTGGCAGCCTCACCCTGTTCGAGGCCATGCAGGCGGCCGGGGTGAAAACCGTGGTGTTCAGTTCCTCCGCCACGGTCTACGGCGATCCCGCCTCGGTGCCGATCCGCGAGGATTTTCCGGTGGGCGCCACCACCAACCCTTATGGCCGCAGCAAGCTGATCATTGAGCAGATATTGGCTGACCTGGCGGTCTCCGACCCGGAGTGGCGGATCGCCCTGCTGCGTTATTTCAACCCGGTGGGCGCGCACAAGAGTGGCCGCATCGGCGAGGACCCGCGTGGCATTCCCAACAACCTGATGCCCTACATCGCCCAGGTGGCGGTGGGCCGGCGCGAGTATCTGAACGTCTGGGGCAACGACTACCCGACGCCGGACGGCACCGGGGTGCGCGATTACATCCATGTGGTCGACCTGGCTCAGGGCCACCTCAAAGCCGTGGAAAAACTCGCTGTGGGCACCGGCGTGCGAATCTGGAACCTGGGTACCGGGCGCGGCTACAGCGTGCTGGAAATGGCGAAGGCCTTCGAGAAAGCCAGCGGGCGCCCAGTGCCCTACCAGTTCGCGCCGCGCCGTGTCGGCGACATCGCCCAGTGCTATGCCGACCCGGCGCTGGCGGCCCGCGAACTGGGCTGGAAAGCACAGCGTGGGCTGGATGAAATGTGCGAAGACACCTGGCGCTGGCAATCCATGAACCCGCAAGGTTTTACTGAATAAGGAGACAACATGATCCTCGTCACCGGCGGCGCCGGCTTCATCGGCGCGAACTTCATCCTCGACTGGCTGGCTGAACACCACGAGCCGGTCCTCAACCTCGACAAACTCACCTACGCCGGCAACCTGGAGAACCTCGCTAGCCTGCGAGGCGATGGCCGGCATCTCTTCGTCCAGGGTGACATTGGCGACCGCGCCTTGATCGGCAAATTGCTCGCCGAACAGCAGCCGCGCGCCATCGTCAATTTCGCCGCCGAGAGCCACGTCGACCGCTCCATCCACGGCCCGGAAGACTTCATCCAGACCAACATTGTCGGTACCTTCCATCTGCTCGAAGAAGTTCGAGCCTACTGGAACGGCCTGGGGGACGCCGAGAAGGCCGCATTCCGCTTCCTCCACGTCTCCACCGACGAAGTCTATGGTTCCCTCGGCCGCGACGACGCGCCCTTCACCGAAGAAACCGCGTTCGCCCCCAACAGCCCCTATTCCGCCAGCAAAGCCAGCTCCGACCATCTGGTGCGCGCCTACCACCACACCTATGGCCTGCCGGTGCTCACCACCAACTGCTCCAATAACTACGGACCCTACCAGTTCCCCGAGAAACTCATCCCCCTGATGATCCTCAACGCCACCCAGGGCAAGGCGCTGCCGATCTACGGCGATGGCATGAACGTGCGCGACTGGCTCTATGTCTCCGACCACTGCGCCGCGATTCGCGCCGTGCTGGCCAAAGGCCGGGTGGGCGAGACCTACAACATCGGCGGCTGGAATGAGATGCCCAACCTCGACATCGTGCACCGGGTCTGTGGCCTGCTCGATGAGTTCCAGCCCAGCGTCGACGGCCCCGCCACCCGCTTGATTACCTACGTCAAAGACCGCCCCGGCCACGACCGCCGCTACGCCATCGACGCCAGCAAGATTCACCGCGAACTCGGCTGGAAACCTGCCGAAACCTTCGCGACCGGCATCCGCAAGACGGTGAAGTGGTATCTGGACAACAGCGGCTGGGTGGAAAACGTGGCGAGCGGCGAATACCGCAAGTGGCTCGATACCCACTACGCCACCAGGAGCGAGTCATGAGTGTTACCAATATCCGCAAAGGCCTCATCCTCGCCGGTGGCTCCGGTACACGCCTGTATCCCGCCACCCTGGCGGTGTCCAAGCAGCTCCTGCCGATCTACGACAAACCGATGATCTACCACCCGCTGACCACGCTCATGCTGGCTGGCATCCGCGACGTCCTGATCATCTCCACCCCGCAGGACACGCCGCGCTTCGAACAACTTCTCGGCGACGGCAGCCAGTGGGGCCTCAACTTGCGCTACGCCGTGCAACCCAGCCCAGACGGCCTGGCGCAGGCCTTTATCATCGGCGCCGACTTCATTGGCGGCGGCCCCTCCGCCCTGGTTCTGGGCGACAACATCTTCTACGGCCATGAAATGGCGCAAGACCTGCGCGCCGCCAGCGACCAGGCCAGTGGCGCCACCGTTTTCGCCTATCGGGTCAACGATCCCGAGCGTTACGGCGTGGTCGAGTTCGACGCCGCCGGCCGCGCCATCAGCCTGGAAGAAAAACCCACGGCGCCCAAGTCCAATTACGCCGTCACCGGGCTCTACTTCTATGACCACCGCGTGATCGACATCGCCCGCGGCATGAAACCCTCGCCGCGCGGCGAACTGGAAATCACCGACGTCAACCGGCGCTACCTGGAATGGAACGAACTCAACGTTTCAATTCTGGGGCGCGGCCATGCCTGGCTCGATACCGGCACCCACGAATCGCTGCTGGAAGCCGGCCTGTTCATCGAAACGATTGAAAAGCGCCAAGGCCTCAAGGTCGCCTGTCCGGAGGAGATTGCCTACCGGCAGGGCTACATCGACGCACAGCAGGTGGAGAAACTCGCCACCCCTCTGAAGAAAAACGCTTATGGCCAATACCTGCTGGCCATGCTCAACGAGAGGATCTTCTGATGCGGCCCATCACGACTGAACTGCCCGAAGTTCTCCTCATCGAACCGAAAGTCTTTGGTGATGCGCGCGGCTTCTTCATGGAAAGCTGGAACCGCAAGACCTTCCAGAGCTTGGGGCTGAACCTGGATTTCGTGCAGGACAACCACTCCCGCTCCGGCCAAGGGGTGTTGCGTGGCTTGCATTACCAGCTCCACCAACCGCAAGGCAAGCTGGTGCGTGTGACCAGCGGCGCGGTCTACGATGTCGCCGTCGATCTGCGTAAATCCTCACCCAACTTCGGCAAGTGGACCGGCCACGAACTCTCGGCTGAGAACAAGCACATGCTGTGGGTTCCGCCCGGCTTCGCGCACGGCTTTCTGGTGCTCTCGGAAACCGCCGACTTCCTCTACAAGACCACCGAGTACTACGCGCCGGAACATGAGCGTTGCGTGCGCTGGAACGACCCGGCGATCGGCATTCCGTGGCCATTGGGTTTGCCGCTGGGCGGCGAACCGGCGCTATCGGCCAAGGACAAGGTGGGGAGCTTGCTGAAAGACGCCGAGGTCTACCCATGAAGATTCTGCTGACCGGCGGCAGTGGCCAGGTTGGCTGGGAGTTGCGCCGCACCCTGGCTTGTCTTGGCGAAGTCGTTGTCGTCGATTCCAAAATCATGAACCTGGCGGATGCCGACGCCATCCGCCGCGTGGTGCGCGAGGTGGCTCCGCGGATCATCGTCAACCCAGCCGCGCATACCGCGGTCGACAAGGCGGAAAGTGAAGTTGATCTGGCCTACGCCATCAATGCCAGCGCACCCGGAATTCTGGCCGTTGAGGCCGAGAAACTGGGCGCGCTGCTGGTGCATTATTCCACCGACTATGTGTTCGATGGCAGTGGCGCTAGATACTGGCAAGAAGACGATGCGACTGGCCCGCTCAATGTCTATGGCGCCAGCAAATTGGCCGGTGAACAGGCGATCCAGGCCGCCTGCCAACACCATCTAATCTTTCGCACTTCCTGGGTCTATGGCGCGCGCGGCGCCAACTTCCTGCTCACCATGCGGCGGCTCATGCGGGAGCGGCCGGAACTCAAAATCGTCGCGGACCAGATCGGCGCCCCCACCTGGAGCCGGATGCTGGCCGAAGCCACCGCGTTGATCCTGGCCCAACACCTCTCACCCGCACGCGGCGCCGACCGGCCCGAGCCGTGGGGCGTGTATCACATGACCAACAGCGGCGAGACGTCCTGGCATGGCTTCGCGCAAGCCATTCAGTCGCTCGACGGCGAGGAATCCAGGGCGAGGCTGTTGCCCATTCCCGGCAGCGACTACCCCACCCCGGCGAAGCGCCCGCTCAACTCGCGGTTGAACAACGACAAGCTGGCGCGCGTGTTCGGCGTGCGTCTGCCGAATTGGTGGCAGACGTTGAGCCTGTGCATGCAATCGTAGGATGGACATCGTATTCGCCGCTCTGCTGGGGTTCGCATTGGGTCTGATCCTGCTGTTCTGGCAGCGTGGCCGCTGGCAATCCCGTGTCACCGAACTGGAAATCCGCCTGGAACAGGAACGCGACAGCGCCGACGAAAAAGCCGCGTTGTTGCGGAATGCCGAGCGCGAGCTGGCCGACGCGTTCAAAGCCCTCTCCGCCGACGCTCTCAAGAGCAACAACCAGGCGTTTCTCGACCTTGCCCGGCAGAACCTCGCCAGCTTCCAGGAACAGGCCAGGGGCGATCTGGCGGCCCGCCAGCAGGCGGTGGCTACCCTGGTCAAGCCACTGGCGGAAACTCTGGATAAGCTCAACACCCAGCAGCGGGAAATGGAACAGTTGCGCAGTGGCGCCTACGCCGGCCTCACCGAGCAGGTTAAAGGCCTGCTGGCCGCCCAGCATGATCTGAAGAGCGAGACGCATCGCCTGGTGACTGCCCTGCGCCGTCCCGAGGTGCGCGGCCGCTGGGGCGAGGTGCAGTTGCGCCGGGTGGTGGAAATGGCCGGGATGCTGGATCACTGCGATTTCTTTGAACAGGAAGCCACCACTGATGGACGCCGCCCCGACATGGTGGTGCGCCTGCCCGGTGGCAAGAGTGTGGTGCTGGACTCGAAGGCGCCGGTTGCCGCCTATCTGGAAGCGGTGGAGGCAGAACATGAAGACACCCGCCAGCGCGCGCTCGCTCGCTACGCCCAGCATGTGCGCACCCATGTCCAACAACTGGCGGCCAAGGCCTATTGGGAACAGTTCGCGCCGGCGCCGGAATTCGTGGTGCTGTTCCTCCCTGGTGAAGCCTTCTTCGGCGCCGCGCTGCGGGAAGACCCCGACCTGATCGAATATGCCAGCGAGAAGAAAGTGATCCTCGCCACGCCCACCACCCTGCTGGCCTTGTTGAAGGCGGTCTATTACGGCTGGCGCCAGGAGGCCCTCGCCGACAACGCGCGCCAAGTCAGCCAGTTGGGCGCCCAGTTGTATGAGCGCCTGTCCAAATTGGGTGAGCACTGGAACAGCGTCGGCAAGAATCTGGGCCAGGCGGTGAAAGCCTACAACGACGCCACCGGCTCGCTGGAAAGCCGGGTGTTGGTGACGGCGCGCAAATTCGAGGAGTTGCAGGTGGCGGCGGAAGGCAAGAGCCTTCCGATAACCCAGCCGGTGGAGCTGGCCGCGCGCATCCTGCAAGCCCCCGAGTCGACAGCGGAAAAATAACCCTTGGGTTCCACCTGGATGCTCCTGGCTGGAGCCTCATTCGCGCTCATGAGCGTGCTGGTGAAGCTGGGCGTGCAGTGGTTCTCCAGCCATGAACTGGTGTTCTACCGTTCCCTGACTGGCTTGCTCCTGCTGCTGGCTGGGATGACGCTGCGCCACGGTATCAGGACTGGGCGGCACTTCCTGGGGGAGCACATCGGCCTGCATCTGCGGCGTAGCGTGGTCGGCTTTCTCGCCCTGGCCACCTACTTTTACGCCGTGGCGCATTTGCCCCTTTCGCTGGCCATTACCCTCAATTACACGGCGCCCCTCTTTCTCGCCCTGCTCATGCCCTGGCAGCTCAACGAGCGGCCCAATCGGCCGCAGCAGGTGACGGTGGCGGTGGGCTTCCTCGGCGTGGCGCTCATGTTGCGGCCCTGGGACAGCGCGCCGCAAGACCTGGTGGCCGGCCTGGTCGGTCTGTTCTCCGGGGTGATGGCGGCTTTCGCCTATGTCTATGTGCGCCGTCTGGGGTGCCTGGGTGAGCCGGAATGGCGCACGGTGTTCTGGTTCGCGCTGGTGTCCACCCTGGGTGCCAGCGCGTTGGCCGGCCTCGGCGGCTGGCATGTGCCGGCCACATCAGAGCACGTCGCCGTGCTGCTCGGTATTGGCCTGTTCGCTACCCTGGGCCAGCTCGCCATGACCCGCGCCTACCGCAAGGGCGATACCGTGGTGGTGGCCGCGTTCGCCTACAGTACGGTGGTGTTCGGCAGTATTCTGGATGCCTTAATCTTCAACATGGAGATGCCGATCTCAGCCTGGGTCGGCATGCTGATTACCGTGCTGGCCGGTATCCGGGCGGTACAACTCACGAGGAATGGAAAATGATTGCAATCAGCAGTGAAAAAAACCTGGTTTCCGTCTCCGTTATCGGCGAATTCACGCTGGCGGACTACAAGGACTTTGAGCAGCACATGCTGCATGGCCTGCAATTTGAAGGCGGCGTCAATGTGTTGCTCGATCTGCGTGACATGGTTCGCTACACCCTCGATGTGGCCTGGGAAGAGATCAAGTTCTCGCGTGAACATCGCTATGATTTCCGCAAGATCGCCGTGGTGACGGCGGATGAATGGATCGTCTGGCTGGCCTGGCTGAACCGCCTGTTCGTCGATGCGGAAGTACAGGCGTTTGATGATCCCGGCATCGCCCTGGAGTGGCTGAACGAGGAAAAAAACTGATTTCAGGCGCTGGCGGGCGCTTCCTCAATAATCTCGAAGTCGTGAGTCATCGCCGCGGTCTTGCCCAGAATGATGCTGGCGGAACAGTACTTCTCCGCAGATAACTTGATGGCGCGGTCGACGATCTCCGGCTTCAATCCACGTCCGCGCAACGTGAAATGCATGTGAATCTGGGTGAACACCTTGGGATGATCGGTGGCTCGTTCAGCACTCACTTCGACTTCGCAGCCGGTCACGTCCTGGCGGCTTTTCTGCAGAATCATCACCACATCCACCGAGGTGCAGCCGCCGGCGCCCATCAGCAGCATTTCCATCGGCCGCGGGCCCAGGTTGCGGCCGCCGATATCCGGTGAACCGTCCATGATCATGGCGTGGCCGCTTTCCGATTCGGCCATGAAACAGACGTTTTCAACCCATTTGACGCGGGATTTCATTGAATTTCTCCTAATGGCGAATGCGGTACCAAACCAGGCCGATGCCTTCATGCATGGCCAGATAACTGTCGTAAAGACCCTTTGCGCTGGGTACGAAATCCAGTGGGCGCGGGCCATGGCCACGGGAATAGCCGGTTCCGGCCGGCACCACGCGTAAGCCCTCGTGCTCGAATGCCGGCAGCGCGCGTGGCAGATGCCAGGCATGGCTGACCAGGTAGATGCGGCTGATGCCTTCTTTCTTCAGTAGCGCGGCGGAAAAATGCGCATTTTCCCATGTATTCTCGGAACGATCTTCCACCCAGCGCACCTTCACGCCGAATTCCCGCTCCAGCGTCTCGCGCATCAACTGTCCCTCGGGGCGGCCACCGTCGGGCGCCCCCCCGGCCACCAGCAACGGTTTTCCCAGTTTTCGCGCCAGCCAGGCGCCGTAGCGCACTCGCTCCAGAGTGAAACGCCCTACCGTATCGCCACCGTATTCCACCGTATCGTAGCGGCTGCCACCACTCAAGACCACGATGGCATCGGCTTGCCTGCCGTCAAGATTACTGGCGGGTGGTTTCAATGCATCGAGCATTCCATCACCCACGAACGGTGTCGCCAGCAGCCACAGCGCGGCCAGGCTGAAGCCGATCAAGGTTTGCCCCAATACCCGCCGTCGCTTCAGCAGCAGCAGGCCGAAACCGCCGAGCAGGAGCAGGTTGAGCGGTGGCAACAGGAAGGCCGCGAGGAAATTGGTGAGCAACCAGGTGATCGACATGGGCCGCGATTATCCCGATGCATCCATCCAAGGCAAATACCGGTTTGACAGGAAATCGGTAAACCCAATAGAATCCAACGCTTTCCGAAGCCTCCTTTCTTGGTACAACGAACATGAAAACCTTCTCCGCTAAGCCCCACGAGGTCCAGCACGACTGGTACCTGGTGGACGGCACTGACCGGGTGCTGGGACGTCTGGCGTCCGAGATCGCCCGCCGTCTGCGTGGCAAGCACAAGGCCATCTTTACCCCGCACGTGGATACTGGCGACTACATCGTCGTGGTCAACGTCGAAAAGCTCCGCGTCACCGGCAACAAGGCCGAAGGCAAGAAGTACTACAGCCACACCGGCTACCCCGGCGGCATCAATGAGACCACCTTCGGCAAGATGCAGGATCGTTTCCCCGGCCGCGCGCTGGAGAAGGCGGTGAAAGGCATGCTGCCCAAGGGTCCCCTGGGCTACGCCATGATCAAGAAACTCAAGGTCTATGCCGGCGGCGCTCACCCGCACACCGCGCAGCAGCCCAAAACCCTGGAAATCTGAGGTCTCGAATGATCGGTAACTACTACTACGGCACCGGCCGCCGCAAGAGCTCCGTTGCTCGCGTGTTCATGAAAGCGGGTTCCGGCAACATCGTCGTCAACGGCAAGGCCGTCGACCAGTACTTCGCCCGTGAAACCGGCCGCATGATCGTGCGTCAGCCCTTGGTGCTGACCGAACGCGCGCTCACCTTTGACATCATGGTGAACGTTAACGGCGGCGGCGAAACGGGCCAAGCTGGCGCAGTTCGCCACGGCATCACCCGCGCCCTGATCGAATACGACGCGGAGCTGAAAAGCCAGCTGAAGAAAGCTGGTCTGGTCACCCGCGATGCCCGCGAAGTGGAACGCAAGAAAGTCGGCTTCCACAAGGCGCGCCGTCGCAAGCAATTCTCCAAGCGTTAATTTGCGCTGGATATTCGAGAAGGCCGCCCGAGGGCGGCTTTTTCGTTTCTGTTTTAAGGAGTCTCAGCATGATCAAAGCAGGCATCGTCGGAGGCACCGGTTACACCGGGGTCGAACTTCTCAGGCTTCTCGCCCAGCATCCGGAAGTGGAACTGGTCGCCATTACTTCCCGCAAGGAAGCCGGCATGCCGGTGGCCGACATGTTCCCCAGTCTGCGCGGCCGGGTAACGCTCGCCTTCAGCACGCCGGAAGATGCGCCGCTGAAGTCCTGCGACGTGGTGTTTTTCGCCACCCCGAATGGCGTGGCCATGAAACAAACTCGCGAACTGCTCGACGCCGGCGCCAAGGTCATCGACCTGGCCGCCGATTTCCGCATCCAGGACATCGCCGAATGGTCGAAGTGGTACGGTATGGAACACGCCTGCCCGGATCTGGTGGCTGAAGCGGTGTACGGCCTGCCCGAGATCAACCGCGACAAGATCAAGGGCGCGCGCCTGATTGCCAATCCCGGTTGCTACCCCACCGCCGTGCAGCTGGGCTTCCTGCCCCTGCTGGAAGCCGGTGTGGTCGATACCGCCTGGATGGTGGCCGACTGCAAATCCGGCGTCTCCGGCGCCGGCCGCAAGGCGGAGATAGGCGCCCTGTTTGCGGAGGCCTCCGATAATTTCAAGGCCTATGCCGTGCCGGGACACCGCCACTGGCCGGAAATCCGCCAGGGGCTCAACCGCATGGCCGGCCACGAGTCTGGCAAAAGCGTCGGCCTTACCTTCGTGCCGCACCTCACCCCGCTGATTCGCGGTATCCACGCCACCCTGTACTGCAAGCTGAGCCGCGACGTGGATTTGCAGGCCCTGTTCGAGGCGCGCTATGCCGACGAGGTCTTCGTCGACGTGCTGCCGGCCAAATCGCACCCGGAAACCCGTTCCGTGCGCGCTTCCAACCTGTGCCGCATCGCCGTTCATCGGCCCCAGGGTGGCGATACTGTGGTGGTGCTGTCGGTGATCGACAATCTGGTGAAAGGGGCCGCTGGCCAGGCGGTGCAGAACATGAACCTGATGTTCGACTTGCCGGAAAACAGGGCGCTCACCCAGATTCCGGTAATGCCTTGATTTTTGTGGACGTATCCCCACTTAGCCCGTGGTTGACGGGCGCCGCCCCGGCGCCAATAATGCCCCGCACTTAGACCTGACATAGGAGTATCGCGATGAATGCCGCGACTGAAATGAGCCCCTTCAACTTTACCGATAGCGCCGCCGACAAGGTGAAAGCCCTGATCGAGGAAGAAGGCAACCCCGAATTGAAACTGCGCGTATTCGTCACCGGTGGCGGCTGCTCCGGCTTCCAGTACGGCTTTACTTTTGACGAAGTGACCAACGAAGACGACATGGTCATGGAGAAGAATGGTGTCACCTTGCTGATCGACCCGATGAGCATGCAGTATATGGTGGGCGCCGAAGTCGACTATACCGAGGGCCTTGAAGGCGCTCAGTTTGTAATCAAGAATCCCAACGCGGTGTCCACCTGCGGTTGTGGTTCTTCCTTCTCTGTCTGATGCCAAATCGACCTGAAAAGGCGGCGCAAGCCGCCTTTTTCGTTTGGAGCCGAAAATGCCGGAAAAATACAAAAAGGTAGCTTGCCCCACCTGTGGCAAGGCGGTGGAATGGCGCCCGGAAAACGCCTGGCGACCGTTTTGCAGCGAACGATGCAAGTTGATCGATCTGGGCCAATGGGCGGATGAGAAATTCAAGATACCCGTGGAGGAAAACGATGGTCTCGACGCGAATATTGGCAACCCTGTGGGCAGCTAGTGCTTACTTGCAGAAGTCTGCGTTAGCACCGAGAGCCGCTTGGCTGCGGTTCGCGCCTTGCGATCGGGCGCCAAGCGGATCGAATGTAGCGAGACTTCTGCAAGTAAGCACTAGGAGCCTGCTCGCCGGCTGGCTGCTACTGGCGCCCTCGGTATTGGCGGTAGAGCTACCTGGCCTGGCGCATGCCGAAATTTATCGCGCAGGCATCGATCCGGCCCGGTATTGGGCTAGTGAAAAGATGGATGGCGTCCGCGCTGTCTGGGATGGTGAGCAATTGCGTTTCCGCAGCGGCCGCCCGGTTGCCGCGCCGGCCTGGTTCACCCAGGGCTTCCCCGCGCGGACACTGGATGGCGAATTGTGGATAGGGCGCGGCCAGTTCGAGCGACTTTCCGGCATCGTGCGCAAGGAAACGCCGGACGATGGCGAATGGCATCAGGTGCGCTATCTGCTGTTCGAACTGCCAGGGGCGGAGGGCAGCTTTAGCGAGCGCGTCACGGCGATGCGCCAAATTGTCGCCGAGGCCGGTTTGCCCCAGTTGCAGGCGATCGAACAGATACGGATCGCCGATCGGCAGGCGTTGCGGCGCAAGTTCGATGCCGTGGTGAAGGGCGGTGGCGAGGGTCTCATGCTGCATCGTGCCGATGCCCTGTACCGTGCTGGCCGCAGCGATGATTTGCTCAAACTGAAGCCTTGGGACGATGCTGAAGCGGTGGTCGTCGCGCACCTGTCGGGTAGCGGTAAATATGCCGGCCGCCTGGGAGCGCTGCTGGTGGAACTGCCGAATGGCCAGCGCCTGCGTATCGGAAGCGGCTTTAGTGATGCGCAACGCGACCATCCGCCCGCCGTGGGCACCACCATCACTTACCGTTATCGTGGCCAGACCGCCAAGGGACTGCCGCGCTTCGCCACATTCTTGCGGGTGCGCGAGGCGTTTTGAATGACCTGATACCCAACCGCCAGCCTATGCGCGTCTTGTCCGTCATCCCGCCGATGACGCAGCTCAACACTCCCTACCCGTCGACGGCGTATCTGACCGGCTTTCTGCGTTCGCGCGGCGTCGACGCGGTGCAGGAGGACCTCGCCCTGGCACTAGTGCTGCGGCTGTTTTCGCCGCGGGGACTGTTGGCAATACGCGCCTCTATCGAGGCGCTCCCGAAAAGCAAACTCACACCGCTGGTTGCGGCGTTCGATGCTCAGTTCGATCGTTATCTCGCCACGATCACGCCCGCCGTGGCTTTCCTGCAGGGGCGCGACCCCAGCATCGGGCATCGCATCGCCGGGCGGAACTTTCTGCCAGAAGGACCGCGCTTCGATTCCCTCGATGTCTACATCGACGATCCTGACAACCCCGACGGCGGCGATCCGCTGGCCTGGGCGTTCGGTGCACTCGGGGTGCAGGACCGCGCCCGCCACTTCGCCACCCTGTACCTGAACGATGTCGCCGACGTGTTGCGCGAAGCGGTCGATCCACGTTTCGAGTTTGTGCGCTATGCGGAATCCTTGGCGCAAAGCCAGCCTACTTTCGAGCCGCTGGCCGAGGCGTTGGCAGCGCCGCTCAACCTGGTCGACAAGACGCTGCGCGACCTGGCCCTGGATGCGGTGGCGCGGCATGCGCCGACGGTGGTTTTGTTGTCGGTTCCCTTCCCCGGCACTGTCTATGCGGCATTTCGCATCGCCCAGACGATGAAGGCGGCACATCCCGGCATCGCCATTGTTTTGGGCGGTGGCTTTGTTAACACGGAATTGCGCGAGTTGAGCGAGCCACGCGTGTTTGACTATTTCGATTATGTAACGCTCGACGATGGCGAGCGTCCACTCCTGGCGCTGCTGGAATATCTGCGTGGCGAGCGGGGAGTGGATCGGCTGGTGCGAACCTTCGTGCGTTCACGGGATGAGGTTCGTTATATCGACACCGACGAGCCCGACATTCCCTACGCCGAAGTGGGCACGCCCACCTGGGACGGCCTGACTCTCGATCGTTACCTCTCAGTGCTGGACCTGCTCAACCCGATGCACCGGCTCTGGTCGGATGGGCGTTGGAACAAGCTGACCGTGGCGCACGGTTGTTACTGGAAGAAGTGCAGCTTCTGCGATGTCTCACTCGATTACATTTCGCGCTATGACGGTATTGCCGCCGCCACGTTGGTGGACCGTATCGAGGCCATCATCAATGAAACCGGGCAGACCGGCTTTCACTTCGTCGACGAAGCCGCGCCACCGAAAGCCTTGAAGGCGCTGGCCGAGGAATTGCACCGACGCAATCGCGCGATCTCCTGGTGGGGCAACATCCGCTTCGAGAAGTCATTCACCCCGGAGCTATGCCGGCAACTCGCGGACAGCGGTTGTATCGCCGTCTCCGGCGGCCTGGAGGTCGCCTCGGATCGCCTGCTCAAGCTCATGCAAAAGGGGGTGTCGGTCGAGCAGGTGGCACGCGTGACGCGTGCTTTCGCCAATGCCGGCATCCTGGTCCACGCCTATCTGATGTACGGCTTCCCGACGCAAACCGTGCATGACACGGTGGATGCGCTCGAATACGTGCGGCAACTATTCGCGGCGGGGTGCATTCAATCCGGCTTTTTCCATCGCTTCGTCTGCACGGTGCATTCACCCGTAGGCCAGCACCCGGAGCAGTTCGGCATTCAGTTGCAAACCCGGTTGCAGTCCCTGCCCCCCGTCTCCTTTGCCAGGAACGATGTCGGCTTTATTGATCCAACCGGCGACCCGACTGGAGTGAACCACGATGCCCTCGGTGTGGCGTTGAACAAAGCGCTGTACAACTATATGCACGGCATCGGCCTCGATGAAGATGTCCGCAACTGGTTCTCGGACCGCGTTCCCCGTACCCGCGTGTCGCGCCACTTCATCGAGCGGGCGCTCGGCTGAGAGGCTGACTCAACCCTGAGCGATGCCGGCTCGTCATCCATCAGAATGCGGTGCGCCGGGCCTTCCATATCTTCAAACTGGCCGCTTTTGACGGCCCAGAGAAAGGCGTAAGCGATAACCACCACGAAGACCAGGCTGAGCGGGATCAGGAGATAGAGGATGTCCATGTGTCAGGAGGTGGCGAGTGCGGCTGAATAGTACATTTGGACGACTCCCTCTGAATGGCGCGGCATCTTAGCGATAGGATTCTCTGAGGAGTAATAAAAAAAATCTATGATCCTGGGCCGTGCTTCACGGACCTATCCGATAGTTGGTACATGAAGAGGGTGTCGGAAATTTTTACTTTTCCGTTTCGGAAGTTTGTTCAGATCGCCTCTCTTGCCGGTTTGTTTCTTCTTAACTCCTTGTTCTGTATTGGTTTGTGCGGCGCTGTTTGGGTGTTGGCATGAGTCATGCTTAAAGAAGGCTCAGTTCGCGTTAAGTAGTGATGAGACTAGGTAGCTGGTCGCAATCCCTGTCACCACGGGCATTTCGCTCAAATTCACTACTACCGGCAGACTCCTTGGCTGTTTACACGGGAAGCCATGACACGACTGGCTTTGTAGGGTGCGGTCACAGTGCATCCACACTTAACGCGAACTGAGCCTTAAAGAAGTGCCCCGAGCGACGTACTGGTTTCTTCTCGGAGCCGTGCAGACCTTACGACTAATGTCTCGACAGGAGTGACAGTGATGAAACGCAAAATTTTGAGTGGTTTGGTTGGTGTGGCGATGCTGGGCGCGGCTGCCAGCGCAAACGCCTTTCTGTTCTCGTCCACCAGCGACCTGAACGGCACGGCGCTTGCTGTGGGTAGCCTGAACCAAGGGGCGTCGGGTTTCACCATGGGCCTGACTCTGAAGGCGGGCGATGCGATCAATATTGACGTCTTCCCCGAGGCTTACAGCCTGTATGCGACCGGTTCCCTTGGTCTTGAATACAATCCTGGTCATGCTGGACTCGACTTCGTCAGGAATTATTCGAATCTCGAAGCGTTCCATGGTGTGGCCAACACCCTTTCCATTACCGGCACGACCCCCGATGTACTGACGTTCGGTGATGCGGTTGCCAAGGGTGGCACGATCTCCATCGGCTATAACGGCATTTTCGATGACTTCCCGCTGCTGGGTGTTTCTGGCCCGGGGGCTGGCGTGCTGAACATCCTCTGGAGTTATAACGGTGCCAATCAACTGACGATGAATATCACGGAATCCGGCTTGATGGGCTGGGCAGGTTTCGAGCAGGCGTTGTCCGAGCTTTCCAGGTCCCTGACAGGGTCTTATCAGAATAACTTCGGCGCACTTGCCTGGATGGGGGCTACGCCGATGGCTGTGGGCGGCGCTCCGCTTGCACCCACTGATACGACCACCTTCAAGGTTACCGCAGTCCCCGAGCCCGCCTCCCTGGCCCTGCTCGGCATCGGTATCGCCGGCCTGGGTTTCATGCGCCGCCGCAAGGCCTGAAGACTGTCGGTTTTTCTTACAGTCGATAAAACGGCGGTCTCTGACCACTGTTTTTTTGTCTTGTAGAAAGAGTGTGAGGCGGGGGTGTTGCTATCCAACCTGTTGATATAAGGTTACCGCCGTTCCCGAGCCCGCCTCCCTGGCCCTGCTCGGCATCGGTATTGCCGGCCTGGGTTTCATGCGCCGCCGCAAGGCCTGAAGACTGTCGGTTTTTCTTACAGTCGATAAAACAGCGGTCTCTGACCGCTGTTTTTTTGTCTTGTAGAAAGAGTGTGAGGCGGGGGTGTTGCTATCCAACCTGTTGATATGCAGGGAAAACCCTGACTGGCAAGCGCCTTGCAAGATGGCGTTGGCGCCTGTGCCGATGGATAGGCGGGTGGTTACGCTGATTGCAACAGTGGGAACATAGCCCCGATAATCGCCCGCTGTTGCGGATGGGGCTGGGTTGCTGCTTTTTGGGGAGTTCAAGGTATGTCTGTCAGCTTCGTTAATGCTTGGTTGGTGAGGTCGGGAAGATGACGCTGCGCTGCCGCGCCTCGGTGTCATATGCGCTCGTCAAACGCTCAATGAGCGGCTTCACTAATAACAACTCAATATTCCAGGCGAGGTAAACATGATGTCCCTGGCAGTCTTGTTCGGGTTTGGCTTGATCATTTCGGGGATCGCCATCCACATCGGGATTCCGCTTTCCCAACGACTGGGGGTGGTTGATCGCCCTGGCGGCCACAAGTTACATGATTACAGCACGCCCTTTGTGGGGGGCGTCGGGGTGTTCGCTGCATTGGTTGGTACGCTGGCGGTGTCGGGTTATTTCAATGTATCGCCGATGGCCCAATGGCAGGCTATTGCGCTTGGTGCCTCTGTCATGTTCATGACCGGGTTGATTGATGACATACACCACCTGGGTTTCCGAATCCGCTTCGTGATTCAGGCGGGTGTGGCGCTGGTGATGGTGCTGGGTGGCGGCGTGGTGTTGTCCGATCTGGGATTTCTGGCTTTCGGGAACAAGCTCGAGCTTGGCATTCTGGCCATACCCTTCACGATTTTTGCCACGGTCGGTGTCATCAACGCGCTGAACATGATCGACGGCATCGACGGTCTCTCCGGCTCGGTTTCCCTGGTGACTCTGCTCCTGTTGGCTATGGTCGCCTACGCGGGGGGCGCCTATGGTTATTCGGTCCTCGCTATCGGGCTATTGGGTGGCGTAGCGGGTTTTCTGTATTTCAATATGCGCTACTTGACCCATCGTCGCGCGCGGGTGTTCCTGGGTGACAACGGCAGCATGCTGCTAGGCTTCCTGTTTGCCTGGCTGTTGATCGCCTTGTCGCAGGAGCCGATTCGGGTGATTAGACCCGTTACGGCGTTGTGGCTGTTTTCCGTCCCGCTCATGGATACTCTGGGCGTCATGTTGCGCCGGCTCTGGCTAGGCAAATCGCCGTTCCGGCCTGATCGGCACCACCTGCATCATCTTTTTATCCGTGCAGGTTTTCGTGTTCAGAATATCGTCTACGCGGTTGCCTTGATCCATCTCTCGCTCGGCATTATCGGGATAGCCGGCATGTGGATGGGGGTGTCGGAGGACTTGATGCTCCTGGCTTTTCTGCTGGTATTCACGGCCTATTGCTACCTCATCCTGCGTCCCTGGCGTTTTGTGCCCTCTCTACGGCGGTTGCATACCTTGCTGGGCTTGACCTCGCTGGAAACACGCGGTGTTTTCCTGGGCAACTGCACGCTGGAAGGTGCGCGTTTACTCATCGATGGCCTGGCCGAAGAGATGAAGTCACGCGATGACTACCAACTGCACGTCTACCAGGCCGAACGCGAAGGCCGTCAGGATCGTTATGTGTATGCCGTACTTGAGGTGCTGAACGAGGATACGGAGACTTCCGTGGAAGAAATCAAAGGCCTTGTGGAGAAATTGAAGAGGCGCTTCAAGGGGAAAGCGGGTATACGAGTCCGCCAGTTCCTTATCAGGAATAGTGCCAATGACCGCAGGGTGGGAGCCAAGCACACCACACAGAATTTCAGAAGCATTGATCGTCGTTCGAAACATCACAAGAAACTGATACACAATACACAGCGCGCACGGCATCAGCCAGCCTATGGCAGTCATGGCATGACGCACGGGTAACCAGGGGCCGAAATTGTTTGAGCGAATTCTTATCCTGTGCACCGGGAATATCTGCCGCAGCCCCATGGCTGAAGCCCTGTTGCTGCAACGGATGCATGCCGCAGGGCGCACGGTTGAAGTGCGTTCGGCGGGAGTCGGCACTTTGCGGAACTATCCTGCGGATGAACCCGCGCGCGCCCTGATGCAGGCCAGGGGGCTCGATATCTCGCCGCATCGTGCCCAGCAGGCAACCCCGGAACTGGCTCGCTGGGCTGACCTCATTCTGGTGATGGAATCGCAGCAACGTGATACCGTGTTCGATATCGACCCCACCGCCCGAGGAAAAACCTATTTGTTGGGCCATTGGATCGGTCAGGAAGTCCAGGATCCCTACAAGCAATCAGACGACGTCTACACGCGTGCTTTGAGTCTGATCGAGGAAGGGTTGGATAGCTGGATGAAGAAGTTGTGAGGCAGCTAGCCCGGATATTGCATGAATTCGCGTGATGCCCTAAAGGATACCGGGCTGCGCCCATAATCGCGCAGGCCATTGTTTGCAATTGGAATTTTGCGCAGGAGCGGTGTAGTTATTCATACGCCCGACTGAGCAAGACTTTCCAGTGCGGACAAGGGACCAGCGAGGGCACGCGAGTATTCATGCAATATCCGGGCTAGTAGTCCGTTCCACCAAAACAGTGGCAAATGAAATGGATGGATTTTTTCGTCAGGCTAGGCGCAGGCCCGCCGCCGTATGGGGTATACGGCAAGAGGCTGCAACGACGCATGGCGGAAAAATACGCCGTTTAATGTCGTTGTTTTGGTGGAACGGACTACTAGGTATCACGCGTGGTGGCGACGCTCTGCCAGGTCGGTCAGGTAACCACAACCACGCCGCGAATGTTCCTGTGGCAGGCAAGCTGATCCAGGCGGCGGGGCAAATTGCTGCTTCGACGGGTGAACCCCTACAATCCAGCGCCCTCTTTCCCACTGCTTTGGGAAGATGCCGCTTCAAGCATCGTCACGAGGCCACAAACGGCCATGTGCCAGGCCATCATGAGTGCCCGACCAACCACCAGTCTGCCGTGATGGCGTACTAGCAAGGAAACCAATATGAAAGTCTCACCACCTCCTTCAAAAAAATCCTGCCGACTTGCTGTATCCGGCAATGTTTCCCACATACTGTCATTGGCGACGGTGCTGGGCGCGCTTGCCGGATGCGCCCTCATTCCAGGTACGCAAACTTACGGGATGCGTGAGCAATCGTCAGTCCAGTTGCCGGTGAAGCAAGGTGGCGAAGTGGTGCCAGGCAACGTCAAGGTCAAGGCCATCACCGCTGAATTGATTATCGAGATGGACAAGGCGCTGAAAAGCAAAGCGCCAGTGCTCAAGGGGGGGCAAGCGGCCGTTTCCGGAAAATTTACGGTCGCGGACATGGCCGATTACAAAATCGGCGCGGGCGACATCCTGAACATCACGGTATGGGACCACCCCGAGTTGACGATCCCTGCGGGCCCGTACCGGACTGCCGACTCATCCGGCAACCTGGTCACGGAAGACGGCACGATTTACTACCCTTATGCGGGCATCATTCCGGTCGTAGGCAAGACTGCGCGCCAAGTGCGCGACATCCTGGCGCAGAAGCTTTCCAAGTACATCGAGAAGGTGCAGATCGACGTGCGCATCACCGCTTTCCGCAGCAAACGTGTCTATGTGGTGGGTGAGGTCAAAGTGCCCGGCCAGCAGGAACTTAACGACGTACCTGCCACGATTCTGGACGCGGTGAGCCGGGCCGGAGGCTTCACCACCGAATCGGATCACAGCCAGGTTTTGCTCACGCGGAACGGCGCCACTTGGCGGGTAGATTTGCAATCGTTGTATGAAGACGGTGCCGTAGAACAGAACCTCAGGTTGGAATCGGGTGACATCGTCAATGTGCCGGATCGCGCCCTCAACAAGGTGTTTGTGCTGGGCGAGGTGCAAAAGCCGGGTTCCTACTTCATGAACAAGAAGCGCATCACCCTGGCCGAGGCGCTGGCGGATGCTGGATACATCAATCAATTGACCTCCAATCCATCCTGGATCTTCGTCATGCGCGGCCAGGCTGACAGCCCCGAGCTCTTCCACCTGAACTCCAAATCGCCCGACTCTCTGGTGCTGGCGGATCGCTTCCCCTTGCGTCCGCGCGACATCGTCTATGTCGACGCCGCCGAAGTGGCGCGCTGGAATCGTGTGATCAGCAACATACTGCCCACGGCAACCATGCTGAACACCATCAGCGCAACGCAATACCCGCTATTCGGCGGACGCCAGTAGTGCTCTTTCGCCCGGCCCTGTCGCGTAGTCTCGTAGCATGAAACTACATCCTACGTTCCGGTTGTTTTACTGTAACGAACCCAGCCAACCACGCTTATGTCCGCAGATCAGATCAGTACCGCGCCCAACCCCATCGCAGAGGACAGTGATGATGAAATCAACTTGGGTGAAATTTTCGCTACTTTGCTGGAATACAAATGGCTGATCGCGGCGGTCACTTTCTTCGCCACCCTGCTGGGTGCCTTCTATCTTTATATTGCTACCCCTGTCTACCAAGCGGATGCCATGCTGCAATGGGATGACAAGATGGTCGGTGGTGGCGGACTCGGCGCGCTTAAGGATATGTCCGCATTATTGGGGGGGGACGCGACCGCGACCGCAGGTCAGATTGAAATTCTCAATTCCCGCATGGTCCTAGCCCCCGTGGTGGATAAGCTCAGGCTGGATGTCCTGGCTGAACCGAAATATTTCCCGCTCCTCGGCAGGGCCATGGCGCGGCGCCATGACGGTAGCGAATTGGCGCCCCCCTTGTTCGGTATGTCCAGCTTTGCCTGGGGGGGCGAACAGATCAAGGTGGAAACCCTGGAAGTGCCGAAGGCGCTCATTGACGAGCCACTTACCTTGGTGGCCGGAAAAGGTGGTCAATATCAGGTATTCGATGAGGACGACAACAAACTGCTGGAGGGGGGGGTCGGTCAACCCGCTGCCAAGGGCGATATCCATCTGTTCGTCTCGCAACTGACGGCCAGGCCGGGAACCCGTTTTAAGCTGGTCAAACAACTCGAACAGGATGTCATTGATTTCCTGGAGGGACAGGGGGGCTATTCGGTCAAGGAAAGAGGCAAGCAATCGGGCATCATCGAAGTGACGCTCAAGCATTCAGATGCGGTGCTGCTGCCTGTGATTCTTGACGAAATCATCAACGGCTATGTGCGGCAAAACGTGGAATACCATTCCGTCGAGGCTGAAAAGACGCTCAAATTCCTGGAGAGTCAACTCCCCGGGCTGAAAGTCCAGATGGAGAGCGCCGATGCCGCCTTCAAACATTATCGGCAGAGCAAGGGGTCTGCCGACCTCGCCCTGGAGACGCAGGGGGTACTGACCTCCATCGTCGATGTCGACAAGCAAACTATCCTGCTGCAACAGCAGCGGGACGAACTTAGGCAGCAATTCACGGCGGAACATCCACGCATGCAGGCCATGGATTCGCAGATAGCGCGACTCAAGGGCAAACGGGGCCAGTTGGATGGCCGCGTCGGCAGCCTTCCAGCGGAACAGCAGACCGCGCTGCGCCTCCAGCGCGATCTTGAGCTTTATACCAAGCTCTATACGGAAATGCTCAATAACGCCCAGCAACTGCGGGTGTCGAAGGCGGGCACCGTGGGCGAGGCTCGCATCATCGATCCCGCTGCGGTCGCCAGCAAACCCATCTCGCCAAAAGGCACCTTGATCCTGGCGGTATCCTTCATCCTCGGCCTGTTGCTCAGCGTCATGGTCATCTGGGTGATCCGTTCCCTGCGCGTGATGGTGGAAGACCCGGACAAGATCGAGAAACAAATCGGCTTGCCGGTGTACGCCACCATCCCCCACAGCAAGACCGAAGTGGCGCTGGCGCATGACATCAAGGCCGGCAAGAACAAGGGCGGACTGCTCGCCATCGACTATCCCGAAGACGATGTCGTGGAAAGCCTGCGCAGTCTGCGCACCACCATTCACTTCGCCCTGCTGGACGCCGACAAGGGCTCGCTGCTCATCACCGGCCCCAGCCCCGGCATCGGTAAGAGCTTCATTTCCAAGAACCTGGGCGCGGTGCTGGCCCAGTCCGGCAAGCGGGTGGCCATCGTCGATGCCGACTTGCGCAAGGGCCACATCCACCGCGAGTTCGGCATGCAGCGCGAGATGGGCGTATCGGAATATGTCAGCGGTACGGCCAGCCTGGGTGAGATCGTCAAGCCAACGTCGGTGCCGGGCCTGTCTGTCATTACCACCGGCCAGCGCCCGCCCAATCCATCTGAATTGCTGATGCACGCCCACTTCGGCGAATTGCTGGACCAGCTTGGTGACCTGTTCGACATTCTCATCGTCGACGCCCCACCCATCCTGGCCGTTTCAGATGCCGCCATCATCGGCCGCCACACCGGCGCCACCCTGATTGTCGCCCGTGCCGGCAAGCATCCCATCCGCGAAATCGAACAAGCGGTCAAACGCTTCAATCAGGCGGGTGTACAGGTCAAGGGCTTTGTCTTCAACGATATGGATACCGTCAGGCAGCGCTATCGCTATGGCTACCACGGCTATGTCTACAACTACTCCTACAAGAAGGAGAAGGACTGATCGATCCGGTTGCCGCGCGTAGCGAGTGCTCTGATGCCCACCCCCGCCCAGGACTGGTATGTCTGCCAATCCAAGCCCCGGCAAGAAGCCAAGGCGGAGGCCAGGCTGAACGAGCAAGGCTACGTGGTCTACCTCCCCATGCTGGTCCGTTGGGAGCGCAAGAAGGGGGCGTGGAGCAGAACGGAACAGGTCATGTTCCCGCGCTACTGCTTCATGCGCTGTGGCCGCGACGGACAGAGCATTGCCCCGATTCGGAGTACGCCCGGCGTCCTCGGCTTGGTGCGTTTCGGCAGCGAGGCCGCCACGCTGAGCGACGCCACGGTCGAGGCGATACGCGAACTCGCTGAACAGGGCGGGCGCGAAGCGGCGGAAAAACCTGCGCCGTTCGCCGTGGGGATGCAGGTTGTGGTCGCGGACGGCCCCTTGAAAGGCCTGTCCGGGCTGGTTTCGAATGTCGCTGATGAACGGGTCGCCGTGCTGCTGACGCTGCTCGGCCAGGAAAAGCCGATCATGATCCCCGCCGGCCACCTGGTCGCGGCCTGAATACACGTCGTAGGCCAGTCCGCGTAGGATGGGTTGAGCGATAGCGAAACCCATCAACCCCACGCACCCGATGCCATGATCCTAGATTCCTCAGTTGAACGCGCCCGAGTGTGCGGTTTTCGAGTCGTCTAGCAAGGCGCGCTCAGTTGCCAATGCGCGCAGCGGGCCGGGGCCCGCAAGGAGGAGCAACGCAGCTAGTGTAGTGTCTCTTAAATGCCTATACATTCAAGCCGTCTGCTGCTGGGCCATAACCTCCTGAGCCTTCTGGATTTTGCGCAGGATTTCTTCGCCCTTGGCCTTCCAGACATAGCGCTTCGGGTT